>ERZ869921.763-NODE-763-length-16073-cov-23.428705_pt1 | contig 16073 bp, 28 predicted proteins | sample MGYA00579310_ERZ869921 | MGnify/ENA primary metagenome ERZ869921 (study PRJEB32216, sample SAMN09231816) | wastewater metagenome | place: USA: Maryland | collected 2016-06-21 | study: EMG produced TPA metagenomics assembly of the PRJNA472060 data set (Reclaimed...
AGACGGTCAACAATTGCCAAACGTTCCTACAGACCCTAGTTTCTTTTTATGTGGTGTTGGAACTTTTTTAAATATAAACGGATACCCTAATATAGTTTGCACTGAGGAGCTGAACGCAATAATGTCGGTTAGCGACCATTGGGAAATAGCAGTTGAAATCCCTATAAATGTAGATTTACAATCAATAGGAATTAGTCAAAGTGTAAACAATGGAGTTTTAGACAAAGCACCTAGCGAAAATGCTGTTTATGATTTCATTTCGCAATGGTTACCAAAATCATCATTAGGCTACTTTGACTACGCCGATTTAGCTACTCAAACTACGCCTATTACAGTTGCATCAGGAGTAGAAACATTATTAACTAATGACACGTTAGGGGATGACACTAATACTTCGCAACCTCCTTATGGAGTTACAGCAATATGGGATGCCGATAGTGATGAGTTCAACTTTCAGCAATTATCAGTAGGTGATACAGTTGATTTAAGGATTCATTTAAAAACTACAACCACAACGGCAAATCAAAAGTACCATATTGATATGAAATTCGCTTTTGATAGCCCTGATGAATTTGAGAATAGAATATTTAGTCAATATGTAAAAAATGCAAGTGAGGACGAACAATCCTTTGTAACTACTTTATACATAGGTAGTGAATCAGTTAGAACTTACCCCGCTAGATTATACATTACAAGTGATGATGATGCGACTGTTGAGGTTGTTGGATGGTTTTGCAGAGTGTTTAGAAAAAGTGTAAATATTGTTGATATAATTACAGACGAAGCTCCAATAGACGGTTTAACCTACGGTCGTAAAGATGCCGAGTGGGTTGAAGTAAGCGGTGGTGGTTCGGTAGGTACTTTACAACAAGTAACCGACAACGGAAATACAACTACAAACGACATAACAGCAGGTGGTTTTTTAAGTTTAGGAAGTGCAAATATACCTGGTATTAATTTTAATGATGCTGAAGATTTAGATACGTCATTAGGATTTTTAGGCGCAGCCCCAAGTATTACAACCCCAAGAAATTGGGTATTGCCCGATGCTAGTGGAACTATAGCTTTAATTTCAGACATACCTCCATCGATAACAATAGATGCTACACCGACCGATGGAAGTTCAAACGCTGTGAGTAGTAACGGTGTGTTTGATGCTTTGGCATTAAAACAGAATACTTTAACAGAAACTAACTTTGGTTCTTTTATAAATGGACTAACCGCTAAAAATACTTTAGTGGATGCGGATGAAGTAGTAAGCGATGACAGTGCCGATTCTAATAAAGCAAAAAAAACTACTTGGTTAAATGTTTGGAATAATTATTTAAAACCAAAAGCCGATGCTTTATATCAGGCTGCATTAACCGATGTAAACTTTGGTAGTTTTTCCAATGGACTTACCGGTAAAACTACTCCAGTTGATGCCGATAGCGTAAATATAGTTGATTCAGCAGATTCAAATAAGGCTAAAAAAGTAAGCCTCACTAATTTCAAAGCATTTCTAAAAACGTATTTTGATGGGCTGTATTCAGTGCCATGCATCACCATTACAACTTCTTCATCTATCGATACTGACACTACAGGAAGTGGTTACGGACAACACGGAAGAAATACAAAAATAGCCAATAGTACAAACGCTATAAACTTGACAGTTCAAACTTCTTCAAACGCTGATTTTGTTGCTAGTTACACTAAAATAGGAAGTGCTACAATAACATTTGTGGCAGGTTCAGGAGCTACTTTAGTTCAATTATCTGGAACCGCTGCTATGACTGGTTCAGCAGGAAGTACTGCTTGTTTAACTCGAAATGGAAATACGTATTATTTACAAATAACTAACTACTAATGTTTAATCCAGCTTTTTTTTTCAATTCTACTTCATCCTTAATTAAAAAGGATTTACTTGCTGCTTATAAGTTGAGTGATGGTACTGATAGTTATATCAATGCTTATAATGGAACTGTCGGTAGTGCTGTTATATTTTCAACTACTAATGCTGTTGATGGTTCTGCTGGTCAATTTGGAGACAATACAAATTCTAGGATTACTATAGCAGATAATGACGCTTTTTCTTTTACAGATGGAACCAATGATAAACCATTTAGTATAAAAGCTAATATTTATGTTACTCAGACAGCAACTATTAATACCATATATAGTAGATATACAGGAAGTAATAATAACACCTCAGAATATATTTTTTATGTAAGGTCAACAAATAAATTAGCCGTACTTCTTTTTAACAAAGCCCCTGGCGGAGTTTATATCGGAGCTGAAGTAAGCACTGCATTAAGTAATAATACAGCTTATAATGTTATAGTTACTTACAATGGTTCAGGTTCTTGGACTGGTATTAAATTGTATGTCAATGGAGTTTCTCAAACTTTAGCAGCACTTAATAATGGAAGCGGTTATACTTCAATGGGTAATACATCTTTGCTTACTCAAATAGCAAATACTTCAACCACAAATTATCCATTTCGAGGCACTATAGATGAATTATACATATTCAAAGCTGAATTGAATCAGGTTCAAATTGATGTTTTACAAACTAAATATTTCCCAAACTTTTAAGTCATGAAAAAGCTACTATTCCTTTTCTTGTTTTCGATTTCTTCAATTGCTCAATCTCAATTAGTAGGTAAAAAGATTTACTTTTTTGGAGATAGTATTTCCTATGGAGTATCGGTACAGCCTAATGAGTGTTACGCTGTTTTGGTATCTAATGCTCTAGGAATGGTTTTAACAGATCACAAAGTATATTCGATTAAAGGAACTTGCATGATGTCGCAAAGCCCATCGTGCAGAGTCGATTGCAGACACATGGAATATCGAGCTGATAATAACCAAATTCCAATATACAATCCTGAAAAAGACGGATTAATTTTTATTTCTTATTTGACAAACGACGTGGGCATAAACCTACCAAACTACACGATTGAAAATTTTGGAAAGGCAGTTGATAAAGTGATACAAGCTTTATTTAATGCAGGTTGGCCAGTAGATAGAATAAAATTTAATGTTAGATACTACATCACCGATGCTGGACTAGCGAAATATCCATCTAGTCTTTATGGTTGGTTTACTCCCGCGACCATGGAGCGATACAATTCTTTTGCTTCATTGCTCAAAAGTAAGTTAGATGCACAAGGAATTCAATCTTTTGATCACTACAATCGATTAAAATCAGAGCCTTATCCTGAAAGCCATTTACCAGATAAAGTACATCCTGATCCTTATTTTCATTCTTTGATAGCTAAAAATATTATTGAAAATATCAATATAGACAATACATTATCAATTATAAATTTTGAAATAGATAGCAGTTTTAAAAACGTTGAATATTACAACCTTTTAGGGCAGAAAATAAAAGAGCCTAAAGGAATTGTAATCGTAAAGGCTGAAAAAAATGGAGTTGTTTACACTGATAAAAGATATTACAAATGAAGCTATTATGCTACATAGTGTTCTTAGCAATTGCTTTTCTTTTCGCATTTGATGGCGAATGGATTGTTTTTTGGGTTTATGTCGTGATAGTAGGTAATATAATTTATTTTGGGAATAAAAAAGATAACGAATATTTAGATTTTAATTAAAGAACAATCAAAATGAGTATTAAAGAAACCATCAATAACCTAACGATTCAAGGCGTAATTGCTTTGTTAATTATATGTGTTGGATTTGCTTTTTTAGCGTTTGTTCCAGCCAAAGAAAGTGTAACGGTATCAATAGTGAATCTTATGATAATGGTAGTTTCCTACTATTTTGGAAGCTCCAGAAGCACAAGTAAAAAAGATGAAACTATCGCAAATATGATAGATAAAAAGTAACCATTAAAAATTGAAATAATGAAAAATTGGAAAACTAGTTTAGCAGGAGTTGTTGTAGCAGTCGTTGGATTTGCTATTTATCAAGGTTGGATAACACAAGAAATAGGAACTGCGGTTATAGGATTGGCAGTTGCTTTAGGTTTTGTTGCTTCAACTGACAGCGGAACACCGCAAGTCTAAAAATTATTAAGGCGTGAGCTTCTTGCGCCTTAATTTTTATTAATTCAAAAAAAATCAATCACTATCCATGGCGATAAAAGAAATCATTCAAGAAGTAAAAACACTATCGTCGAGACAGGTTTTAATTTTGGTTTTACTAGCTAGTTTCTATTTGAATTTTGAATTAATAAGACAAAGAAATTTAGATGCTGTTTCTCACGCTAAAGAGATAAAGCAATTAGAAAATGAAAAGTCTGATTTGATGGAAAATGAAAGAAAAAAAACAGATGATGCGATAAAATCAAATATTGACTATATCAAAGAAGTCACCAAAAAAACCTATGAACATGAAAAATTTGTTGACAGTATAAAACTTGTAAATCAGTTGAAAAAATGAAAAAGATATTACTCTTATTATTGATTATTCCTCTTTTTGGAATCAATAAAAAACAGGAATCTAAAGTCTATGTTACCGAAAAAAGACCAACACTAAAACAGGAACTTCAACTTGCTAAAAATGAATTTGGAAATGTTAGTAGTAGAATAGATGTGAAAATAGTGGAGTTGAAAAATAAAAACTAGTGGAGCAGTATTTATTCGATAGATATTTTAAAATAGCAAAGCATGATTTTGCTATGAAAACCTATTACTTCAACTTGTATCTGAAAGAATATTTTAAAAATAGAAACTTATGAGACTTGACCAAAAATATCAATCATTGCTAAATTCCTATCATGTAAATACTCCTTTGAGATTAGCGCATTTTATGGCTCAAATTGAACATGAAAGTAATTTGAAACCAGTTAGTGAAAATTTAAATTATTCTGCTGAAGGTTTAAGAAAAACATTTCCTAAATACTTCCCTACTATTATTTCAGCTAATACTAACGCTAGAAAGCCTCAACAAATAGCAAATATTGTTTATGCTAATCGAATGGGTAATGGCAACGTTTTTAGTGGTGATGGTTGGAAATATCGTGGTCGTGGCTTCATTCAAATTACAGGAAAATCAAATTATTTAATGCTATCAAAAGATACTAGAATTGATTTTATTACTAATCCTGATTTGTTGCTTCAAGAGGCAAACAGTATGATTTCTGCTTTGTGGTTTTGGAATAAGAATAATTTGAATTTATTAGCCGATAAAAATGATGTTAAAGCTATCACTAAAAGAATTAATGGAGGCTTTAATGGATTGGAGCACCGCACGGAATTATTTAATAAATGGTTTGATTTATTAACTTAAAATAAAACTGGCTCAAAAGCGTAGGTATAGCTTTGAGAGAATGTAGATACAGCCTAAAGTATCGTGACATCGGGAGTTGCACAGCTAAGGTATAAGCAACACAACTGAATTGAATAGGTGGGGATTCAGTTAATTAAAAATTCCACTATTTAAGAAAATAGGCTAAAAACTTAAATAAGGTAAAACATTTTATCTTATTTAACCAAAAGTGTTTAAAAAAGTATTTAAAAGTGTTTAAAATGAAAAAAATAATATTATCAATTTACTTTCAAATAGGAGTAAATATTATCGGAATTCCTGAATTTATAAAACACGATTTTGCAAAATCATTAGTTTTAAAATCAACTTTTCATAAATGAAAACAAACCTATCAAAACTCGAGAAGGCGATTTTGCCAATAACAATAGTGGTAGTACTATTGATTTTAATACTGATTGCGTTATGAAAAATTTAAAAGATTGGTTGTGGAAAATAGCTTTTGTTGGAGTAATATTCATCGTTATATTTTCATTCTTTAAAAGATGTGATCATAAAGAAATTACAGTTACCATTCCAGAAAAAAAAGGAAGCTTTCAAACTGCTGTAGTTGAAAATAAGCCAGTGACAATTGAAACTGTAAAATATTTGACAAAATTTGTCAAGTCCAATACTTACAATAAAGAAAATGAATTTCTTCAGTCAGAAATCTCTCGTTTGCTGGCTGAAAATGAAAAGCTTTCTTCTAGCTACCAAAACGCAAATGACAGCCTCAAACAAGCATTATATGACAAAGCTATACAATTGAATATCTACAGCAAAACGTTTGAAGATACAGTAGTTAAAATTGATATTTCTGGGCTGGTCCGTGGCGAAGTTCAAAACATGATTTCTAATTATACCATCAAGGAACAAAAGGTAAAGATCACTCCAAAGCAAACTGTTTTTCGAGTTCTCGCTGGTGGCGAAATAGGAAATAACACTTCGCTTTCAAATCCTATTTTCAAGGCTAATTTAATGATTCAAAATGCTAAAGGAAATATTTTTAGTGGCTCTTATGATGCTAACGGAAATTTTTATGCTGGGTATAATTTTTCTATATTAAACGTGAAAAAGTGATAATATTTTTTTTAAAAATAGTCAAGCCGTTGTTATTATTTCAACGGCTTTTTTATTTTACAAACCCAGTAAAACCGTTTAAAATGTTAAAGTTTCAAAATAAATAAAAAATAAATAGGTTTTCTTTTGGTAACTTGTAAAAACCTTGTATATTTGCATATATATACGAACAAATCTACAAAGAAAAATGAAAGTAACACCATTAATCATTGAAAAATTGCTTAACGACAAAATTTTCCGATTAAATACAGCATTAGCTTTAGGAGTAACAGAGAGAAATGTTCAGCAATTAGCTGAACGAAATTCAGATAACCTTACAAAGATGGCTGCGGTTAAATATTATAAAAGCACTGGATTGAAAGACAAAGATATTTTTGAAACCGAAAAGCAATCAGTGTAATGGACAAAGACTTCAAATACATTATAAAAACTGGGATAGTTTTTATTCTCATAGTAATCATTTACGCAATACTAATCCTAAAATATAAATTCTCATGAAAAACTATCACGAAAACTACGATGATGAAAGAGCTGATTTAATCCTTGACTTATTTTTAAAAGTAGTAGCTATCGCTCTTATGATAGGTAGCGCTATTGGAATTGCAACTTACTTCTTTAAATAAAATGAATAGAACCGAGCAAATATCATTCTACAAAAAGCATTATCAAGTTTAACCAAATAAAAAACCGCTGCGCAAACAACGGTTTATATATCAAATTTTAATAACGCCCGAGCAAGGGCAAAAATCAAATAGAGATGACAAACGTACAAAAAAATTCAAGAAAAGACAATAACAGGCTAAAAACATTAGAAAATCGCTACGATAGACTATTAGAAGCCAACAACACTTTTCACTATACACAAAGTGGAAATTCAAGAACAGCGAAGTATTTCAAAGTTTTATTAAGAGTTAAAGAGCAAATAGCCATGGAAAGAATGGTAGGTAGAGCAATCAATCTGAAAGCTACATCAAGAGTTCATCAAGGGTTTTTAAATCCTCAAAACGGATTGACAATGCAAGATTTAAGAAACTTAACATCGCCATCACTATGAGAGTTGCAAATCTAAGACCTCTTACTACTGCAGAGATTGCTTTCAAAATCAATAGACAAAAGCAATTAGAACTTATCTCAAAAATACCTAAAACACCTGTAACAAAAACAAAAGCGTTTGACAGCATTTTTGAAGGACCAATACCAAACTTTTTAAAATATAAAAATTAACAATCGAATTTAATAATAGAGCAAAAATGAAAAACGAAATCACATTAGCACAGTCTCCAGTAATAGCTCATAAACTTCAAGAAGCTGGAAAAGCAGTTTCTAAAAGAATTGAGGAATTAGAACTGGACAAACAAATTGCAACCGTTGAAACAGTTAAGTCTTTGAAGGATTTAAGAGCCGAACTTAACAAAGAGCTTGCAGACTTTGAGAGCCAAAGAAAATTCATAAAAGAAGGAGTAAACAATCCTTACAATGAATTTGAAACCATTTATAAAGTTGAAATTTCAGAGAAATATAAATCAGCTATTGATTTATTGAAAGACAAGATTGCATTTGTTGAAGACAAAGTAAAATCAGAAAAGAAAGAATCTATTGAGGCTTACTTTAACGAGTTATGTGTTTCTGAAAAAATAGACTTCATCACTTTTGATAAGCTAGGAATTGAAATCAATCTTTCTACTACAGAGAAAAAATACAAAGAGCAAATTCACGAATACATCACAAAGGTAGTTGATGATTTGAACCTTATAAAATCAACTGATTTTGAGGCTGAAATTTTAACCGAGTACAAATCATCATTGAATGCCTCAAAAGCCATTACAGATGTGAAAACTCGTAAAGAAAAAGAGAAAGCAGAAGAAGAAAGACTTAGAGCACAACAGAAAGTAAACCGTATTAATGCTCTTGAAAAAATAGGAATGCAGTATGTTGAAATCACTAACGCTTATGAGTTCAATGCTGATATTTATATAACGATGTCGGACATTAATTTCTTATCAAAAGATGATTTCACTAAAAAATATCATGATTGCGAAGCTAAAATCAATGATGTTAAGGCTAAAGAATTAGCTTCAAAAACACTTGAAATTGAGGTTGATGTAGCCGCTCCAGAAGTTGTTGTGTATTCTAAAAAAGAAGTTGCACCTCCAGTAGCTATTCCAGTTTCAAAACCTATTGAAGCTCCAAAAGCAGAAGCAGTTAAAGAGACTGAACCCTTAAAAAAAGCATCATTTGAAGTTACAGCTACCATGACACAATTAAGAGCACTTGGTGCTTACATGAAAGCAAACAATATCGATTACAAAAACATTTAATCAAATTTTAAATTAATATAAAAATGAGCACAGAAAATCAAGTAGCGGTTTACGAACCGACAAAAGTAAGATCAGAAGTAATAAGACAAATGGAATCGATGTCTGCTTCGAAATTTGTTTCATTGCCAGAGAGCTATAAAGAAAGCGTATTCTTCGCAATGGAGAAACTATCAACACTGAAAGATATTGACCAAGTCCCATCAATTAGTGTTACAAAAGCATTTTTAAAAATGTTTTCCAACAAACTAGACTTTCAAAAAAACCACTGTTACTTTTTTGTTCAAAATGATAAAGATTCTCCAACAGGAAAATCATTACGTTTTGGATGGCAATATCAGGGTTTAATATTCACAGCAAAACAAATGTGTGATGTGAAAGATATTATTCCGGTATTGATTAATTCAGACGATGAATTTTCAATGCACTTTGAAAATGGAGTTTTGAAAATCGATAAACACATACCAACTTTTAAAGGAGATATAATAGGAGGTTATTGTGTTGTTGAGTTCAACAATGGTTATGTTAGACCGAAATACTTTACTAAGGCAGACTTAGACCAACGTAGAGATAAATCCATGGCTAAAAACGGTAATTTCTGGGCATGGGAGCGTGAAATGTATGAGAAAACATTAATTAACGCTACAATCAAAAGAATCATTGAAACCCATACCGATACAGAAAAAGACGATTTGTATTCAGAGCCTGAAACAATCGATGTAAATCATAGAGAAGTAGTTGATACAAAAGTACTTCTTCAGGCTGAACCAGTAAGTCAAGAACCTGAAAAAGTTAATATTTAATTATTTTTTCGTATATTTGTCTTATAGTTTTCGTGCAGGTTAACTATAATTAAAGACATTTTAAAAGGCTCTCAAAAGTAAATCCTGCACGATTGAAATTGAGGGCATTTTTTATTTTATTATGAAAGAAGAAATAGAAGAATGGAAAGACATAATTGGATTTGAGGGTTATTATCAAATAAGTTCTTTTGGCAGATTAAAAAGTTTTAAAGTAAATCCTGATGGATATATTTTATCAAATGTCAATAAAACAGGATGGTATTTGAATGTAGTTTTATGTGGTAAAGGAAAACAAAACGAATCTCATAAAATTCATTTATTGGTTGGTAAATATTTCGTTCCTAATCCAGAAAATAAACCTGAGATAAATCATGATGATTTGAATAAGCAAAATAATTATAAATCCAATTTGAAATGGGTTACACGTGCCGAAAATATGTCACACGCAATATTACATAATCCAAATATTTTAAAAGGAATAAATGATTATAATAAAAACAAAATAAAACCAATTATTCAATATAATTTATTGGGTGATTTTATCGAAGAACACGAAAGCGGAATAAAAGCAAGTGTAAAAACAGGTGTATGTGAAAGAAATATTTACCAAGTAGCATCTAAAACAGAATATAAAAAAGGATTAACTAGAAAACAGGCAGGAGGTTTTATATGGAAGTACAAACAGTAAGCAAAGATATTTGTGAAATAATAGGAACCGGAAGCTCTGGAAATGCAGTTTTATATCATAGACAAATTTTGATAGACATCGGTTTGCCATATAAAAAAATTGAGCCGTATAAAAATGAAATTCAGTTAGTTTTACTAACTCATGAGCATTTATCCGACCATTTAAATATTTCTGCATTAAAAAAATTATGCTTTGAAAGACCTCTTTTACGTGTAGGTTGTGGATCTTGGATGGTTAGGTTTTTAGGCGGTATAAAAAACGTAGATGTTTTGGAATCTGGAATAATGTATGACTATGGAATCTTTAAAATAAAACCTGTCACTCTTTATCATGATGTGCCTAATTTCGGATACCGTATTTTTAAAGGGAACCATAAAACAATCCATATTACAGATACTGCTCATGTAGACAAAATAGAAGCTAAAGACTACTCTCTCTATTGTATCGAATCCAACTACAATGAAGATACCGTTTTTGAGAGTATTGAGCGTAAACAGAAAAATGGAGAATTTGCCTATCAAGTTGGAGCTACAAAAAGCCATTTAAGCGAACAACAAGCTAGGGATTTTATATTCAAAAATAGAGGTGCTCATTCAAAAGTAGTGCGGCTACATGAATCATCAAATTATTAATTTTTAAACAAAAAAAATGTCAAACATTAGTGTAAAATTAAATTTAGCAGGATTAAAACATACTGTTAAAAAAATGAAAGGTCAATCTGGAAATGAGATTGAATGTTTAGTAATTCCAATTGATTTAAACAAACTATATAGAGGCGAAAAAGGCTTGTATTTAGATTTGACTTTAATCGAAATCAAAGACAGATCAAAACAAGCTCCAGACCAAAAAGATACGCATTTTATTAAACAATCATTTGCGAAAGACTTTTATGATACTCTAACAGACGAGCAAAAAAAAGAATTTCCAATATTAGGTAATGCCATTCAGTGGAGTTCAATTTCAAATGAGCCATCCTTATCTCAAACACAAGAAGAAGAAGACGATTTACCTTTTTAAAATCGATTAACCAATGATTTACAACCCATCAAACCCTCTTCACAAGAAGCAAGCCATTGAGAGAATCAAATGTTTTATAAAGTTTAAAATACCTAGAACCATTTTTTTTGATGAATCAGATGGATTCTTTTATTACCTCAATCCATATCATTTAACACTTCAAAAATGTGGAAGTTTCAATATAGAAAGCGAGGTAATAAATGGCTAGAGAACAAAGAAAAGATGTAGACTATTTTCCGCATGATTGTACTCACGGTCGTAAAATGCATATCATTGAAACAAAGTACGGAAATGACGGATATGCAACTTGGTTTAAACTATTAGAACAGCTAGGAAAAGCAAATAATCATTACATAGATGCATCAGACGAAATGACTTTAATGTTTTTGACATCTGTGTTTAAAATAGATGAAGAAAAAACACTTTCAATTTTAAATGATTTAGCAAAATTAGGAGCAATTGATAAAATTCTTTTTGATGATTATAAAGTTATTTATAGTCAAAAATTTTCCGATAGTATTCAAGATGCATATAGAAATAGAAAAGGTAAAATTTTCCAATATTGCGACATATTGAATGAAATAAGTCAAAAAAACGGTCAATCTTACGTAAGAATGACACTCAACGACGCCAATCTTACGCAAGTTATCCCTAAAGTAAATAAGAGTAAAGTAAAAGAAAGTAAAGAAGATAAAAGTAAAGAAGAATATACTCCTAACGGAGTTGTTGATTTAAAAAATCAACCCGACCATCCAAAGATTGATTTTAATAAACTTCTTTCTTTTTTTAATTCAAACAGAGGTCTTTTGCCAGAGGTTAAAAAAATGTCAGATGCAAGAAAAAACAGAATATTGCTTTTACAAAAAAAATACGGAAAGGAATCAATTCAAATTGCAATTGAGAAAACAAGAGATTCTGAATTCCTTCAAGGAGACAATAAAGAAAATTGGATAGCTAGTTTCGATTGGATTTTTAAACCAGCTAATTTTTTAAAAATTTTAGAAGATAATTATGAAAACAGAGAAAAACCAAGAAATGATATCTCATCAAAATCAAATACAGAAATCGCAATCACAGCTTACAATAGCGAAGCTGCAAAAAACTTTAGATTTAAGTAAATCAATAATCTCTGGTTCGGTTGCCATCGCTCCAATTGAAATGGGTTTAACGATAAATGAAACTTTTGATAAAGCAATTATAAAAAGCGTTTTTAAAGGCGAAGCTGGACAGATTGGATTTAGCGTTGTCAATGTTTTAGTAACTAGATTTATTGATTCTTTCGGATTCAGCACTAAATTAAATCCCATTCAAATAGAAACTTTAACCGTTGATATTTTGGAAAATTTCCAATACGAAAGCTTAGAAGATATTATTATTTTCTTAAAAATGGCTAGAACTGGAAAATTTGGTAGCACAGGCAGAGGCGTTGATAGTAATTTAATTTTAGGGGATTGGTTTCCAAAATATTTAGACCAAAAAGCACAAATCAGAGAGCAAAATTACCAAAAAGAAAAAGCTCAATTTTCAGATAGCACTAATGCAGTTGAACAATATTACGCTAAAATGAGAGCTAAAAAAGCCCAAGATGAAAAAGAATCTAAAGCAAAATTAGAAATTGACGAAATGGTAAAATCTATGGATAGAGCAGTTCTTGAAGACACAATTGCAGACTGGGAAAGAAAGGAAGAAATGAAACCTTACTTGAGTTATTTGAAGCAAAAAAGATTAGTAATTCAAAAATAATTTATGAATATCATTCTACTAAAAAAATTTTATTCAGTAAATGAGATTTCTCAAATTATGGATTTAACAAAAGATACAGTTTATACTAGAATTAGAGTTTTAGAAATCAAACCAGATTTAATGATTAAAACAGAATATTTTTATTCAGAAGAAAGCAAAAATAAGATCATAGGTTATTATGAATTTGAAAAAAATTTCACTGAAATTTATTATCAACAAAAAAATAAACCCAAAGACAATTTTATTGTTTTAGAATCTAAAATGAATTTTTAATATGGCTTGGAGCGATAAAGATTTACAGAATTTAAAAAACAAAGGATTGAATGTTGTTGACAATCATATACCTAAAACTGGCGATACGACAACAATTAAACCGAAAATCAAAATAGTGAAGCGTTCCATCGAGAAAGATACGATTTGCGCCATTCTCGACAAGTATAAACTCACAAAGTTGATAGATGATTATGTTTCGGAACACAGGTTTGATGAAGTGAGAAAATTTCGTTTTGATTGGGCAATTCCTAGTTTGAAAATAGGAATTGAATTTGAGGGTTTAATCAGTGAAAAATCACGTCATATAACCATTAAAGGATATTCTGGAGATTGTAGTAAATATAATTATGCAGCCTGTTCAGGATGGGTAGTTTTAAGATATACGGTTATAAATTATTTAGAATTAGAAAAGGATTTAATGAAATTAATAAATAAATAACATTTTATGCTATTGAATAACATAATATGTTATATTTGTAATTCAAAATCAGCGTCTCACACTATACCTGATGAAAAAAACAAGCATAGAGCTGTAATGAACCCTAAAGTGAGACGTAGGTATTAGTTATAGCTCTTTTGCATTATATAAAATCAAATTTTAATAATAGAGCAAAAATGAATCAAACAAAAGAATTGTATGTATGTGAAGTAGTTCCTACATACAGAAAAAAGTCAAAAATGAAAGCTAAAAGATTAGTTACTAATTTAGAAACCTATGATTTCATAACTAAAATATTTCCTAAGAAAGAAATGAATTTAAGGGAAGTTTTTGGAGCTATCTTCTTGGACCAATCATTAAACACCAAAGGTTATAATATAATCACTTATGGTGGAATTTCTCAAAGCGTTGTATGTGTTAAACAACTTCTTCAAAATGCTTTAATATGTAATTCAAGTGGAATTATAATTTTCCATAATCATCCAAGCGGAAATAATTTACCATCACAGGCTGATATAAAAGTTTCTAAAGAGATAAAAAAAGCATGTGAAGCTATAAGTATGAGATTGATTGATAGTATAATCATAACCGAAAATGGTATCAATAGCATAAAGTTTTAGATATGAAAAAAGCTCAAATATTTAATAATCATTTTCAGAATTTTAAAACTTACGCAATACCTAAAGCGCAGTTAATTAAAGCGTAAATGTTTTGGTTTTGAAATTAAAAAGAACTTTCACAAACTCGCTGAAAGTTGGATTGAACAGGAATATCAAAATTTACGCTTGACAGATGGAATTTTGAAACGCCTTTCGAGAATGAAATTTGCATCATTCGGAAATCTGAACTTGTCGTTAGCACACGTTCCAGAAAATAAGTGCTAACGGTTCTCGGCTTGCTCGTCGTTGTGGTGAGTTATCACAAATATTAACAAAAATAAACTAAACTTTAAATTATGCCTGAAAATTTAAAAACAGACCCAAAGCCACAATGCGTGCAAACCGATGTTAGCAAATCGGTTTTATTACCACAAGATTTGTCGCATATTTTTAAAAATATAAATCACAAACCTTGCACTACAATTGGATATGATTTTGCTTGGGATATTACAAAAAACGGAAAGTTTATTGGAGAATTGTTTTATTGTAATGATGATAAAGAATGGTGGTTTATTAAAGACAACTTCCCGCATCAAAGAAAATCTTACCGAATTAATTTTCCCATCAAAGAAGAAGTGTTTTTTATTGAACTTTTCAAAACTATTGGAATTGAATTAATTAAATAATTATGAAAAAGAGATTATTATTTTGGTTAGATAAAATTATATATGGGTTTGAAGATACTTTGCCTGATAAAGAATATGAATCTGAATGTTATGCTACTATGCAAAAAGAAATAAAAGAGTTAAAAGCAATTAGGAAGTGGGTTTCGCTACTTCCGTAGAAACTGTTTGCTAACGGTTCGCAGGTTTATTTAGTGCGGACTTAGAAGCACAAATATTCAAATTAGTAATAACTTAAATAGAAGCAAAAATGAACAACAACAACGAAAACTCCGCATTGAATAAACCTGCTGTTAGTTGCAGTGTTGTTCATTGCAAGAAAGCACCTTATGCTGTTTATATTGGAAGACCAAGCAAATGGGGTAATCCATTCACACACATAAAAGACGGTAAAACACTTGCAAAACATATTGTATGTAGCAGAGATGAAGCAGTTGAAGCATATCGTGAATGGATTACCAACGGAGAAGGTAAACATTTGATGAGTGATTTACACGAATTGAAAGATAAGGTGCTTGGTTGTTGGTGTCATCCACAATCTTGTCACGGAGATGTACTTTCGGAGTTGGTTGCTAAACATTGCAACTAACGTTCGGTCGCTTTGTCTAGTGGCGTAATTTAAGACTAGACACAACAAAAATACACTAACTTTTAAATTATAAAACAATGATTTCAGAAAATACCCAGGCCAAGCCATTAGACAAAACGACTGTTAGCAGTGGTGCTTTATTAAAGGCACTCGGAATGTATTTGCCTTATAAAATTAAGGCTTATTTCAAAGAAGTAAACGATAGATATTGCAGAAAATATGTTATTGGAAGCGTTCATTCAGTTTATGATGATGCTTCAATTACTTGCTATGATACCGTAAATTCAAGTCCTGATAAATTCAAATTGATTTTAGTTCCATTAGACGATTTTTACGATATTAATTGTAAAGCGGTTTGCGAATTAGGATTTGATTTAACTACTCAAATGACTTTAGTGGATTTGTATTTAGGCAAAATTCATTATACAGGTTTAAGATATTCAGATATGAAAGAATTTTTAAGAAGTCATATTGATATTTTCGGATTAATTGAAAAAGGGTTTGCGGTTTCTATACACGATGTTGTGTAGCATCACTGCTAACGTTTTGCAACTACAAGACGGTAGCCTATGCGGTTACAATATTTCGGCTACT
>ERZ869921.764-NODE-764-length-16056-cov-3.264108_pt1 | contig 16056 bp, 24 predicted proteins | sample MGYA00579310_ERZ869921 | MGnify/ENA primary metagenome ERZ869921 (study PRJEB32216, sample SAMN09231816) | wastewater metagenome | place: USA: Maryland | collected 2016-06-21 | study: EMG produced TPA metagenomics assembly of the PRJNA472060 data set (Reclaimed...
TCCTCTCGTTCTTCAACGTCGACCCGACGAGCGAGTGGAGGGTCTTCTTCGAGGCGTTCGTGGCCACGCTCGGCGCGGTGCTCAACGCCTTCGAGGGAGGCTGGGACGGCGCAAAGGCGTTCTTCAAGAACACCTGGGACGGGATCGCGCTCATCGCCGACATCGCGTGGACCGAGCTGAAGTTCGGCTTCCTGAACCTCGCCGCGATCATCGGCGACGCGTTCGTGAAGATGTGGAACGGGATCATCAGCGGGGGCCAAGGTCTCGTCGGATTCCTCGGCAAAGCGGCGGGAGCGCTCGGAGCCTCCGATACCGCGAAGTCGTTGGCGGAGACGGCGAAGTCCCTCGAGCTCAGCAAGGGGGACGCGAACATGTCCGCCGTCATCCAGCGCGCGCGCGATGCTGAGCGCCTCCAGATCGCCGCCAAGGGCGACGCCCTTGCGCGCAACTTCTCGCAGACCAAGGTGAGCGTCGAGCAGAACGTCAACCTGACGGTGCCGCCTGGAACCCCTGCTCAGCAGGCCAATCGCATCGCCAAAGAGACGGGCAAGGCGCTGCAGAAGAACAACCAGGCCACGCGAGCCGCGCTCGTACCGGGACAGGGATGATCGTTCTCACGTGGCAAGACGCGACGGGCCAGACGGTCGACGTGCAGTTCGACGTCGTCACCTCGGACACGTACGAGGCCGTCATGGCGATCACGGCCCACCCGGTCGAGAAGGGCGCTCCCGTCGTCGACCACGCGCGCGAGGAACCGAAGAAGCTCACCATCGAGGGCTTCGTCTCTAACACTCCTCTGCCGTCGAACCTGACGGACGCCGAGCGAAGCGCTATGGCTTCCCTACCCGTCGCGCTCGACTACTCGGGAGCGAACAAGCCGCAGGGCGCTCCGCTGCTGACGCCGGGCGGGGCGATGAAGGCTCTGACGAGCGCCGTCGAGAACGTCCTCGGCGGCGGAGCAGCAAAGCTGCCGGCGACGGTGACGGCGTTCCGTGCCGTCGCGGATATGCCGGACCGCGCGCGCGGAATCTTCGAGAAGCTCGAGGCAGCCCGGACGGGCCGATTGCTCATCAAGGCGTCGACGCGGCTGCACGACGTCGACAACCTGCTCATCGAGCACATCTCGGTCGCGCGAACCGTAGAGTCTGCCGGCGGCCTGCCGTTCGAGATCGGGCTCACGCAGGTGCGCATCGTCTCGAGCGAGACGGTCTCGTACCCGAAGCCCACGCAGCCTCGCGCCGCGAAGGAAGCGAACAAGGGCGCCCAGCAGGCCGAGAGCTTCCTCTGGCAGGGCGGTAACGCGCTCGGAGCGTGGCCGTGAGCTTCGTCACCGGTTACCGCATCCCGACGCAACAAGGGATTCCGTTCTGGGTACAGCGAACGACGCTCGACGGGCGCGACTACAACCTCCGGTTCGCGTGGAACCAACGCGAGGAGCGCTGGTATCTGGACCTCGCGGACGGCGACGGGACGGCGATTCTGTCGGGCCTCAAGCTCGTCACGAACTGGCCGCTTCTCCTCGCCTACCACGCGGACCCTCGCGTCCCGCCGGGGGAGCTCATCGTGCTCACGTCGCAGGCGGACACATCTCCGCCCGGACTGCGTGACATGGGCGCCGGGCTCCGCTGCGAGCTCACCTACGTCTCTCCGAACGCGCAATGACCCAACTCTTCAAGCGCTCCGTCGACGTCGTCGTCGGGAGCAAGCGGATCACCGGACTCGATTGCGCGTTCGAGATCGAGAAGACGCTGAATGCCGAGCCCAACAAGTGCTCGCTCAAGATCTGGAATCTCGCGGAGGATACCCGAGCGGCGTTCGAGCAACTCGCCCCGCGCAAGCGGTGGATGACCAAGGGCATCCCAACCCGAATCGAGGCGGGCTACGGCAACGACCGAGCGCCCCTTTGGCTCGGGGCGCTCCGCACCGTCCCCCCGGCGCTCCACGGTCCGGACTGGGTCACGTCCATGGACTCCGGCGACGGGTACCTCGCGTTCCAGAACGCGCGGGTCAACCTCTCCTACGGGCCGATGACGCCCGTCGACACGGTGCTGCAGGCCCTCGTCCGGCAGCTCGGCGTGGGCGTCGGCAACCTCGCTCAAGCGCTGGCTCAGCTCAAGGTAAACGGCGTCGGGAAGCTCTACCCTCACGGGGTGGTGATCTCCGGCAGCGTCGCCCAGGAGCTCTCTGACTTCTGCCTCTCCGCGGGGCTCGAATGGTCGATCCAAGACGGGGTGCTCCAGATCCTCGACCGAGGACAAGCGCTCCGAGGGAAGGCACTTCGCGTCTCGTCGGACACTGGCATGATCGGGTCCCCGTCCGTCGATGTCGACGGCATCGCGACCCTGAAGACGCTGCTCATCCCTGGCGTGCGAGTGGGCTGCATGCTCGTCCTCGATACCGCCCGCATCAAGGGCACCTACCGGCTCATGAAGGCGACCTGGAGCGGCGACACGTCGTCCGACGACTGGATCATCCAGATGCAGGCCCGCAAGTACCCGTCGCTCTGGGACGGACCCACGAACCCCAATGGCACTTGATCCCTCCGACTCCGAAGTCATCCGAGACGCGATCACTGCGCGCCTCGGAGAGGTCTGGACGGCGACGATCGGCCGCGTGCAAAAGTACGATGCGGTCACGCAGACGGCTGACATCCTCCCGGTCGTGCGCCGAGCCATTCAGGCTGGCGACGGCACGATCGGTCACGAGGAACTGCCCGTCATCCCGAACGTGCCGGTCCTCCAGGCGCGCGCCGGTGGGTTCTTCGTCAACCTGCCTGTGGACGTGGGAGACACGATGCTCGTCGTATTCACGAGCAGCTCGTTCCAGATGTGGAGGGAGAGCGGGTCGGTGGTCGATCCGGGCGACCTTCGGCGCCACTCGCTCTCGAACGCCATCGCGATCCCCGGCGTGTTCCCCTCGACGAAGCCGATCTCTCCGGTGGACGCCGCAGCCTCTGCTGGTGGGGCGGCCATCCTGGGCGAGATCGGCGGCGCGCAACTGCGGTTCGGTCCGCTTGGGATCGAGTTCGCGCCGTCGGGAGTGACGCCGATTGCCCCCGTAGCGCTGGCTCCGGCCGTGCTCACGGCGTTTGCCGCGCTCGCAACGTACGTGGCCGCATTGACGTCAGCGCTCGTCGCGAACCCCGTCGCATACTCAGGATTTGCCACGGCGATGGCCGCGCCGGGAGCCACGCTGGCGACGGCGCTCGGAGGTCTGTCGGGCACCGTACCGAGCACGCTCGTGAAGAGCGTCTGAGCACGGAGAAGCCATGGCCCTTGTTCGACTCATCCCCGCCGGGGACGTATCGGTCGTCGACGGCGAAGTCCAGCTGACGAAGACGCTCGGCGAGTACGTCCGCACGAAACTGACGCAGCGGTTCCGATTCTTCCTCGGCGAATGGTTCCGCGACGCCCGGAAGGGCGTGCCGTACTACCGCGACGTCCTCGGCAAGGTCGCGAACCTGAACGCGGTGAGAGCCATCTTCCGAAGCGTGCTCGTCTCCGTGCCCGAGGTGGTCGGTACGCCACGATTCGATGTGTCGTTCGACAAGAAGACGCGCCGTCTCTCCTTCGACTTCATCGCAACGCTCGTTGACGGCTCCACGCTCGTTGTCCGGCCGACGGACGACGACTTCGTCCTGGATCTACGAACATGAGCTACGGAGTTACTCCCGAAGGGTTCGTCCGCAAGACGGTCGAGAACATCATCGACGAGATGCAGGATGACCAGCTCTCGACGATGTACGACGACCTCGACGTGTCCGATGAGTCGGTCCTCGGGCAGCAGAACGCCATCGTCGCCAACCAGCTCGGCGAGGGTTGGGAGCAGCTCGAGCAGCTCTACAACTGCGGGGACGTCGACGCCGTCGAGGACCGCGGGCTCGAGAACCTCTGCAAGCTGATCGGCCTGTTCCGCGCGGGCGACACCAAGGGCACCGTCGTTCTGAACTGCACGCTCACGAGCGGAACGACGCTGACGCCGTCGGAGCAGTTCGCGCAGAACCACGACCAGCCGGACATTCGCTGGACGCCGGTGGAGCCTTTCACCGCGCCATCGACCGGCATCCACGGCGTCACGTTCGAGGCGGAGAACGCCGGTCCGATTCCGGCCGTCGCGGGAACGATCACGGCCATCGCGACCCCGATCGTTGGATGGTCTTCGGTGAGCCAGCCGAACGACGCAGAGCCTGGGGTTCGCATCGAGGACAACACCAGGCTTCGTCAACGCCGTGTTCGTGAGCTCGCGACGATGGGGTCGGCGACGACACGGGCGATCGCGGCAAAGCTCTCGGCCGCCTTCCCCGGCACCATCAGCCTTGCGGTGTTCGAGAACGACGAAGACGTCATCGACGACGACGGGCGACCGCCTCACTCCGTGGAAGCGCTCATCTACGATGGGTTCCCGGAGCCAACGGAGAATGACGACAGAATCGCCCAGACGATCGCCGATGCGGCGGCTGGTGGGATCGCGACGTTCGGCAACAAGTCAGGAACGGCCCAAGTTCTCGACGGCACCGAACTCGTGAACCGCACGGTGCACTTCACGAGACCGACGCCCAACTTCATCTACCTCGAGTTCGACATCGTGAAGGCGTCGAGCGGGTACCCCGGTGATGCCGATCTCAAGGCGGTCATCGCCAAGCACGCGAACGAGCTCCACCTTCCAGGAGTCGACGTCGCGTGGAGTCTTCTGTCGTCACTCGCCTTCATTGCTGGTGGAGTAACGAAGTGCCCGCAGGTCCGACTCGGTTTCTCGCCGAGTCCCACGGATCACGAAGTCGACCTGACCATCGCGCTGCGCGAGATCGCCAGGTTCGACACCAGCCGCATCGTGATCAATGCGACGTAGCCGACCATTCCTTCAAAGCGGGCACGAATGGGTGTCCCCGCCATCGAGGCGTGGAAAGATCTCGATGTCGCAGTCTTGTCCTGCCGCCGACGACTGCTTGAAGTAGACGGTCCCAGGCCCCCACTTCAGGCACTTGTTCGTCACCGTCTCGCCGACGTACTGGCAGTCCGTCTGCGTTGGCGGAGTCGGGTTGTACAACACGAATCCGCTGCACCGGTGCCCCCAGGCGTAGGAGCCCGCGGGGATCGAGTACCTCACGACGCCGTTGCAGGCACCCGCATCCTTTGGCCCGGTCGGTCCGCTGTCGCGGTCGACGTGGCTCGACGCGTCGGCGTCCTCCCCGCTTCCGGCGTCCGTGACATCGTCATCGTCGCCGCGGTCCGACGTGTCCGTCCGTGAGCTGCCGTCGGCCGTTAGCGAACCGGGCCCCCCGTCTCCCTCCGCAGCAACGCCCGCGATCGGGTCCGCGGTCGAGGCGCACGCCACGAGCCACGCCACGACAGACACGATGCCAACCGCACCACCCCCGAGTGCTCTTCCCCAGCTCCCCATCCTCGCCTCCAAAGGGGAAGCGTACCACGGCCCGGCGAACCCGCAGAATTTGGGTAAATCATGGTCCCCACCCGCGTCCCTGACCACGTCGAGAAGGGCCTCGCGCTCACGTTGTCGCAGTACCGTGAGCGTCCGATCTTCCTTGCGTGGCTCGCGTCGTACCTGCGGCAGGTCCAAGACCTTGAAGACGCGACCTACGACACCATCGTCAGCCGCTTCCTCGACCGCGCGAAGAACGCACAGCTCGACCTGATCGGGAAGATCGTCGGAGAGTCGAGGAAGGGTCGCGGCGACGACCTCTATCGCGTGTTCGTCGGTGCGCGCATCCGCATCAACCGCTCGTTCGGTCGCTATCGCGACGTGCTCGAGGTCTACAACATCATCTGCTCGGCACCGAAGCTGCTCCTCGAGATCGCCCCCGCTCGCCTCCGGCTCGAGCTCCTCGACGTCCCGAGCATCGACCCGGTTCTTATTCTCGAGATGCTGCGCGACACGAAGGCGGGAGGCGTCGGCCTGTCGATGGTCTCGCCGACGACCGAGCCATCCAAGCAGTTCCGAGCGTGCAGCGTCGGCGACACGAGCGTCCACGACTGGGGATGCGGTGACGCGAACTCCCCCGCTTCGTTCGGCCTCGTCAGCGACGCCGTAACCATGAGGTCCTAGTGCGCACGATTGCTCTCACTCAGACACCGCAGATCGAGGTGATCTCCGCGGTCAGCGCAGCGAACCAAAGCGTCCCGTCCGTCAATGGAGCGTCCGGCTGGTTCGTCGTCGGAAGCCTATACATCCCCGTGACCGCGGCCGCGCGGCTCGAGGTCGTCGGCATCGTCTCCGGCGCGGGGCTCGTGATGAATGCTCGCCTGTTCGACATGTCGCTCGCGGCACCGGTGGGAGGCACGGACGTCAACATCGACGCCCTCATCGATCAACGCGTGGCGTCCGGCCGCGTCGAATTGCAGGGCGGCCATATCTACCAGTTCCAGGCGCAACTCCTCACCGAGACGCCCGCGTTCGGCATCGTCAAGACCGCAACGTTGGTCTAGGCGCGGAGTCGAGACTTCGACTCTCGGTACCTGACGGCGTTGCATGTTCGACAAATGCGGGTTGGCTTCCCTCTGCGGATGAGCACGTACGAGTGCGCGTCGTCGAACGGATGCCCGCGTAAGCAATGAGTCCTCGCCGCATGCCGCGCCCGCGCAACGTCAGGAGCTTGACCGCGTAGACAATTCTGTCGATGCGTCACCAACTCCACGTGGTCTGGGTTGCAACACGCGCGCGCGCGACACAGGTGGTCCGGCTCGAGTCCGCCAGGGATCGGTCCGAATCGATCTTCGTACGAGGAACGATGCGTGAGTTTCCACCACATCGTGCCGGCCGACTTTGTGCCGCCGCCCCATCGTCCGTAGCCCGCAGGGTTTCGGTACCCCATCCAGATCCAGCACGGACCGAGCTCCGGACGATGTTCTGGTAGCGGGCCATTCTTGTCGACCTTTGCCCAAAACCGCTCAGGCAACGTAGTCTCGGCCATCATCGGCTCCTTTCACGAGTCGGTGGTCAAGCCCGGGACGTTAGCGCGTCGCCGGGCACTTTCAATTTAGCACCAGGAGGCCCGCCTTTGAGCTTCGTTATGCAAGCGCGGTCGTCGACGACCGGGCAAATGGTGGCTTGGCAATCCGATTCGCTGGACTGGGCTGGCGGCTCCTACCCGGGCGACGGGTCCCCCCAGCACATCGCCGCCATCGCCTTGCCTGCCTCACCGGGCGGTGGCGACGTCGGCGAGGAAGGCGCTGTCACGAACCCCAACCCCGTGCTCGTCGGGGAGGTGACGCGTCACCCTTCGCCAGATCTTGGCTACGGCGACCCGTTCTCGAAGGTCTTCCACGTCTTCAAGAGCGGGTCGGGGAACATCGTCACCTGCCCCGCCAACTCGACGGTCACGATCGACTCGAAGGTTGAAGCGCGCGACGACGCGGGCGGCGTCTACTTCCACAAGAGCACCGCCAGGATCAACCGCGGTCCGACCGGGGACGCGGAATGGTTCGCAGACGACGGAGGAGCCGAAGTCTCGCCTACCGGATACCCGGCCGGGGACACCGCCAACAAGAGCTACAACCTCACGCTTGCTGGAGACAGCGGCGTGGTCGCCTGGAATTGCGGCAAGGGCCCGTTCTCGCCGGACATCAATATCTATTGGACGATCGAGATCGACGTGACGATCACGGTGAACCCATGACGTCGCGCGACACGCACCCGACGCCGCCGAGCGGAATGCCGGCGCCCACCAGCGAAAGTGTGAGGCCGATGAACGACGAGCTGTCCGCGAAGTTTACGATGATCCATCGCGACATCGCGGAGCTCCGACGGGCGGACGAAGAGTTCCGGCGTTCGGACGAGCGACACGAAAACACGCTTGCCAACCTCAAGGGCGACACCGAGCACCTGAAGAGCCAAAACAAGCAGCTCTTCGAGCAGCAGATGGAGCACGGAAAGATGCTCCTCGAGCACGCGAAGCTGCACACGCAACACGCCGAGTCGATCGCCTCCGCAAAGGAGCAGGCTCGAGTGGCTACGCAGTCGTCGACAGACCTCTCGAAGGAGTGGCGAGACGCCGCTCAGGCGATCGACAAGCACGTCGCTGCCGTCGCTGGCGCGCAGGCCGAAACTTCGAAGAAGACGAGCGAGCAAGTGCAGCGTCTTGCGACCGCGCAGGAGCAATCGAACCTTGCGCGCGCGGACGAAGCGAAGGAGCGAGCGCTCCAGACCATCGCCCTGAACAAGCTCGTCGAGATGATGAAGTCCCCGCGCATCGCGATCTACGTCGCGATCGGCGCAATCGTTGGCGGAGCCCTGATGGCGATCGTCGGAAAGGTACTGCCGTGAAGCCAGAAGTGAAGTCGAAGCTCATCACCGCCGCCGTCGTATTCGGAGGCATCGTCGCGCTCGCGATCGCGAACAAGCTGGGAGCAGACAAGGACCTGATCACCGTCGGAGGCGGCGCGCTCACCATCATCGCCGGCCTTCTGCGGTCGATGGTTCTTCCCGACAAGACGGGAGGCGCGCAATGATCCGAGCGATCTGCGTGGTCATCGCCTGCCTCGTCTGCGCATGCACGCCCGCGAAGGCCCCCGAGTCATTCCCGGCGTACTGCTACGACGAGGCGTCATTCCGACAGATGCTCGTGGGCTGCGTCGCGAGCTCTACAGACAAGCTCGCCTCCCGCGAATGCCGTCGCGTCATCCACGCGTCGTGCGGCTTCGTCATGGCATCGGCGGCAGACGCGGAGTTGCCGTGACCGAGTCGCAAAAGAAGGCCGCGATGTCGGCGCTCGACGCGACCGTTGCGCTCGTGCAGGGCCGATACCTCGAAGCGGCTCAGCACTTCGTCGAGGGCGCCGTGGAGCTCGTGCCCGCGGACGTCGCGCGACGCCTGCTCACCGAGATCGAGGTGCGCCGAGCCAACGCGGTCGCGGTGGAACTCGAGAATCAGAAGTTCGGATCGTGAAGTCGTAAGCAAGGGCATCGAGATGGCGATCGAGATCAAAGTCACCGTCGGCAACGCCGCGCACCTGCATGTCGGGGACGAGGTGGAGGTTCGGTTCGAGATCTTCTCGAACGGGCAGCCGATCGATCCGTCGCCGGGGTTCACGGCCCGACTGCAATCGCCGGCTCAGATCGTCGCGAACACGGCGACCACCTACGTCTACGACGCGGATGACGAAGACGGTGAGATCCAGCTCGACACCACCGGCGTCTTCCTCTTCACGCGGAAGGTCATGGAAGACGGGTTGTGGCAGGGAGCCTGTCTCTCGCCTGGTCCGATCGGCGCTGGTGCAGAGCCGTTCCGCTTTCGGGTGCTCCCGAACCCGCTCATCGTCGGCGTGCCGGACGGAAGTGGAGATCCGGTCGGCGTCACCCCGTACACGCTCGACAACGTCGGCGGAGGGGCGGAGGTCGCCAAGGACCGAGAAGGCATCACGCTCCCGTTCCGCACGTTCGAGGGCGCGGGCGGGATCGACGTCTACGAAGACGGCGACACGATCAAGGTCGACGGCAGCGGCCTCGGGGGAGGCGGCGGTGGTGACGGCAACGCGACGTCGATCCAAGACACGCCTGTATCCGATACCGCTCCGACGCTCGGCCAGGTCCTCGTCTTCGACGGCGCGCAATACGTGCCCGGACAGCTCTCCGTCGACGACCTCGCGCCCGCCTTCGTCGTCACGATGGTCGGCGCCCAGACCGTGGAGGTCGGCGCGACCGTCGCGACCCCGGCGTTCACGGCGAGCTACGCGGGCGGGCCTGCCACTAGCGTCACTCTCACCGATAGCGCTGGCACTCCGTCGAAGGACGTTACGTCCACGCCCACGTCGTTCGCGAGCGACGGCAGCTTCCAGCGCTAGGCGAACAACGCATCGGTCACGTTCACGACGACGGCGGTGAAAGGCGCGAACACGAAGACGTCGAGCGTCGCGATCACGTGGCGGCCACCGGTCTTCTGGGGCGTCGCCACGCCGAGCACGATCAACGAGGCTTTCGTCGAATCGCTCGCGTCGAGTGCGCTCGCTTCGAGTCGCGCCCGCACGCTCACCGTCAACGCCGGCTCAGGACAGAAAATCTACTACGCGTTCCCGACCTCGTACGGGACGCCGACGTTCACGATCGGCGGCTTCGAGGGCGGCTTCGAGAAGGTCGGTGACGCCATCTCGGTCACGAACTCGAACGGCGTCACGCAGACGTACGACGTCTGGGCGAGTACGAACGCGAGCCTCGGCTCGACCACCGTGGTGGTGACCTGATGTCGATCCCTCTCATCGATATGATCAAGCCGAAGAACGACGGCGCCTTCCCGATGGTGGAGGACGTCGATTTCAAAGGCGGGCACCGTGTCGTGGCAGACGCGGCCGAGCGCGATGCGATCCCAACAGCGTCCCGGAAGGCGGGGATGACCGTCTACACGCAGGACGACGGGCAGACATGGGCGCTCGATGTCGACCTCGAGTCATGGTACGCGGGAGCGCCTGCGCCCGGTCTGACGGTCGACGACATCGCCGGGGCCCCGGGAAATATTCCAGCCGTAAACGACGAAGGAACCGCGTTCACATCCGGTCCGCTAAGCGTCGTCTCGAACCAACTCCTCTCCTCGATTCCGTTCCTCCTCCCGACGTCGTCGGGGGCGCTCAAGACGAGCGACGGGCGAGTCATAGTCAACACCCAAGGCGGTCTCGCGTTCGGAAACGAATCCGATGTCGTCGGATTTCTGGGCTCCGGGTTCTATTTCGGTCGCAGTCTCCTCGACCTGGTGATGCTCTTTGCGGAGGCCCCTCTCGGCAACGGCTGCCTTCAGATCCGCTACCCGCTCTCCGGCGCGGTGCAGCCTCTCCAGCTCGCTGGCATCACGATCGATCTGACAGGCGAGACCAGCTTCGTCATTCAGGCGCCAGACAACTGGTACGTCTACTACGACTTCGTCGGTACGCCCGCGGGGCCGGTCACGCTCGTCATTGACGACAACAACGAACACGGCACGTACAACATTCGCAACGGCACCACCGAGAGCATCACGGCGGGCACGTCCGCCGGCACCGAGTTCACCGAGCTCTTGCCGGACCAATCGGCTGGCTTCAAGTTCGACCAGGCGACCGACAACGTGTACGCCCGCACTGGCGCGGTCGGGGCGCTCGATCTCGCGAACGCGAATGCCGTCACCGGGATGCTGCCGGGCGCCAACGTCCAAGCGTCGTCGGCGAGCAACGCGGGGTCGATGTCCGCGGCCGACAAGACGAAGCTCAACGCGATGCAGCCCGAGGGCGTCGTTGCGGTTGCCGCGCTTGCCATCGACTGGTCTGCCGGCAAGAGCTTCACGAAGACGCTCTCCGCGGGCAGCAACACTTTCACGTTCTCCAACGTCACGGCTGGCTGGGACATCACTGTTCGTCTCACTGGCGCGACGTCGACCGTCACGTGGCCTACGGTCAAGTGGGCGGGCGGAGTCGCCCCTACGCAGACGAGCTCCGGCGTCGACGTCTATTCGTTCTGGTCCGACGGTACGAGCATCTTTGGTTCGTTCGTACAGGCGTTCGCATGAAGCCGTTTGCTTTCTGGAAACAGAGTGCCGCGCCGCTCATCTGGACGCCCGCCATGGGCACCGGCGCGCTGCACTGGTGGCGAGGCGACCTCGGCATCACGCTGACATCCGGCAAGGTCTCTCAGTGGGCCGATCAGGTTGGCGCGATGCACCAAAACCAGGCGACGGCGGGGTCGCGGCCAACGCTCACCAACAGCGCGACGTTCAACAATCAGCAGGTGTTGAGCTGCGCAACGAGCTTCTTCGATGGCGTCGTCGGAGCGGCGATGGCTGCTCCGATCACGATGCTCGTCGTAGGACTGATGAATGCCGGGTCGCGGTCGTTCCTATCCGGGGGCGTCAACATGTTCTGGCGCACCGGAACGGCGATCGAGTTCTTCTCCAACTCGCCCAGCACGGTCCGCACGACGGGACCGGCGAACAGTGGGTCGGTCGCGAGCGCGTGGCTCTTCACCGACGACGGTAGCGTCGGCACCAAACTTCACCGAAACGACTTCACCAACACCATCGCAACGCAGACGCCGCATTGGCGATCGACGACGGTGGTGAACATCGGCAAGACGTATGCGGCTGTACCGTCGGCGGCTGGGGAGATCGCGGAGGTCGCGATCTGGTCTGGCGTCATGAGCAGCGGCGATCGTTCGTCGATGTCCGCATACCTCAACGCTCGATACGGATTTTCAACGACGCCATGAGCTGGAAGATTCAAGCTCGCGTTCCTCCGGACGAGCAGTGGTTCTCGACGGGAGAGAGCTATCCGACGCTCGACGGACTCCCCGACGTCGAATACGCGACGTACGACGATGCGCACGCGGCCGCGGAGGCGTGGTTCGCGGTGCCGGAGAGCGAAGGTACGTGGCGTAGCTCGCAGGTGCTTTCCCCATGAGCGACCGCCGAGACCCGTCCGACCGAAAGTCCACGAACCGCCTTCCGCGCGCGGAGCTCGCGCCGATCAGCGGCCCAGCGGAAGCGATCGACGATGGCATTGAGACGCTTGTGTCATGTCCTTGGTGCGGCGGATGCGGGATGGTGTCTGTCGTCCAGCGAGCGGAATGGAACGCCAAGTATCTCGAGGCGCATACGACGACTAAAGTGGCCGCCGATGGTTGAACTTGCCGAGCGATTCGGTAGACCGAAGCCATGACGAAACGAGGTCGCATCGAGTTCGGTGGTCGCTCTGCTCTGGACCTGACGGGGGCGCGCGTCGGCCGTCTTGTGGCTGTTCGTCCCGTCGCGGTGAGAGCTACATACGTCGTTTGGTCCTGTGACTGCGATTGCGGGAAGACCGCCAACGTGCCCGCTTCGTGCCTCACCAGAGCTCGGCCCACACGCTCGTGTGGATGCCTCCGTGAAGAGGCATCCGTGCGCCGTCTTACGAGACACGGGATGACCGAATCGGCCACGCATCGATCGTGGGAGGCAATGCGCACCCGTTGCGCGAACGAGAATCGCGACAACTTCGCTCGTTACGGCGGGAGCGGAATCACCGTCTGCGAGCGTTGGCAGAACTCATTCGAGGCGTTCTTTGCCGACATGGGATCGCGACCGCCGCGAACGAGCCTTGACCGAATCGATCCGACGCGAGGGTACGAGCCTGGCAACTGCAGGTGGGCGACAGCCCGTGAGCAAGCCAACAACAAGACCGACAACGTCTGCGTCACCGTCGACGGACGGACCCAGACGGTGGCCGAGTGGGCTCGCGAACTAGGCATCGCGCCGTACACCCTTTACGGAAGGCTAAAGCGCGGAGACTCGCCATCGGCGGCCATCAGGCCCGTGGCTCCGCCGAAAGAGATCACCCACAACGGCATGAGGGCGACGGTTCGTGAGTGGTCATCGCGAACAGGTGTGGCCGTTCGCGTAATCAACAAGCGCCTTGCGCGAGGGCTTCCACCGGAGGCAGCGCTTCGAAGCGCGTAGCCCTCTCAAGGTGGCGGCATTGCTCGGAGTACCCATGAACACGTTTTGGATCAAAGAAGCTCTCGCCGGCCTCGTCCTTCTCGCGCTGCTCGTCTTGCCCGTCGTCTGCCTCATGCAGGCGTGCTCGTGATCTGCGCGTTCCGCTTCGCCCGTCTCTCCGACGGTCGCTTCGTGATCTGCCTCCGACCAGCGCGCCACACGCACTGCCACCACTGGGAATTTACGCGATGATCCTCGGCGTCGACGTCCACGCGGGCTACCAGATGATCGATTGGGAGCGCGTCGCGAAAGCCGGCGTCCGCTTCGCGATCGTGAAATGTACGCTCGGAAATGAGCCGGCCGGAGACGACCGACTCTTCGCACGCAACGTCGCTGGAGCGAAGGCCGCCGGCATCCTCGTCGGCGCGTACCACTTCGCGTTCCCGCTCCCGAGCGGATCACTGCTCCCGCGCGGACGGTCACCGAAGGAGCAAGCCGAACGCTTCTTCACCGTGTCGAAAGGGCTCGGCGCGAACGTCGGCGAGCTGCCTCCCGCGCTGGACTTCGAGTGGCCGGCGAGATGGGACAAGACGAAGTTCGTCGACGCGAACAACAACGGCGTGCTCGACGCCGGCGAGAAGCTCGTCGACCAATGGGCCCGATGGGGCATCAGCGCCGCGTCGATCTCGGAGTGGGGGCTCGAATGCCTCGAGCACCTCAAGCGCCTTTGGGGCCGCGTGCCGATGATCTACGAGTACCCGCACTTCCGCGAGATGCTTGGCGAGTACGGCAAGGGCGCGGTATGGACCCGATACCCCCTTTGGATCGCGACGTACCCCGAGAGCGCTCGCGCGACGACGCTGCCACCGCCGGGAGCGAAACCAATCCTCAACGCGCCCTGGTCGGACTGGGCGATCTGGCAGTTCTCCGCCGACGGGTCGCCGATGCGCATCGACGGCATCCCGGTGAGCCCCATCGACCGCAACGTGATCCGTGACGAGGCGACGCTCCGTCGACTCGCGATGCTCGACGACCCCGACCTGCTCGTGCAGGCTGACCCCATCGGCGAGCGCACGCTGGTCGACTGGGACATCGTCCGCAAGTCGCCCTACGACGAGATCGCGTAGCGCGACATCAAGCCCGAGAACCCTAAGCCTCCGCTGCCCGAAAGGGTGGTGGAGGCTTTCGTCGTTTTGTTCGCAACGCGACCGTTCCGCGGCCGACATGCCGTCATGAACGACGAAGAGCTCATGCCGGACACCGTGAGAATGCCGCCGCCCCGTGAGTTGCTCGCAAAGGACGCGCTACACGCCGCGCAGTTTGATCCGCTTGTCACCCTGGACCGCGGCGATCTCGAGGTCCCATCCGAGGGCGGAGAGGTACCGACGGAGGGTGCCCAGCTTCGCCTCACCCGCTGACCCTTCGAGCTTCGACACGGCCCCTTGCGTGACGCCGAGCTCCTCTGCGAGCGCGACCTGGTTCGTGTCCGTCATCCGGCGGAGCTCGGCGAGGCTCATGTGTAGCTCGTTCGCATTCGCTTGCTCGAGCGTCGTCGGCTCGGGCAACTCGTGGGCAAGCGCGTAGAGCTGCTCCGCTGCGATGTCGAGACCGCCCGGCCAGCAGACCGTCCCGTCCTCGACGTACGCGCGGCGGAACAGCGTCTCGTCGAGCAGCGGGCGAAACGGCTTGAAGCTCTCGAGCTTCGCGCGCATCGGGGCCTCGCCCGACGTCCCGTCCGAGAACGAGAGGCGAAGACGGTGATCGGGAAGCGCCTTGACCTTGGTGACGGTGAGCATGATGTCTACGTCCTAACTATGCCCCCGAAGGAGGCGTCTTACGTGCCACGTCGTGGCGAAGTACGGGCCCGGGGGCCCTCAGTAGGGCTTGTCCGGATTGCAGCGGTTCCAGGCCGCGATGAGGGTCTCGCGGTTCGCAGCGGCCCACGCGAGCACCGTCTTGGTCGAGGGGATGCTGCCCTTGACCACGACGAGGTCGCGGATGCTGATGAGCGCCTCGTCGGTCTCTCCGTCGTGCCGATAGAGACCGAATCCGCTCTCGGCGGCGCGGTCGAGATGCTCGCCCGCCCACGGTTGGACGGTGGCGATCATTCGTCTGAGCCGCTCCATCAACGATGGTTGCGCGCGCTCGCGGGCCCACGACCAGGCTTGCTCGCGAACCGGACGGGTCTGGGCGTAGGTCGGGAGTCTCCCATCGGTCGCGATCGCGAGATCGACGATGCGGTCAAGTCCAACGAGGTGGTCGGCCGGCGGCTCTTTCACGAGCCCGCGCTCTAGCAGCGCGTCAACGAGCACCTCGAGTGCGGCCTCGGCGTCCAGCGACGGGGTCACGACGGCGCGCCACGCGAGGTCGTCCAGCTCGTGTGGATCGTCGGTGAGCTTCATCTCGAAGCTGGCGTCGTACGACCGTCGGGGCAGCACCGCCCTCGGCTGTCCGTCGGCTGCACGCCGTCGAATGGGACCCGAAGCTTCACTTCGGGTCGCCACCCTGCGCGGTCGGTTCATGTCTTCTCCGGGGTGGACCTGGCCGCGGTTCAGGTGAAGCTTGGCGAAGTCCTCGAGCGGCATCGGCCACGACTCTGCGGTCTCCGCGTCAGCGCCCGCCTCATACCCGTCGGCGTAGGCGTCGGAGCAATCGACGCCGTCCGGTCCGTGGTCT
>ERZ869921.766-NODE-766-length-16014-cov-4.452159_pt1 | contig 16014 bp, 9 predicted proteins | sample MGYA00579310_ERZ869921 | MGnify/ENA primary metagenome ERZ869921 (study PRJEB32216, sample SAMN09231816) | wastewater metagenome | place: USA: Maryland | collected 2016-06-21 | study: EMG produced TPA metagenomics assembly of the PRJNA472060 data set (Reclaimed...
CATATACAAAACCAGCGTTGGCGAAGCGTACTTCACGAGCCCTTCTATCTCAAATTTCTCTCGTGGCAATTGGGCACCGGTTACAGCAGACTATGAAACTGTAGATGCGGATGTTCGTGCTGCTTTGGCTGCATGGCCTGATGGTAACCTTGTTGTCCGCCAAGGCGGGCTTTGGTCTATAGGTGCTATCCATAAGGCTCAGAGTGGTGGTGGTGGCGGTCCTGGTCCCGATCCTGGGCCTGGTACCCCAACACCTCCCGTTGAACCAGTTATCAGACCTGAAGATTTCGGGGCAGTTGGTGATGGTGTAGCTGATGACACTAGCGCCCTTCAGGCAGCCTTTGACGCTGTTGGCTCTGGAACGGTACTCCTTACCCCAGGAAAGGTTTACAACCACTCCAGCGTGCTTAGTATCAGCTCTGGTAACATCAACGGATCGGGTTACAGAAGTGGGACAAGTGTGGTTGGTGCGGGTAGAATCCATTCAACTGTTCAAGAAACATCCGCAGTGTTTTTCCTCAACGATGCTTCTGCTTATGGTGTAGTGTTCTCTTCAAACGCCACCAGTCGTGGTGTCACATTCGAGATGATGAAGGTCATCTTGTTCACTGGTAATGGAAATGTTCTTCATGAGGTCGAAGTAGATAACTCTCATGCTGCTGGTATCTTTATTGAGGCTGCCAGTAATTATACGATCCGACGTTGTATTGTGAAGAATAATAAAGCTGACGGTATCCATAGTTCAGGTGGTGCCAACAATGGTCTCATTACAGACCCCTACCTAGAAAACGTGGGGGACGATGGTGTAGCTGTTGTAACCTACGGTGGGCAAAGTATGTGTGAGAATATCGTAGTAGAACGTCCTGTGGTCCGTGGTGGTAATGCTCGTGGTGTTACGGTGGTTGGTGGACGAAACATAACCTTCACAGACATAGATGTAGCCGACACAAAATTTGCGGGTATATACCTTTCCTGTGAAAGAGAGTATAACACTGAAGACACTACGAATGTCACTATTGATGGTGGATTTATTCGAGGGGCAGCTTACGCCAGTGGTCATCCATCCATTCTTTTTTATAACTCTAACGGCCTGATAGCGAACTGTCACATTTCGAACCTCACGGTCTATGATACCGCTGGCTCGGGTAATGCACACATCTCCGCTTATGCAAGTCCAATCACCGGATGCTCCGTTGAACATATCCGTGTGTCTGCAGCCCAAAGGGATTATCTGGTTTATGACCCAGAGAGTGTCCTGACGGTTGTTGATGTTGGATATATCTAAGATTTGTCGATACAGATCTATAGGATTTAGTTCAAGGGATGGTGAGAGTAGATGACTGATTTTATTACCAGGCTTAAGCTTGATGTTTCTGCTGTCGCTCCCGAACTTCGTAGAATTGCTGCTGAAGCTAACGCTGCTGGCGCTAAACTATCTCAGGCTTCTATCGGTGGTGTTGTATCTGCTGGGACACCAGCTTTAACAAATACTCCTGCTTCTGATATCCGCAGTGCTATCACCACTGATCCTGCTGCTCTAGGTAAGGCTTTCGCCCAAATCCGTGAAACTTTGGGTGCCGAACTAACCAAAGTTAAGGGTATCTTACCCAACGCTTTCAATAGTTCTATCCCTGATCTTCTAGATACCCAAATGAAGTCCTATATCGGACAGGTGTTTGGTTCTGCTGGACTTTCAGCTACCCCTCAAAGCAAATATTTTAGGGCTGCAACTGGAGCTTATCAAACTGAGATAGCTAAGGGCAATTTTCCTGCGAATATTCAAACGGCTTCGCCTATCACCCCTGCTGATACTACAGCGATGGAAGGGTTGATGAAGCAGAGAGAAGGTTTGATCGCTCGTATTGTTGAAACTGAAGCTGCTACTGGTCTTCAGGTAAGTAAGCAATTCGAACTTCAGAAGCTTACTACCCAACAATTAGAATCTAAGCTCGTTGCTCTTCGTGAGCAGGCTGGCGCTGTCCGTGCACAAGATGTCTTCCGTAGGGTAAGGGATGTTCACGCTACTGGCGATGAAAGCCTTTTTTACGGTGCTCAAGAAAACACCTTCAACCGTGGCACGACCGGCACTATCCAAGAAGAAACTGTTGGCCTAATCCGTAAGAACAGTGAAGTTTGGTCAGCTATCGTAGCCGGTAGGGTTGCTATAGCTGAGCTTACAGACGAGGAATTGGCTGCACTTGCAGCCGATCGTGTTGGTAGGCAGGAAAGTATTGCTCTTCGTGCAAACCGACTAAAACAAGAAGCTGCTCTTAAGACTAGTGTTGAGGATGAGCTTCGTGGACAGGGCTTAACTTCTGCTGGTAGGGTCATAGACCCCAAGCGTGCTGCTACGAACCAGGTTGCAGATGAGAGAATAAAAGCAGAGCAAGCTTTAGCTGCTGCTCAACTTCGTAATGCTACAGATTATCAACGCCAAGGGTTGATCAATGCCCAGCGTACGGCAGCTAGCAACGCAATCAAAACTTCTGAGCTTAGAGAGCTTTCCAGCAATCAAGAGTTTCTAAAGTCTCGTGCTGATAGAATAGTAGCAGAGAGACAATTCACCAAGGCTCAGCGTGAAGCTAACCTCCAGGCAGCAAAAGAGGCAGGTCTTACTAAGGGTGGACTAACCTCTAGACTACTTGCACGTTTCGGCGGTGGCGGTTTCGGTGGCGGTGGTGGGGATGGCATCCCTCCTACTCTTGGACAGTTCTTTGGTCACGGCGCAGCTAACATCGCTAGGTACGCTTTTCCTGGCGCTGTAGCTTTCGGCGCTTTTAATGGCATTAAAGATTCTATTAAAGAAGCTGAAGAACTTGAAAGAGTTTTTGCTTCTGTTCGTGCACAGTTTGATGCCTCTTTTGGTGATGAAGCTTCTTCTAAGTTCGAAGCTTTCAGGGGCGAAATTCTAAAAATCTCTCGTGACACAGGTGTTGCCGCAGATGACTTAGCCTTGGTTGGTCTACAGCTTCAAGGTGCTTTTGGTGAAGGTACTGGGGTTAATATCGGTGGCAAGACTGGTACCGCTTTGGTTCAGGATCAGATCAGGTCTGCAGCCGAAATCTCTAAGGTTACTCAACTTTCTAGTGCTGAAATCACTGACTCTTTGACTGCTATCTCTTTGGGTTTCGATGTCTCGTTCCGTAAAGTTGGTGACGTTACTCTTAACCTTCAGGACAGATTCGGTGTTCTTGCTAAGCAGATCATTCCTTTCTTGGGTGATATCGCCCCTGTTGCTCAGGACGCTGGGTTCTCTCTTGAAGAGTTCGCCACTATTGCTGCTGTCACTCAGCAAAAGAGTGGTCGTTCTGGTAGCTCTCTTGCTGAAGCTTACGGTCGTGTTATCCCTGCTATCGCTGAAGCTAGGGGCAAGTTGGCAGAGCTTTCGTTGACGAACACCAATTTGGGTGCTGATTTCGTCAAGACTGTCACTACTGGTTCCATCAAAGATGTCTTCTTTGAGATAGCTAATTCCTTCGAGGGTCTTAACCAGGGCTCCAAAGATTTTGTTATCAATCTTTTGGGTGGTCGTCGTGAAGCTTCCGCCATTCTTGCAGCTTTCAATGATTCTGCGAAACTACAAGAGGAGATAAATAAGACCAACAACAATGATGGTCAAAATACCTTAGGCAAGCGTTACGAAGAAATCTCTAAAACGTTAACTGAAAATATTGCTAGATTGAAAGAAGAGTTCAAGCAGTTGGGTGTCGCTGTCTACGAAGGTGGACTAGGGGACGCTCTGAAGGGTCTTATCTCTAGCCTTTCCCTTCTGACAGAAATACTGGCTGGCGTCTTTGGTATCTTTAAGGATATCAATGATGCTACTGACGGCTGGACAGGTAAGGTTTTGGGTCTTGCCTTGGCTTATATTACCTTGTCTAAGGCTCTCACTGTTATCTCTCAGGCTAACCTCCTTACTTCTTTGGGCGGAGTCGCAAGTAGGGTTGGTGCTAGCGCCGCAGGTCGTGCGGGTGCAGCGGCGGTTCCTGGGTCATTCTTGACCGCAGGGGAATTGGGTACCGTTGGTGCTGGCACCGCTGCTAGTGCTGCTCCTGGTCTAGCAGCTAGGGCCGGACTAACTTCTGTCCCATTTGCTAGTGGAGCTTTCTCTGCCGCTAATATTGTTCCTACGGTAGCCGTAGCTACGGTTGCAGCCTTTGTCGTTAAGGGAATGGCAGATGGGGTTGTCGCTGGTATTGACAAAGAGAAAGAGAGATATGCTTCTTATACTAATGAACAACTACAAGGGGAATTTGAAAAGGCCGGACCTAGTGGTATCTCTTCTACTTTCAAGCGTGGTCTTACTGTCATTGGTGGTAGGAACGCTAGAGAATCTGACTTCAGGAATCTAGCTCTTGATCAGTACAACAAGAATAACTTTGAAACTAGCGGAGCTATCCCTCTTAGGACATTCGACCAGGGTGTTCAGCTTACAGGTTTTGGTATCAACGGAGACGAATTAGATAGGGCTATTAACGACAAGGAAGTTATAGCTGAAACTCGTGCACGTATCACGAAGGTATTTAAGGATTCGAACACTAAAGAATACTTGAAGCTTAGTGAACAAATCGCAGATACTCAAGCTATACTTAACGACCCTGCAGTTCAAGAGGGTAAGGGTCAAGCTGGGTCTCAGTATGAAAGAAACAAATCTCTCCTTGATCAGCTTACATCACGACTGCCTGCTGGTGGTACCGGCACCGATGTCGCTGCCCTTCGTGGCACTGAAGCTTTCGTTAAGGGTGGCAACCCAGTAGAACGTAAGAAGATTGTAGAAGGTCTTCAAAGCGAGAACGATAGTGTTGTGGCTGCAGCCCTAGCTCAAGTAAAGGAGAAGGCTGCAACTAACACTGATTTTGCTTTGTTCCTTTATAGTTTGGTTGGCACTGGAAACAAGTCATTTGACGAGTTCCTCGCAGATCTCAAGGTCGAGAATGCTAAAGCTAAGGCCAAAGAAACCAACTCTACTGCTGTTACTGCTAACCAAAAGTCTCTAGCAGAGGTAAAGGATCTTTATGATCTAGGTCAGGCTAGCGTAGCAGAATATCTTAATAAGCTTGTTCAATCTCAGGCTTTCTACGCTAATCAGATTGAGCTAGGTAAGTCTGTCGGTCTTGATGTCTCTGCAGACGTTAAATCATTGGCTCAAATAAACAAGGCTATCTCCGAACTTACTTCTAATTCTGCTTTTGATCTTTCTAACACTATTGGTGAGTTTAACCAGATCGCTAATGGTAAGGGAGATAAGACTGACCTATCTGAGGTTGATAGACTTACGACTCTTATCGAAAGTGGTCAACTTAACCCAGAAGATAAACTAAAGGCAGCCAATCAAGTCATCACTCTTTTGCAGGGGCTAGATGAGGCTACTGCAATTCCAGAATCTGTCCGTGTAGTTTTGGCTGAAGGTAAATACTTTAACCCGCAATCAAACGTTCAGTACGCTCAGTTCTTGCAGCTATATGCTACTGTCTTTGGCACATCTATTGACTCGGCTACCAGAGATGCTCTTATCGCCGTAGCTCTTGGTACTAAAACTAAAGAAGAAGTTATTGCTCTCATTAATAATAGAGCGGGTGCTCTAGCTGCTGGTCTAGCTCAATTAGAAGCTGCTGGTGTAACCGGAGATGAGATCGCTGCTGCTGGTGGTAGTGCTGGTGGCGTCGGTGCGACGAGTTCGACTGCTGTCGCCGCTGCTCAAGCTAAATTTGAGGCTCAGCTTCAAGCTATCCTTACACCGATCGCTGCAGGTGTTCCAAAGATTGCAGCGTCCAGTAAATCAGCGGCCGATATCACAGATAAAATTCAATCAGCTAGACGAGATTACCTCAAGGCACTTATTGAGGGTGATCCTGTTCGTTCTGCCCAACAGGCTATCGAGTTTGCCGACGAAGACTTCTCTCAAGCCAAGGACGAAGCAGAACGATATACAGCTATGGCTGCACAGGTAAGGGCTGCTCGCCAGAAGGCTTCTGCTGAAGCTGATGTTAGATCCTCTAGACAGGATCTTGCTTCTGCGTTGGCTGAATATCGTGGCGATAGTGTTGCGGTCGCAAACATCGCTGTTGAACAGGCTTTGGCTGAGCGTGAGAAAGTCAATAAGCTTTTCGAAACAGGCGGCGCTGGTGAAGCCGATAAGAACAAAGCTGAGATTGGTGTTATTAATGCTAGAGCTAAGGCTCGTGACGCGCAGTTGTCATCCCAGAAAGATGACTATCAGTTCTTGTATGATATGGGCAAGATTACAAAGTCCCAGTTCATCAATTATTTGCAGACACTAAAGCAGATCCCTGATCTTACCACGGAACAGATCCGTGACCTTGATCGTCAGATAAAACAACTCCAGGGCGAATTGAATCAGGATCTACAATTCAACCTTCCTTCTAAGTTGAAACTACCAACCCTATATGAGGTTAATAGAATCGGTCAATCTGGTTCATCCCAAGCTGGTTATGTCGATAATCGTAATGTAAGCATTGTTTTGAATGTGAACGACGGTACGGGTCAACAGCAGATGGTTCAAATGTTGACTGACGTAATTGGTGCGCCATCTAGAATTGGTACAGGAACTAGGAGATATTAATGGCACGTATCTTGATTGACTATGATTCAATGACGGAGAAGGCTTGTTCTCAATGTACAGAAATCAAATCAGTAGAAGCCTTTCGTCGTAGAGAGAATAGACGGGGTAGACCTTACTCTTCGGCTTGTAGGAAATGTCTTACAAAGGGAGACATAGAGAGATACGAAAGATCTAAAGCCAAAGGAGAAAGAAAGGGATACCACCTAAAGAAATATGGGCTTACTCTTGAAGAATATGATTCCTTGTTCTTATCTCAGAATGGGCTTTGTTATATATGTAAAAAGCCCGAAACGTCTCGATGCGTAGCTTGGGGGCAAGATTTGGGGACAAAAAGGCTATCAATAGATCATTGCCACAAAACTGGAAATATACGAAAACTTCTATGCAAGAATTGCAATAGTGTTTTAGGCTTTGCTATGGAAGATGTTAGTATTCTTGAGTCTTGTATCTCTTATCTCAGGGAGCATTCCGTATGAGAATCGGTTGGCAAATATATGACCCCGTGACTGCTGAAACCATTACGTTAGAAATCAATCCTAACGACGATGGGTCTTTACAGTATGAAAAACAAATGACATATAAGAATACTTCCGCACCCGGAGGTAACGTTGTCGCGTTTGAAGGAAGAGACGCACCATATACTTCTTCTTTTAGTGGAGTCATTCTTACAGAAAATCAATACAATACTTACGTTGATATTTTCTCTAAGAGATATCCGTTACAATTAACAGATGATTTAGGTAGATCGTTCTTAGTCTATTTCACTAGTTTTAAGCCTAAGAGGAAGATCTCTAGAACCTACCCGTGGAGACATGAATACACCTGTGATTATTACATTATGGGTGGTGCTATATGAAAAACCTTCCTAATCTTTATAGTATGTGGGATTCGGGTGACTTTACTGGAAGTAGAAGAAACTTTCTGGCTGTAACAGTAGAGCCCGAATGGTTTCTGGATAAGATATCTTTACTAGGTGATGACAATACGGGTTGGCCTGCTGCTGACCGTCCCGGTCCTTGGAGATATTTCCAACAAGATACTGGCCCTATCCACACGGAAGTCGAGCTTCCAAACGTTAAGAGTGTAGATAAAGACTCTTCGATAGAGACAGACGCGGCTTCATGTAAGATAACTTTCTATAACCAAATCAACACTCTTGTTGATGTTCCCGAACTAGTCAGCCAGTTTGGTAGTCCAGGTGCTCTTACCTGGGACAGGGGTGATTCACCTGACGCCCAAGCTAGATGGAACCATACGCAGAATGAATTCTATGGGATCTTAGTTCCTATGGCCCTTTTGCGTACTTACGAAGGGTTCGGTGGATATTCAGAAACAGTCGTTGAAGGCCCTATGATGCAGCCTCAAAGGATGAACATCGCAGATGCCGTTAATGGTGGTACTGTGACAAAGACTGGTACATGGTTTGTAGATAGTGTTACGGTGAACAACAAAGGTGAGTTGACGGTTAGTTGCCGAGACGCAGCCAAGTTCCTCATAGAACAAATGATTTTCCCACCCTTGATCCCAGACGCCTTGAATCCATTGAAGTATTATAGATGGAAAGATGAATCTTATAATGCCATTTGGGACCCTGGTGCTGCGTTAAACCCTGGTGGTCAAACCATCCCTATCACTTATAATGATTCTTCGTCGGATGTTATCGTGGGGCAAACTGGAGCGAACGTAAGTGTCTCGAACCAGTTTCCATCTTACGCTTGTGACGGAGATGAGTCTACTTATGCTTTGGGGTACGGTTATGATAACCCCGATGGACCAGAAGTAGTTGACTGGTGGAACTTTAACGTTGCTACAAATATAAATAGAGTTTATCTGTCACCATGGGAAGGTGGATATACTTGCTATATCTCTATTTATGAAAACGGAGCATGGCAGGGCGATCAGACGATCCCTTATACGCCTGGCGGCCTCGGTGATATCTCTGCAGCGATTCCATATGTTGTCTCTACGGGTCTATCAAGAGAGACTCCTGTAACGATAGATCTTCCTAGAGTTTATAACGCTGTTTTCGTTAGGATCTCTTTGAGGAATATGTCTCTGACCACGATGGAAAGACCATACCGTTCTGGCCTTAGGCAGGTTGAGGTTGGCCTTTCGAGTGTCGCTCCGAATGGTTGGACTTTCTCGTTGGCTCGTCATCCTGGTAATGGTTATTGGGTTGTTGCAGCTAACGGCCAGCAGTTCTATTTTGGTGACGCCCGACAGTTAACGGAAAACAATCCTCGTGGCATTAGCACTAACATTCTTGCAGCCGATTCACATCCAACACAGGAAGGGTTCTGGACAGTAGAAGCTAACGGTAGAGTCCACGCTTTTGGTGCTTCTCAATACTTTGGTGATATCGCTGATTTGGGGTTCAATGATACAGTAGATATTGCTAGTACACATACAGGTAATGGGTATTGGGTGTTGCGTAGAAGTGGTGGTGTGTATACCTTTGGCGATGCTCAATATCTTGGTGGGACGTTTAATGGTGGCTCTGTGCTGGGGGAGTTGCCTCCTGCATCTCCTCTACAAGACACGGCTTCTGCTATGGTTGGCGATCCATCTGGTATGGGATACTGGATCACCGATTTCCAAGGAAAGGTCGGGTACTTCGGTAGCGCAAGCTTCCACGGTGAAGTAACGCCACCACTTCCTGACGGTGGTAATCCAGCAACGATTGAACCTACAGCAGATGGTGGTGGCTACTGGATTCTTTGGTCTAATGGTCAGATCTTTGCTTATGGGAATGCCACGAATGAATTCAGCCCTGGTGCTATTGGTAGCGGCTATTCGGCTGCTGGTTACGGTGGTGTTTGGTGGGAGATAGTAAGAAGTAACACTCCTTTGCCGAACTTTGAGCAGGGGTTCTGGGCTCTCCGTGCGGACGGTATGATTGCAGCCTTTGGCTCTAACTACTTTGGTCGCCCAGGAGAAACTGGTGCTACGTTGCGTTCGGATGGCAACTACAAAGATTATAGTGATATCATCAAAGACCTATTGGGTTGGGCTGGATTTACTTTAGTTTCTATTGGCTTTGAAGCTGGCATCGTCGGCATCCATGGCACCATAGAAACCACAGGTGCTTACGCAGAAGAAGCTTTGTCCGAAGATATCTTCGACAAGAAACCTATCATTGATGCTATTCGTACGTTTACGGAAATTGTTGGGTACATCTACTATGTTGACTCTGATGGTGGGTTCCATTGGTGTGCTCCTAACTGGTGGGCTCCTGGTAATTTCTATGAAGATGGAACGAGAGTAGGGTTTATCCCAGAGATTGACGAAGAGTTGCAACTGTTCGATTATAACATCACGTTTGCTGATGACTCTTTGAGATCAGAAATCATTATCGCTAACCAACTTCCTACTTCAGATAATACTTCTACTATCGTTAGTAGGTATGTACCACCTGGGCAAGAGATATTGCGTGGAATGGTCCGTCCTGCTATTTGGACAAACGAAGTTTTCAATAGGGCTTCAGAACAACAAATAATGGCCGAACTTATAGGTATGCACATTTGGTTCTCTCAAAGAGAGGGAAATGTTACTTGTGTTGCTAACCCTGCTATTGGGATAAACGATCAGGTTCGTATCTGGGAAAGAGTAACAGGTGAGTCCTATATCCACTATGTTCGTGGGGGTAATACTTCGAACAATCTTGAAGCCGGCGAAGACACAATGACTTTATCTACTCACTGGTTAGGTTCTGATTCCTCTTGGGTTATCAGAATGCCAGGGGCAGGATCGGGATCAGGAACTGGTGCTTACTCTGTTGATCAGAATCGTTTCGTTGAAATGAGTCCTGAACTCGTTGCATTCTTGACTGCGACAGGCTCAGCTACGGCTGATCCTACTTACTTCATAGGGTATACCTCATGACACAGAATTTAGAATTTTACAGAAGGAAGATAGAGTCTCACAACAGCAAAGTGGGTCAATCCAAAGAGAGATTGGATTCTGCTTTGGTAACCGAAACTTCTGTCTCAGGAGTTTTCATGGTGAATGGTTCCGGTGAGGCTTCTCAGACCGTGAATTTCCCTGTGGCTTTTATCGCTCGTCCTACATTGAGTTATGGTTACGAATTACATCCAGACACCAGCCCGGTTACTGGTTCATTTCCTTCGGGTAGCTGTGTAGTACATAGGTGGATAACTGATCCTCCTTTCGATGCTAGCACCTCAGCCTCTGTGAATTTTAGCAAAATTTACTTTAAGGGAGCTTATCTTTTAGTTTTGACAACGGGTCCTACTGCTCAAAAGTTGTGGGTTCACTGGACTGCTCAAGGCAAGGCTGTAGTGAATCCCGGTTCTGGTGACGGTATAACTACAGACAGTCAGATCTAAGGTCGATATCAAAGGGAACAGGGAACAAGAATGGGATCACTTACTCAATATCTTCAACTTAAGAAGCTCCAGGGCGCTGATCGTATTTCACAGGACGATTATGCGTTCACGAACAGAAACATGGACATTCTGGATGGACAGATCCAGAAGTTGAACGATGCCGTCTTCGAACCAACTACTCCTATCGACAATCCTTCTGATCCACCTAGTTTAGGCATCGATATCGACGGGGGTATTATCCCTGCTGGTAGGACTGTCCGCTACAAGTTCACTTATGTAGACTACTACGGCAATGAGACGGCTGCAAGCCCCGAGGCTACCTTAACAACAAACAGCCCCATCTCTAGGCCAAATCAGCCTTCGCTTCTGTGGTACAACAGTGGCGGGAGTCTAATTGCGGGTAACTATTTCTATGTTCTTTCTGCCTATATCAATGTGAACACCTCTGAGACCACGGCGTCTACCGCAGGTTTCATTTCGGCAAAGACTGGTTCTTCTAATAGGATTATTTTGGAGCTTCCTTCTCTGCCATCAGGTGCAGATGGATTCAATGTTTATCGTAGGGGACCCGGTGAGGTCAGCTACCAATTCCTTGACACTATAGATATGACTGGTGGATCGCCACCTGATACATATGAAGACGACGGGTCTGTCACCCCTTCGGTCTCTCGTACTCCTTCTGCTATCAATCTCACATTTAACACTAATAGCATCACGGTAACCTTGCCGGGTGCTACTCCGGTCGTTCCAGATGGTTACACATGGAAGATCTATAGGACGTATTCTTCTGGGGATTATGCATCAAGTACCCTTCAGTGGGTGACGATAGAAGAGGGTGGAGAAGTTGTAACGTCATGGGTCGATACTGGTGGCGCTACGTCGATCGGCAGTCCACCTAACGTTTCGTATATAACGAGCAGCGTTAGCAACATCACTGAAGCGATCGCTTCGATTGATGAAATAAATACTATCTTGGGTTCTGATCCTGCCGGTAGTTACCCAGATTTGACCACCCGATTGGATGCTGTTTACTCTGGTAGCATTTTTTATCAATACCTTAATTCAAATCAGACCTTTTTTGACGAAACTTTGGTGGATGTTTTCGTTGACCCCTTCTATCTAGATTCTAGCTACGCCTGGGAAATCGATGCCTTTTTGATTGTAGATGCAGGTGCCGGAGAAGGTTGTCAGTTCGGGTTTTATGGATTCTCTGACGAGGCTACACCCCAAGAAGTAACTGATTTCTTTATAGGTGTCCCAGGGACAGCCCCTGAACAAAACGGCTATCTTTTCGTAGACGGAACAGGCAGCGATAGCGTCATCCATGCGAAAGGTATCTTTAATCCAGATGCTGGTTTGTCTGGTTTGTTTTCCTATGTCAGTTTTTCTTTCGCTAAGGGAGCTACGGCTGCGACCCCTAGAGAGACGTATCTACGTAGAGGTTCTTGGGTAAAATTCTCACGAATGGGTTAAAGGAAAAGGTTTAATCGGTCGATAAGGATAGAAGAGTGAACATCAACGACTATTCATTAGGCAACGCTATCAAGTTTATGCGTAAGCGCAAGAACCTTAGTTCACGTATCCTTAGTTCAAGGTCCGGTTTGTCTCCCAGCTATATTAGCAAGGTTGAGGCAGAAAAACTAAACCCTTCTTTCGATGCCTTTTGTTCAATTATAGAAGCGTTGGGTCTCTCTGATGGTGAGATCATATTTTTAATTCGTATAAATCAGAGGATAATGAATGAAGCTCAGTGCGAGCCTGATAAAAAAATGGATGGACTGCCCTCTACAGGTCAAATTTAGTGAGATAGAAAATAGACCAAACAGAATAAACGCAAAAACAACATACGGCACATGTATGCATGATGCCTTAGACTACTACAATAAATCTGGTGACATCCAGGGTTGCATCGCACGTTTCGAAAAGACCTGGAAGAACCCAGAGCTATTAGACGCCACACCTCAGTGGTGGCCCAAGGGTGTTACCTACGGGTCCTTACTACAGAAGGGTAAGACAACTCTATCAGAGTACCATGAGAAACATATCTGGGATAAACGCGACATTATTGCATCTGAACACAAATTCAAAGTTCCTATTGGTTTCCATGAACTGTCCGGCGTAGTAGACCTTATCGAATATAGAGCCAATGATGAGTTGGCAATTATCGATTATAAATCTGCAGGTAAACGCCCCTATATGGACGACCTGAGGTTGAACATTCAGTTCTGTGCTGATGAAGAAACAGAGATATTAACTATGGATGGCTGGAAAACTTACGATCAGGTTGTTGTAGGTGAGATGGTTATGACTGTTAATCAAGGAGCCGCTGTAGATGAATGGGTTGCGGAATGGCAACCTGCGGAATCTATCAATGTCTTTGACGCTATGGACCAAGATATGATGTCTATCGAAGGTAAAGCCCATTCCTCTCTAACGACGATGAATCATAGATGGCCGGTTAAGCACAATGTATGTTCCAAGAAAGGTTGGAGAAGAGAAAATAGAGTAGTCCTATCAGAAGAATTAACTGGTTCTGATAGAATTGTCTGCGCTGCTCCCGTTCAGAATTTACCTATTGATAAAACATATTCCGATTATATCGTCGAAATTCTAGGATGGTTTTGGACAGAAGGTCACGTAATTCGGGGAGGGTCCATCTCCTTCGCCCAATCTGAACTAATCAATCCAGAGTTGGTTAAGGAGATAGAAGACACCCTCACTCTTTGGTTGGGAGAAGAAAAGGAGACGATTAGAAATCTAATCGAACCTAGCTGGAGAGTCTCTAGGGATGCAGATTGCAACAGATACTATCTTAATAGATCCGCGAGCAGATTGATCACCGACCATTTTATTGATGTAAAAAGGAAGGTAATTTCTCCTCGATTTCTATCAGGGTTAACTTTCCCCCAACTTGAAAGATTATTCGAGATATCTATGAAGGCTGATGGGCATGGACACGTAATGCCACAGTCTGAAAAATCTAGACTGGATTCCTTTCAGATCCTTTGTTCATTGCTCGGTTATAGAACCGCTTTGCGAAAAAGAATGGTTGGAGGCGCAGGCAAATATGCCGAAAGAGAAACCTGGGAGCTTTCAATAAAGAAGAATAAACCTGATTTCGAGCCTAGGAAAAAACTTAGAACCGTTGTTAAATACACGGGCAAAGTATGGTGTCCGACCACAGCTAATGGTACATGGTTAGCCAGACGAAACGGCATGACCTATTTTACCGGCAACACAATCTATTACTACGCCTCCTTGCAGCCCGAGTTTTGGTTGGGTAACGGCGACGGATATCCACCCATGGAAAATGGTGAAGCTCTTATGCAAGAGTTTATGGATACTCCAAGAAGAGTCTATTGGTATCACCTCATGGACAATAAAGAGCTATGGGCTGGGACAAGAGACGAAGATGATTTCGGTCGTCTGTACAGATGCATCGAAGAAATTGACAAAGCCATAACATACGATGTTTATGTTCCAAACATTTCTGGTTCAACTTGCCAGTGGTGTGAATATTGTGATATTTGTCCAGCGATGATTCCCCCTTTTGACGAACACCCTGAACTAATAGGGAAAGGATATAAATGAGTAACATTATTATCAGGAAAACCGGAGCGGCTGATTACGGTCGGTTCATTAAAATGCTTATCTGTGGTTCGCCTGGTGCAGGTAAGACCATTCTGTCTTCAACGGCACCAGATCCTTTGTATCTATCTGCTGAGGGTGGACTCATGTCCGTAGCGGATAGGAATATCCCTTATGTGGATATACGTGATATAGAAACGTTGTTTAAGATGAAGACGTTGTTTGAACGTCCAGCAGACTTTGTAGAAGAGGCTTTGGGGTTCCCCGTTAAGACTGTTATCATCGATACCATAGATGAGATTCAGAGAATCCTTATCCGTGAACGCTTGACTACCACAAAGCAGGATGCGATTAAGCTACAGGACTGGTCATACATTGCCGACCATATGTCTAACATCGTTAAGGGGTTCCGTAACCTTAACATGAACGTTATTTTTACTTGCCATCTCAAAGAAGTGAACGATACTGATACTGGTAGGACTTCTTACAAGCCACAAATTCAGGGCGGGTTTGCTGATCAAATCGCAGGCCAGGTTGATTTGGCTCTTTTGCTTAAGTCTACTACGAAGTCTGAAGTTGTGGATTCAAAGATTGAGAGGGTTATTTACCGTATTCTTTCTACTACACCTGATCCACAGTACGAATGGATTAAGGATCGTTCGGGGAAGCTTCCTAAGGAACTAGAAGTTAATTTCAAGGACGACTTCGAACGTATCCACGAGTACATCTACGGTGGTCAAACCCTCAAGGAAGGGGAGACCAAAGAGATCGCTATTGAGATCCCTAAGCTTGATCCTCTCCTTACGCCTTCCCAGGCAGCAGCCACAGCTAGCCGTCCTCGTAGGCCACGTCCAACGGTGCCTACACGTTCACAGGTAGCTGCAGCCAAAGAAGAGTCTAGTGTTGAGACCCCGGTTGAACCACCGGTAGCCGCAGAGGAAAATCCTGTTAAGGAAGCTCCTAAGGTTGTCGAAATTCCTAAAGAAGAGCCCGTTGTTGAACAGCCCACTTACCCAACAGTAAATGGGCTAGTCGTTAAGAACGATATCGTCGGCTCTGACTCTGGGGACATGTTCTTGACATTCGAAAAAGAACTAGAGAACCTCGATCATGGTACTGATTGGTACTGTCAGTCTTGTGGTAAGGAATTGGAAACAATCGTACAAGGCGAACTTTCAAAGGTAAGATTCAAGAAGGTCTATGATACTCCATGTTTCGACGCACACAAGCGTCAACGTGCTGAATCTAGAAAATAACAAATAGGAGAAATTCAGAAAAATGGGTTACACTTTAAGTGCAAGTAGTGGCGGTTCAGATACCCCCGAAGAGATTATCCCTAACGGGATTTATCTCGCCGTACTAGAGGATGCCAAAGAACGCGATTCTAACTTCCTTGTCAACAAGGATAAGCCCGAGTTGGGTAAGGAACGCGAGATCAACTATAAGTTCAAGATCATCGACGAGCGATATCCTGATCGTGTTGTTTGGGGTACCACT
>ERZ869921.767-NODE-767-length-16009-cov-9.043249_pt1 | contig 16009 bp, 27 predicted proteins | sample MGYA00579310_ERZ869921 | MGnify/ENA primary metagenome ERZ869921 (study PRJEB32216, sample SAMN09231816) | wastewater metagenome | place: USA: Maryland | collected 2016-06-21 | study: EMG produced TPA metagenomics assembly of the PRJNA472060 data set (Reclaimed...
GGTCTCCCTTGTTGATAGGGAGATAGTTGCGCAAGTCGCAACCTATGTCAAATGGTAAGTGCGCAACTAGCAACTAAAAATTGTACTCAAACACCCAATTTGAGTCAAAATTTAGAAGGTTTAGGCTGTTTTACGAGGGAATGCCGCTTCGAGCGTAGCTTGGATGCGCTCTATTTCCTCTTGGGTCCGCCCCTCAAAAAACCGCTTCATCCAATCTTCAGATGGATGCCTAAACAGCGATTCGCGGTCGCAGCCAAATAGGGCGGCAAGCCTTTCTTGCCACTCGGCAGAGGGGGTAGCCCCCTTAAACCAGCGCGATACTACGCTTTTATCTGCGTTTAGCTCCCGCGCGAGATCAGCCTGCCGCAAATTGCGCGCTTCGGCCCATTCCGCAATAAAGTGCGGTCGGTTGGGTTGCCTGTGCGGGAATATGGTGACGACCTCATTCATGGTCACAAAGATGCGCCACTTTTTGCAAGTTGTCGTTAGCGGAATTGCTCAACACGCCTATTGACAGAAATTGCGAGTTGCGCAACTATCGCGTCATGAGCAATAGCCTGCATCAAATCATAAAAGGGCGCGGCATGACGCTGGCGGATGTTGCGAAAGCAGCCGAAGTCAACAAGTCAACTGTCACCCGCTGGTTTCAGAGCCGCGTTCCGGCAGAGCGCGTGCTGGACCTTGAGCGCATTACGGGTCTGCCGCGCGAAACGCTGCGGCCCGATCTTTATCCACCCATTACTAATTCGGAGGTCGCAGCATGAGTGCGATGATCCGTCTGTTCTCTCCGCATGATGCGGGGAGCTATGTGGGCATCGAGCGGCGTAAGTCGCTCCGCCTCACATCGTGTTTCCTTCCTCCGAAGATCAACTCTGGTGGAACCGTTGCAAGCTTCGGCCTGCAATCGGTCCACCAATTTTTCGGTCAGGAAGGAAAGTCGAATCCACATCGTGTCATCTCCCAACAACTCGCTCGTCACAAAGCGAGCATGGGGGAAGACAATTTGATGCGGACGCAAAAAAGCGAGGATTTGCGCGAAACGCAAAATCTCAAAGCAGCCGACTATGTAGCGGAAGCTGCCAAGTGGGCTGAAGACCTGACCAAAAAAGCTGAACAGACGCATGGCTCCAAAGAAGCGGCCCTTGAAGCCGTTGCCCGAACTACAGGCGTCAACCATTCAACGCTTTGGTCCCTTCGATACCGCAGGCCGAAAGACATTGCGGTGTCGATCTACATGAAACTGAAGGGCGCTTACGAGCGTGAACTCGTAAGGCAGAAGGGGCTACTTCAACATGAGTTGGAAATCACGCGGCAAATGGCCGGTGATTGCGATGCTGTCCGAAAGGCTCAGGCTGTTTTGGACGCGCTTGATGCTCAAGGTCACTAAATGACCGAGTGCATCGGAATTAAAATTCCGTTCCCGCCTTCGGTAAATTCCCTTTACAGGAACGTGCCGGGGCGGGGGCGCGTCAAAACTGACAAATATAAGGACTGGCTGATTAAGGCCGGTCTGATCGTCAATTCGCAATTGAAAACGAATGACCGGATTGCAGGGCCGTATGGCCTGCGTCTCCGCGCGTATCGTCCTGACAAGCGCCGCCGCGATCTGTCCAATCTTCTCAAGGCAACGGAAGACCTCTTGGTGGCCTTGGGTGTCGTGGAGGACGACAGCCTGTGCCAGTCCATTGAAGCGGAATGGGCACGAGAGCAAACGGCGGAAGGCATTAAGGTCTGGCTTATTTCAACCAAGGAGCGTCCATGACAGCTTTGGCTTTCATCGACAACTACCAACGGATTCGGCAGCACTTTTATACACCGCGCCCGGAGCCAGTGAGCTTGCCTAAGACTGCGCCGCTGACCCGTAAAAGATACGTTTATACTTATCCGATTGGGCCAATTAAGCCCTTGTGGGTTGAGCAAATGAAGGCGGCGGCCGAAGAAATGGCGCTGCTAAAATCCACGAAACGCTTGGCCGACCAAGTCGTGCGGGAGGTTTGTGAAAAACACAAGATTTCCATCACAGAATTGTTGAGCGAACAGCGCCCCAAGCGTCTGACAGACATTCGGCAAGAGGTCTATTACCGCCTTGCGACAGAGACAACATGGAGCCTACCGCGCATTGGCCGGTATTTGGGCGGTCGCGATCATACTACTGTTTTGCACGGCAAGCGGAAGTTTGAAGAAAAACTTATGCTGGGTGAGGTGAAGCTGTGAAAGTGCCACTGATTGACCAGATCGCAGACATCAACCTTCGGATTGTTGAGATTGGCGACAGCATCGCCCTTGGCCGGAAGGCGGGCAAAGTGCCCGATGCCATTTTGAATATCCGCGAGAGTCGCCTTGAGAAGTTGAAGGCTGCCGCGAAGACCCTTGAGTGGGTTTACGACCACGAACAGATCATCCGCGATGCGGTGCAGGGGAGGGCGGCGTGACTTATCGCTTGCTTGATCTGTTCTCTGGCATAGGTGGATTTTCTCTCGGCTTGGAACGCTCTGGCGGGTTTAAGACGGTTGCGTTCTGCGAGATTGAGCCGTTCTGCCAGAAAGTTTTGAACAAACATTGGCCCGAGGTTCCGATCTATGGAGACATCCGAGAACTTAATGCTGACCGATTGTCTTCAGACGGAATTACCGTTGATGCAATCTGCGGAGGATTTCCCTGCCAGGACATTAGCACGGCAGGAAAAGGTGCAGGAATTGAAGGCGAGCGTAGCGGATTATGGTCAGAGTATGCCCGTCTTATTGGCGAATTACGACCACGATACGTTTTTGTGGAGAACGTCGCAGCGTTGCTTAGTCGAGGGTTGGGCCGCGTTCTCGGAGACTTGGCCACGCTCGGGTATGATGCGGAATGGCATTGCATACCAGCTTCCGCCGTTGGTGCGCCTCACAGACGCGACCGTATCTGGATCATGGCCTACCCCTCAATCATGCAGCGCGATGGCTGCAACGATCACGCCGGAAAGTGCTTGGAAGGAAAACAGGTTTGCAAACTTGGAGACGATGGTTGGCAGGACAATGTGGCCGACGCCAGACGCTTCAATGGGAACTGGAGGAAGAACATCAAAAACCCATCCTTGGCAGAAACGGCCAAGTGGAGCGAAGCATCAAATTACGTTGAACAATGCTGTGAAGTGGTGGCCGACGCCAACGGCGCACAATGCCAAGGAAGGCGCATCACCATCAGAGTATTTAAGGAACACGCCAACATTAGCTGCCCAGGCTGGTGGGAGGTTGAACCCTCAGTGGGTCGAGTGGCTAATGGGGTTCCCGATTGGTCACACAGACTTAAAGGCTTAGGCAACGCGGTCGTTCCGCAAATTCCAGAAATGTTAGGGCGCGCTGTTTTGAGCGCGGAGGGGAGGGCGGCGTAATGGCTGCATTACCGTATATGCCTTTGTATGTGGCCGATTATCTTGCCGATGCAGCGCATCTGACAGCGCAAGAGCATGGCGCTTATCTCCTGTTGATTATGACCTACTGGCAGCGGGGTGAGGCTTTGCCGTCCGACGATAAGCGTTTGGCCCGCATTGCCCGCGTGACCAATGCGGAGTGGGCAGACATTCGCGAGACAATCGCGGAATTTTTTGATTGCTCAGATGATGCATGGAGACATAGCCGGATTGAGCGTGAACTTTCGGCTGTGCGTGAGAAGTCGGAGAAGGCACGCAACGCTGGCAAAGCATCCGCTGAACGTCGGTCCAACGAACGCTCAACGGACGTTGAGCAAACGCTCAACGGACGTTCAACGACTGTTCAACGGACGTTCAACCATACAGATACAGATACAGATACAGATACAGATACAGATACAGATAAGATTTCTTTTAGCGCGCCAGCGCGCTCAAAAAAAGGAACTCGTTTGCCAGAAAATTGGCAGCCAAACCCTGACCTGATCGAAACCGCCACGAAACTTGGCCTATCGGCAACCCAATTCAACTGGGAGGTTGAGAAGTTCCGCGATTACTGGGCCGGACGGGCCGGGAGCCAAGGCGTAAAGCTGGATTGGGAAGCGACAGCGCGAAACTGGATGCGAACCGCTGCCGAACGCGCCAATCCGCCGCCGAAAAATTCAACCGCACCACAATCCACACCGGCTGCCGGTGTTTGGATCAATCGCGGATCGCCGCAATGGCTGGCGTGGACGAAAGCGCGCGGCAAAGAACCCTACGTTTCTGTTCGTAACGGCGACGAAGGCGCTTTTTTTCGCACGGAATGGCCGCAAGCCGAAGGGGTGGCAGCCTGATCCTGCCACAGCAATCAGCCAATCGCATTTGCAAATTTAGCAAAAAGGGAAACGACCATGACGCAATACGACAACACCAATCGTGGGACCATCGGGCGCAACAAGCGGAAGGAAAAGTCCAGCCATCCTGACTTGTCCGGCAAGATCAACATTGAAGGCGTTGAATACTGGCTTTCCGGTTGGGCGAAAGAAGCAAACGGTGAGCCGTTTTGGTCATTGTCAGCAAAGCGCAGGGATGACCGTCCAGTGGCCCCGGCCAATGATTTGCGTGTCGCAGATAGCCACGATGACGCCATTCCGTTCTGAGGCGCTCTAATTGAATCCTAGAGGGTATCCGCGATGGACTATGTGGTCATCGGACTTTTGACGGGAATGCTGTGCCTCTTGTTCGTAATCGCCTTGCTGGTGGCGGACAATAACCGGATCAGCCGTGAACGACATAACGCCATGCTGGATGCGGCGTGGTGCAGGGCCATCGTGGACGCCTTCGTTGGCAAGGTGGAACGGGAGCGCGGCCAATGACGGACATTCTGGACACGCTCATTGCTTGCGAAAGGGCTGAGCAGGCGGATGCCAGCTTTGCCTACAAGCCTGAGATTTGGCGTGAGGCGCGGCTTGAAATTGAGCGGTTGCGCGAGGCGCTCAAAATTGGTGTGCAATCAAGAGAGGATTGGCGGGAATACTTTAAAAGCCGGTTGAACGCTCACTACCAAACAGCGCAGACGACTGAAAAGCGGTTCATGGCTAAAGCCCGCGCCGCGCTTGGGGAGGGGAAGTGATGGAGAATATTGGTGGATACATCATATTAGGCGCTCTTCTAATCGTTACGTCATGCGCCGTGTTCTCATTGGCTTATGTTCTGCATTTGGCGGGCGTTACTTGGTATGTCGTTGGCTTTGTTGTTGGCAGTTATGTGGTTGGCAAACTTTACGGATGCGCCGCGCTTAGGGAGGGGAAGGAATGACTGACATTGTTGAACGGCTGCGCACTTATTCATCCGAAAATTTTGGAGCTGACTTGCAAGCTGAAGATTGGATGAATGAAGCCGCCGACGAAATAGAGCGGCTGCGTGAGGCGCTGCGGGCGCTTGTTATTGCCGTTGAATACAAAGGGCCACCTGTTGATTTTGGAGAAGGCAACCTTTGTTGGGAAGCGCGTGTCCCATTAGCGTTTGTTGACAAGGCCCGCGCCGCGCTTGGGGAGGGGAAGTGATGCTCACTTTTCCTTTGGGTTTCTTACCAAAATATCTATCAGGCGCGCAGCAATCTCAGGAATTGATCGCTCACCAGAAACCCAACGTCTTACCGTTCTATCATCTACGCCAATACGGCGCGCTAAAACACTTTGCCAGCGTTCACCGTATAAAATCCGGCCAAATGCTTCTAATTTCTCAGGTGTCAAAGAACGACAAGCCCATCACGCTTCAATTTGTCAACAAACTTGTCGCGGCGCTCTTCAGTTTGAAACGAAAAGCGGTCTTTCTCGCCACGCGAATTGATGAAGTGAACATTAAGGCCTTGTTCTTCGCGTTTAGAGACAAGAGCGCGTGCGCGTGCGGCAAGGTGTGGAGGTAGAGTTGAAAAAACATCAGACATGAACTGCTCCTTTGTTGAAACTAAACTAGGGCCAATGGTCCTAAATGTCAACCGCATAAATTTTGATGCGCCTCATATTGGGTCACAAAATGGATGAAGTGAATGGCTAGACCAAAGCGCAAAGTGAGCGTTGCACAGATCATCATTCCTCCGACACCGGAACGCATGGCTAAGGCCGAAGGCTTCATCCACGCGTCCAAGGATGGGCCATTTACGGTGCGCGATGCGCCGCTTGAACGGCTGCATGGGGCCAAGCGCCTGACCGATACGCAATACAACGCCGCCACAAAGTTCCGCCACCATTGGCACAATGCCGGGCTGGCCGAACGTTTCGCCGTGCAAAATTTCATGGGCGTAGGGGGCGGGTCAGGGTGGGATGCCATGCCAGCGTCTGAATTTCAGGCGCATCATCGCGACCAATACCGGAAAGCCGTTCAATCGCTCGGCATGAAAATGAGCATGGTGGTGGAAGATGTGGTGTGTCGCGACATTGATTTATTCTCGGTCGGCAAGAAACTGGGATGGATGAATGAGGTGCAAGCCCGCGCCGCTGTGACTGAAACCTTGCGTTTCGCGTTGGATAAGTTGGCGGAAGAATGGGGAATGGCTTGACGCGTAACGGATGATCGCTCAAAATTGTCAAAGTGGATGATTTGCGCGCGGGACCGGAAACGGTTGCCGCGTTTTTTGTTGGGCGACGGAATGGCAGCAAGGCGGAAAGGCCCATGGTCAGCGCCTGAGTTGCTTCCCCCTGACGAAGACGAAATGGATGAAGATGTGGCCGCGATGGTGGAAGCCATCCGCGCGGGGCGCACACTTCAAATGGACGACAGCGGAGGGCTCGCCCGTGACCGACGATCAAATCTCGGTGGAGGCCCTTCTGGACAGGGCTGCGAGGCTCAATCTGAAAGACGTTATCGTGATCGGGGAAGACCCCAACGGCGGCGGATACCTCGCCTCGACGGTGCGTGATCCTGATGATGTGTTGGCTTTGCTTGTAAATGCCATCGTCATGTTGAGCATTACATGCTTTGCCGAAGACGCTCAGAGTTTGCACTGAGCCACTATGGCCTGAAGGCCGTGAGTGACATGACCCGCGAAGAACTAACGGTCGCCTTGGAAGACATGGTGTGGCGCTACCAGCTACTCCACGCCGCCAAGATTGATACGCCGCTCAAGCCGATTGAGACTACGGTTGAAACCGGCCAAGCCATTTTGGAAGCCTTGTTTGCTGACGCAATTGAATCCGGCAATTCCGCTGTTCGTTCCTGAGAAGGGGGCGGGCGGCGAGGCGGTCGCGGTGATCGACTACAGCAAGGAAGATGATTTGCTTTGGGTCATCATCATGGATGACACCGGCGAAATCTGGACCGTGCCAAACGCCAAAGTGCGTGGATTTAAGAACTATTCGATTGGGCGAACGCTCGACCGAGCCAAGCCCTCAGAGCCACTAGCCGCCCCTCCCTCGGTCTAGTGCGCGTCCCGCGTTGGACTCGGTTGGCATTTTTGGGTTCTCCAAGCACATCGCCAGCATACGCAGACAGAGTGTCCCTGCGGCTCTGGCATCCGGTGAAATCCCGGCACGAAACATGAGGCGCATGTGGAACACTATTTCGAAAAGATCGAAGGGTGGTTTAGCTTCCGCCAAGCCTACCGTGAGGCGGTTGCAAATGCGCCCCACAACGCAGTCTTCTGCGAAGTTGGCAGTTGGAAGGGCCGTTCAGCAGCCTTTATGGGCGTTGAGATTGCCAATTCCGGCAAGGCCATTGCGTTCTACTGCGTTGACCATTGGAAGGGCTCGGACGAGGAGGCTCACAAGGCTGACCCCGACCGCCGCCGCCTGTTCACGGTGTTCAAGGAAAACATCGCGCCATTGATTAAGGCGCATGTGCAAATCAAGCCGGTGCGATCCGACAGCGCCCAAGCCGCTCACCTGTTTGAAGACGACAGCGTGGATTTTGTCTGGATCGACGCGGCCCACGATTACGACAATGTTTTGGAAGACATTGAAGCATGGTGGCCCAAGGTTAAACCGGGCGGCACCATGGGCGGCGATGACCTTCCCATGGCAGGCGTCAATCGCGCTGTCACAGAACTATTCCCCAACGCCGAACGAGTTTCGGAAGATGGATGGGTGTGGTGGCGGGTAAGGAAGCCCGCTGCATAACCGCACGGACAATCGATAACCGCACGCGGTTAAGGCTTACCCGCACGCGGTTAGTAACACTCACAGAAACGGACACGGTGGCTCAAAATGAGTCAGCACCCGTAATTGAGAACAGATTAAAACAATGCCCTTCGCAAAAGGACAATCGGGAAACCCCGGCGGCCGCCCTAAACTTATCGGCAAGGTCAGAGAACTCGCCCAAGAAAAAGGTGAGGCTGCTTTGCTCTTGCTGATCCAGATCATGGATAACCCACAGGAGCCGACCGAAACCCGCATGAAGGCGGCGGAAAAGGTTCTTGATCGGGGATATGGCCGCCCCGCGCAGGCCATCACAGGCGAAGACGGGGAAGGCCCGGCGCAAGTGATTGTGCGGGTCGCAACGGGTGTGCCTCGTGCATACGATAGAAATTGATGTTGAGACGGGCTACCAAGCCCGCGAGCAATTCATCCCGTATCATCTGCGGGAAACGCGTTGGTCTTGCATCGTTGCCCATCGAAGGTGTGGCAAGACTGTCGCTTGCGTTGCTGACCTGATTGACGCGGCGCAATTCTGTGAGAAGCCTGACGGGCGGTTTGCCTACATGGCCCCAACCTACGCGCAGGCCAAGGATGTGGCGTGGGGATATCTCAAGCGTCTGACGGCTGATTTGCCGGGGATTGAACAGCGCGAAAGCGATCTGACGGTGAACTTTGCCAATGGCGCACGCGTTCGTCTTTACGGCTCTGATAATTATGATCGGCTCCGTGGCATCTACCTTGATGGTGTGGTGCTGGACGAAGCCGGAGACATGGACCCGCGCGCATGGCCGGAAGTGATCCGTCCTGCGTTAGCCGACCGGCAAGGCTGGGCCACGTTCATCGGTACGCCAAAGGGCCGCAACCAGTTCTACGATATTTGGCAGGCCGCACAGGATAATCCTGAGTGGACCACGCTGCGCTTACGAGCAAGCGAAACGGGCTTGATCCCTGACGCGGAACTCAACTCGGCCCGCACGATGCTGACCTCAGAACAATATGAGGCTGAGTTTGAATGTTCCTTTGATGCCGCTGTGGTCGGCGCGTTTTATGGGCGCGATCTGGCTGATGCAGAGCGGGAAGGGCGCATTACGGGTGTTCCCTATGATCCGGTCTCACAGGTTTGGACGGCATGGGACTTGGGGATTTCGGACACTACCACGATATGGTTTGCTCAAATCGTCGGGCGTGAAATCCACGTTATCGACTACTACGAGAACAACGGCGTCGATCTCGGGCATTACGTCCGCGAGATACAGTCCAAGCCATATCTCTATGGGGGCCACTTGCTCCCGCATGACGCGCAAGCCCGTGAACTCGGTACCGGCAAGACGCGGGTGGAAGTGCTGCAATCGCTGGGCCTCAATCCCACGATTGTCACCAATCATCGGGTGGAAGACGGGATCAACGCGGTTCGCATGATGTTGCCGAAGTGCTGGTTTGACCAACACAAGACGGCCAAGGGCTTAGACGCCCTGAAAATGTATCGATCCGAATGGGACGATAAACGGCAGACCTTCAACACCAAGCCTGTCCACGATTGGGCGAGCCACGCGGCAGACGCCTTTCGCTATCTCGCGATGGGCCTCGACATGAACGCAAACAATTCAGGGTTTTCTTCGACGCGGCCACTGCGCCGCGCGATAGCAGGAGTGATCTAAATGGCAGGATCAACAGGCGCATCGGGCCTCCCAGCGCAGGGCAGCAATCCGGCAGAAATGCCAACAAACATGCCGACCCATACGCCGATGAACACCGAACAATTGCGGGCCGCAATGATGAATGGTTCGCCGAATCTTCCTTATGGGGTTCGGTCGCCTTATCAAGCGCGCCCCATGGGCTCGTATGCAGCGCCGCGTGCCCCAGCAATGTTCAGCCCCGCCATTGCCTATACGGGGCCGAAAAAGAACGCCAGCGCTGAGCAGGAGCAGCTTCTCTCTGAGTATGAGAAGCGGATTAAGGCTCTCGAACAGCAGAAGCCTTACGATCCAAAAGAGGCGGCTGGGGGAACGTATTACTAATGGCAAACGCGCTCCCCGCTGGCCTTGATCAAGCCATGATGGCGATGGATCAGCCGACCGGCAATTTCGATCCTTTGGCTGCGGCAGGCACCGGCAATTTTCAGCCTGAACAGGGCATGATTAAAGCTGGCATGGAGGACGAACGGTTTGACCAAATCGTTCGTGAGGCCATCGAAGATGCGGTGATGTTCATTGACAGTTATGTCTCGCCCGTTCGTGAGAAGGCTTCGGCCTATTATGAAGGTGGCCCGCTTGGCAATGAAGAGGAAGGCCGTTCGCAGCTTGTGATGCGCGAAGTGGCCGATGTGGTTGATAGCGTCAAGCCAAGCCTAATGCGAATTTTCGCAGGCGGCGATACGGTTGTAGATTATGAGCCTGTGACGAAGGAAGACGAAGAATCGGCGGCCCAAGCAACCGACTACGTGAACTTTGTCTTCAGCCAAGATAATCCCGGCTACCAAGTGACTTACAATGCCATCACCGATGCGCTGATCCGCAAGACGGGCATTTTTAAATGGTATCCCGACACATCCTATGACGTGAAAGAAGAAAGCTATTCCGGCCTTACAAATCAACAGGCCATGATGCTGGAGCAAGACGCCGAAGTAGAAATCTTGGAATCAGCCCACATCATTGAATCCGATGAATATGGCGTGGCGGTTGATAAGTTTGACCTACGGATTAGGCGCACCCGGAAGGATGTTCGTATCCGCGTCGAAAGTCTCCCGTGTGAGGAATTTATCTGCTCGGTGGATGCCATCGATGAGGACAACGCCACGCTGATTGGCCAGCGGAAGATGGCAACCGTCTCGGAATTGGTGGCCATGGGCTACCCGCTTGAACTCGTGACCGAGTATGGCGGCGTGGGCGATGCGTTTGACAACAACCTTGAACGCTTCCAGCGCAACCCGGCCCTGTCACGATTTGATGACGACAATTCAATAGACACGGCGGCAAACCGCGTTCTCTATGTTGAAGCCTATATCAAGGTTGATAAGGACGGCGACGGCATCGCTGAGCTTCGCAAGGTCTGCACCATCGGCGGCAACTACAAGGTGGTGCATGAGGAAATGGTGACGGAGCGCCCATTCGCTCTGCTTTGCCCGTTCCCTGAGCCGCATACGCTGATTGGTTCGTCGCTGGCCGATAAGGTCATGGACATTCAGCGCATCAAGACGGGCGTGATGCGGAACATGATGGACAGCTTGGCGCAGTCCATCCACCCGCGCACGGCTGTGGTTGAAAACCAAGTCAACCTTGAAGATGTGATGAACAATGAGACCGGCGCAATCATCAGAATGAAACAGGCTGGTGCTGTGACGCCGTTCGCCACGCCTTTCGTTGGCGCGGCAGCCCAAGGCGTTCTAGACTATTTGGACCAAATCAAAGCCACCCGCACGGGCATTAGCCAAGCCTCTCGTGGGCTGGATGCGGACACGCTCACGAACCAGACGGCGACGGGCGTTGCTGCGACCGTCTCTGCCGCGCAAGACAGCGTGGAATTGATCGCCCGCAACTTTGCTGAGACGGGCTTCAAACGTCTATTCAAGGGGCTTCTCAAGGCCATCATTCAGCATCAGGACAAGCCGCGCATAATCCGTCTGCGGGGCAAGTGGGTGGAAGTTGACCCGCGCACTTGGAATGCCGAGATGGATGCCCGTGTGAATGTGGCGCTTGGCCGTGGCACCGATAGCCAAAAGCTTGCGATGCTGATGCAGGTGAAGGGCGCGCAGGAACAGATCGTGCAGGCGATGGGTGCGGCCAATCCTTTGGTTGGTCTGCCTGAATATCGCAACACGCTGGATCAAATCCTAACGCTGGCTGGGTTCAAAGACACCAGCCGCTTCTTCAAGGAAGTTGATGAGCAGCAGGCCGCGCAGATGATGGCAGCAAGCCAGAAGCCTGACCCGGCACAGGTTCTTGCACAGATCGAAGCGCAGAAGGCGCAAGTTGATATGGCTATCGCGCAGGACAAAGCGCGCTTGGAATGGGAAAAGGCCAAGCTGGCTGATGACCGTGAGCGCGACAAACTTGATGCCGAAATCATCCTGAAAGCGGCTGAGATATACGGCAAGTATCAGCAAGTGGTTGATGTTGCACAAATCAAAGCTGATATTGATCGTGACCGTGAGGCGATGCGTCAAGCGCAAGGCATGATGCGCCAGCAGGCCATGGCGTCAGTGCAGCCGCCAATGCCAGCCGCGCCGCCACCACCACCCATGATGCCGGGGATCGTGCAGTAACATGGCTATTGAACACATGACCGCTGTTGAGCGGTCGCGACGGGCCAAGGAACTCTTGGATGACCCGTTTCTTGAGCATTTCTTAGGACAACTTGAACTCAAATATGTTGAGGCGTGGCGAACATCAAACCTCAACGATTACGACATTCGGGACCAAGCGTTTCAACGCTTGCAAGCCCTGTATGAGTTTCGTGCCGATTTAGAAGTGATCGCCACGGAATCCGCTGTCACCGCGTTTAATCGAAGGCAGCGCGAGGCCATTTAAGGCCACCAAACCAGACGGGACTTTACATCCCGAAAGGACCAAGAATGACAACCTCCGACACCCCGCAAGGGACCGGAATCCATGAGGCTGCCGCACAGATCGAAGCCCTCTTGACCGGCCCGACCGACACTCAAGAGCCTGAGAACGAAACGGAAGCCACGGTTGAAGAAACCGAAACGGCGGCACTTGAAGCTGCTGAAGCTGACCAAGCCGAACAACCTGATGAGGACGCTGCCTCAGATCAGGCGGATGAGGAAGGCGAACAGACTGAAGACGAAACCCAAGACGAGGAAGAAGCCGAACCCGTTTTCACCGTCAAAGTTGACGACACGGAAATGGAAGTTCCGCTGACTGAATTGCTCAAGGGCTATCAGAGACAGTCGGTTTTTACACAAAAGACCCAAGCTTTAGCGGAAGAACGCAAAGCCCTGACACAAGAGTTTGAACATGCTCGCAGTGAGCGCGTCCAATATCTTCAGGGGTTGCAGGCGCTAGAAGCACAACTCACGGCACTTCAGCCACAACGACCCGACTTTGATCGTCTCTATGCGGAAAATCCCGTTGAGGCGGCACGGATCGAATATGAGTGGCGGAAATACGAAGACTCAATGCAGGCAATCTCAGCCGAAAGGCAGAAATTGTCTCAACTTGAGGAAATGGCTCAAGCGCAGAACATCGCGCAAATGGTTGAACAGAACCGCGAGCGGCTATTGAACGAACGTCTTCCCGAGTGGAAAGACCCGAACAAAGCCAAGCGGGATCGGGACGCTATCCGACAAACATTGGCTGCTGAAGGGTTCACGCCCGACGAACTCGATCAGCTTTACGATGACCGGATGGTGAAGATTGCGTGGAAAGCCGCGCAATACGACCAGATGCAGGCGCAGCGCAAAGCCATCAAGCCGACACCCCAGAAGGGACCGGCCCCGATGCGCTCTGGCAGCCAAAACTTCGCACCGCGCACATCAGTGACGGAAGTGACAAGAGCCAAACAGCGATTGGCTAAAACCGGCAGCCTGCAAGACGCAGCCGCTGTCATCGCAAAAATGATCTAATCTGAAAGGAGGAACGAGATGGCTCTCGTTTCCAACACCATTACGCGTTACGACGCGAACAAAGTCGTGCGTGAAGACCTGTCGAATGTCATTACGAACATCTCGCCAGAAGATACCGTTTTCCTTTCCAACATTGGTCAGGAAAAGGCGGATCAGACCTACCACGAATGGCTCACCGACTCGCTCAAGACGGCAACCGCTGATAACGCGGCCATTGAAGGCGACGAAGCAACGCCGGACGCTCGCGCGGCTCAGAACCGCGTTGGTAACTACACGCAGATTTCGCGCATCGTGATTGGTGTCACTGGCACCCTCGAAGCTGTGAAAAAAGCCGGGATGCGCGGTGCCCTTGCCTACGAACTGGCCAAGGCGGGCGCGGAAATCAAAAATGACATTGAGACAACAATCCTATCAAACAACGCGGCTGTTGTTGGTAACAACTCGACCGCTCGTAAGACGGCAGGATTGCAGGCTTGGCTCCGCACGAACGTCTCCAAGGCGTCTGGCGGAACCAATCCAACAATGTCTTCCACGAACGATGGCTACCCGAACGCTGGCCGTGTGGCTGGCACGGCACGCACGTTTACAGAAGCTCTTTTGCAGGACGTTCTCCAGCAAGTGTGGACTTCGGGCGGCAACGCAAAAATGGTGCTGATGAACGGTTTCCAGAAGCGTCAGGCTTCTGCGTTTCCCGGCATTGCTGCTAACCGCAACGATGTGCGTGGTGGTCCCGCAACTGTGGTGGGATCGGCTGACATCTACATTTCCGATTGGGGAAAAATCGCCTTTACCGCTTCAAGGTTTATGCCGACGAACGTGGCTTATGTGGTTGACCCGTCGAAAGCAGCCGTGGCCTTCCTTCGTAATTATCAGACGGAAGACCTTGCCAAAACCGGTGACGCCGAGAAGAAAATGCTCCTAGCTGAGTATTGCCTCAAGGTTCATACCGAAAAGGCACACGGCATTGTTGCTGACCTGACCACTTCGTAAGAAGTCGGATCATAACTGAAACGGATGGGGCGGCCTTCGGGTCGCCCTTTCTTTTTGGGAGCCTCGCGTGAGCGAACGATTTTTATTCAACCGTAACGACCACCTCGGGATCACCCGCTGGTTTGATTACGATGAAGATAGCGACACCTTCGGCATTCACACCGAACAGGATGTGGCCCCGGCGATTGAAGCCAACAAACAATTGATGGGTGAAGCCTCAACCCATTGGCGCGGTGACATGCACTTGGTCGCCTCGATCCCCATGTCGATCTATTTCGACCTGAAACAGAAGGGGATTGCGGACGATGATGCAGCCATGAAGCGCTGGTTGAATGACAAGGACAATCAAGTGTTCCGCACCAAGCCGGGAATGGTCTGATGAAACTCTTTGTGGCCATGCCCGCACGGGAACAACTCTACACGGCCTTTGCCCATAACATGGCCCGCTTGGTGGGTTATGAAGTGGCGCGTGGCACGGTCGTTGAAATCGGCACAAATCTGGGAACGCTGATTGCCAGCCAACGCGAGACATTGGCCGAGCAAGCCATCAAATCAGGCGCGGACGCCATCTTGTGGCTCGACACCGATATGCTGTTTCCGAAAGAGGCGGCAGAACGGCTTTATGCCACGGGCAAAGAAGTGGTCGGCGCAAACTATGCCACCCGCCGAATGCCTCTCAAGACGGTTTCCTTCTCCTCGATTGAGGATTTTACTTCATGGATTCCGTCCCATGATCGTCAGGGCCTTGAGCCATGCGCGGCAATGGGCTTTGGCGTCATGCTGACCCGCACATCGGTCTTCGAGAAGCTGCCCAAGCCGTGGTTCTCCATCGGCTACAATCCCAAGTTCAACGTGTTCTTGGGCGAAGACATCTATTTCTGCAAAAAGGCGTCAACGCACGGCATCCCAACGTGGATTGACCACGATCTTTCCAAAGAAGTGAAGCACATCGGCACCTTCGATTACGGCCATGAGCATGTCGAAGCCCTGATGGAAGCTGAAAAGGCGCAATCCTGATGGCTTTTGCAACCTATTCCGACCTTCAAGCGGCAATAGCGTCGTGGCTCAACCGCGATGATCTAGCAACGGCAATTCCTGACTTCATTACTCTGGCCGAAGCGCGCTTTAACCGAGAGTTGCGGACGTTGCAGATGGTCAAGCGGGCGACTGCAACCACGAATGACGAGTTTGTTGCGGTTCCTGCCGATTGGCTTGAGGCCAAAGACCTCAACATTGCAAATTTACCGTTGGCTTACATCACGCCTGACAAACTGGAAGAATGGAAAAACGTCAATGTGACGGGGAAAACCCGTTTTTATACAATTGTCGGTGGATCGTTTGAGTTGTTTCCTGCGCCGACTAGTGACGTAACGGTTGAAATGGCGTATTATGCCAAAATTCCGGCACTTGCGG
>ERZ869921.768-NODE-768-length-16009-cov-3.898960_pt1 | contig 16009 bp, 19 predicted proteins | sample MGYA00579310_ERZ869921 | MGnify/ENA primary metagenome ERZ869921 (study PRJEB32216, sample SAMN09231816) | wastewater metagenome | place: USA: Maryland | collected 2016-06-21 | study: EMG produced TPA metagenomics assembly of the PRJNA472060 data set (Reclaimed...
AATGGAGTCAATCAAAGGCGGCAACATGACAGGGATGATTTTCTTTTTGAAAACGCAGGCGGGATGGAAGGAAACAACAGTGCAAGAACATACGGGCGCGAATGGTAAAGACTTAATACCATCTGCCAAGCAAATGACCACTGACGAACTAAAAGCCGAATTAGAGGCATTAGGTGTTAAACTCTAGGACGTTAGAGCTAGTAAAAGAGTTAAGACTCCGTGAAGCGCGTGAGTCTTTTTTTGCTTATCGAAAGTTGACCAATCCAAAATTAAAACTAGGTTGGTGGCAAGAAGAAGTCGCCCAAGAGCTACAGCAGTTTTTTGATGATTTAATGGCGGGTAAACGGCCTAAATTAGTCATCCAAGCACCGCCGCAGCACGGAAAGTCAGTTCAGGTTATTGATTTTATAGCGTGGTTGGCAGGTAAAAACCCTGATTTAAGGACGATTTATACATCATTTAGCGAGCGTTTGGGGGTGCGGGCAAACCTGCGCCTGCAACGGCTTTATGACTCGAAAATATACCAAGAGATGTTTCCTGATACGCACATTAATAAGTCAAATTCGGTGACGGTTAGCGGTCAGTTTTTGCGTAATCGTGAGATTTTAGAGTATTGCGATCATAGCGGTTATTTTAGAAACACGACTGTTGGCGGCTCGATCACGGGTGAGGGGTTAGATTTAGGCGTTATTGATGATCCGTTAAAAGGTCGAAAAGAAGCCAACTCGATAACTATTCGTGATAGTGTTTGGGATTGGTTTACTGACGACTTCTTTACTCGGTTTAGTGAAGATGCGGCTCTGCTTTGCATTCTTACTCGATGGCATATAGACGACCCAATTGGCCGACTAATTGAAAGATACAAAGACGTTAAAGTTTTAAGTTATCCCGCACTTGCGACAGCAGATGAAAAGCACAGAAAAGAAGGTGAAGCATTATTCCCCGAACATAAGTCTGTCGAGTTTTTGCTAGAGCGCAAGGAGTTGATGGACACAACATCGTGGCTATCACTCTATCAACAGACCCCAATCGTTGTCGGTGGTGACATTATTCGCGGCGAGTGGTTTGTCCGTTACGACATATTGCCAGTCATCAAATACCGCAAAATCTACGCAGATACAGCACAAAAAACAAAAGAGCAGAATGATTACTCTGTCTTTGAGTGTTGGGGCTATGGCGAAGATTCAAAAATATACCTGTTAGATTTGATTCGCTCGAAGTGGGAAGCACCTGAGCTAAAAGAGCGTGCTATTGCGTTCTGGAATAAGCACAAAGCAGTTGAAGGGCTTGGCGCATTGCGCGAGATGGTCATTGAAGATAAGGCAAGCGGCACAGGGCTAATCCAAAGCATTAAGCATGACGGAAAAATACCCGTTAAGGCTCAACAGCGAAACATCGACAAGTTGACCCGCGTTCAGGACGTTACGCCGTACATCAAGTCGGGCTATGTCAATATCCCAAGTGATGCGCCTTACATTAACGATTTTATTGCAGAGTGCGAGGCGTTTACAGCAGACAACGCCCACGACCACGACGACCAAATAGACCCTATGTGCGATGCAATTAACGATATGTTGTCGCACAAAACCGAACCGAAAGTGAGATTTTTATAATGTCGAAATGGTGGCAATTTTGGAAAAAAGAGGAAAAGTCCTCTAATGCCATACGTTCGATCATGCAAAGAAACTCGGCTACTTGGTCGGCGCGTGAGTTTGTCGCATTTGCTACTGAGGGTTATCGTGATAACCCTACAGTTCGCGCTTGCATCATGGCAAAGCAAAAAGCCGCTATTGAATGTCCGATTATTTTGGTTAACGAAAAAGGCGAGGCGGTAGAGAATCACCCTATTTTAGCATTGCTGAAAAAGCCAAACGCCATGCAGTCATGGGAAAAGTTTTTAACTCAGATGATCGGCTCACACGACATCGCAGGCGAAGGCGATGTATTGAAAATTGGCATTGGCCAAAGTGTTGAGTTATGGCCATTGCGCCCTGATTGGCTTGAAATCACGACATTTAGCATGGGCTTGCCTGTTTCCTGTTCTTATACGCCGTCCGACACTTATGAAGAATACACGGTCAAGCAATACCAGTTTTCTGAGTTGATGATTTGGGCTGAATATAACCCGTTGTTTAGATGGCGCGGTCTTAGCCCTCTTTACTCTGCGGCATACAGTATCGATACGCTAAACGAGTACGCAAAATCTAACAAGGCCATGCTCGAAAACGGCATGACTCCGAGTGGGGTGTTGTGGACTGATAGTGAGGTCAGCGACATGTCATTCAATCGCCTACAAGAGCAATTCAACGGCAAATATGCAGGAGCTAAAAACTCAGGCAAGCCGATGATTTTGGATGGTGGATTGAAGTGGCAGGGCATGAGCTTTAGTCCGCGCGACATGGAATTTGTTAGCGGTAAGCGGTTAAGTCAGTTAGATGTGTGTCAAGTGTTGCGTGTACCGCCTCAGATTATCGGTATTGAAGGTAGCCAAACGTTCGCTAATTACGAACAAGCAAGGGCGGCATTTTATGAGGATGAAGTTATACCGATGGTTAATGGTTTGCTTTCTGAATTGCTTGGCTTCTTGCGTAAAGACTTCAAAATACCGACCACTTATAAACTCATTGTTGATACTGACGGCATCACTGCATTAGAGCCAAGACGGGCAGAACGAAACAAAGTTATTGATGGCTTAACATCGCTCAAAGTTGATGAAAAACGCGCAGCAATGGGCTATGAGTCAGCAGAAGGTGGAGACGTTATTCTCGTTGATAGCAACAAAATCCCGTTAGACATGGCAGGCGCAGACATTCCGCCACTTGCACCATAAATTAGGCCAAACCATGACGATTAAGCGTATTGATAAGCTCAAGTACGCAAGAAAGGTCTTATTGGCTCAAGACAAAATCTCAACAAAGTATTTTCGCAAAATCAAAGCAGAGTTAACGATTGTTGGAGATGCGCTGGCTAAGTCTTATTTGGACAATGGTAACGACAGCAAGTTTCAAGGTATTGGCCAAGACCACGAAAAACGGTTGGTAGTAATACTGACCGAGCTTTCAAGAGTCACAAATCAGACATTCCGAAGCATTGGCATTATTAGCATTAAGTCGGTTTTTGACACGCAAGATACAGCTATCGAGTCGCAAATTTTAGGTGTGTTAGCCGCTAACGTGCTGACAATATCAGCCGAAATAGCAGACACGACAATCGCCAGTGCGTCAGCGGTCATTATTCAACAAATGCAAATTAGCCAAGACATTGCACCCGATAAATACATCACATCCATATCGCGAATGATTGCCAAAAAAATCGGCGGCAATGGTGCTAAATCTCGCGCCGTGACAATCGCACGAACTGAAACACACAAAGCGGCAAACGTCTCGCAATTCACGCGCGCAGAAATGGCAGCAACAGACAGTGGCCTTGACGTGCAAATCGAATGGATTAGCACGAATGATGGCAGGGTCAGAGACTCACATCGCGATGTAAACGGCGGCAAGACAATCGCAATGGGTGAGTCGTTCAATATCAACGGTACAAAAATGAAATATCCGAGCGACCCAAGCGGCGGCGCGGCAAATGTTATCAACTGCCGATGCGTACTTGGCTATCACGTTCCAGAGGAATAATTAATGAACTTGAAATTTACTAAGCCTATTGAAATTAAGTCAATCGACGAAAAAGGCTCGTTTACTGGCTATGCCGCAACATTCGGAAATGTTGATCTTGGCGATGACGTAATTATAAAAGGCGCGTTTTCTGAGTGGTTGTCGTCAATTGGCGATGATTTTCCATCGGTTTGTTGGCAGCACGAAATGTACAACCCGATTGGCATCACAACAAAAATGTACGAGGACGATCACGGTCTTTATGTTGAGGGTCTTTTAACTCTTGGCGTTAGGCAGGCTGATGAGGCGCGATTGTTGTCAAAAAGCGGCGCGGTCAAAGGATTGTCAATTGGATATCGAGTACATGACAGAGAGTACAACAACGAAGGCATTCGATTGTTAAAAAAACTCTCGTTAGATGAATATAGTTTTGTCACAAAAGGCATGAACGAATTAGCTAAGTTCGGCAGCATGAAAATGGCTGATCTTGGCAGTATCAAAGAGTGCGAAATCTACCTGCGCGATGTTTGTGGATTAAGTCGAAGTGAGTCAAAAACATTAATCGCAAAAATTAAAGGCGTGCGCGATGCAGAGCCTGAGATGAACGAGTTAATGCAGTCGTTAAAAAACTTTCAACAAACTTTAGCAGGTTAAAAGCTATGGAAAATTTCGCAGAAGTAAAGAAGTTAGTCGATGATTTGGGCAAAAGTGTCCATGACATGCGCCAAAACAATGAAGCAAAAATGGCAGAACTTGCCAAAAACAATGGCGTTGCCGAGTTAAAGGCAGCCCAAGAAAAGCTTGATGAGCAAGTCGCTAATATGGTCAAAGGCTTGACTGATTTGCAACGTCAAAATGCTTTAGGTGCAGACAATCACAAGTCAAATGATGATGTTGCCCCTGAAATCAAAGCGGCCTTCAATCACTTGGTTCGTCGTGGTGAAGGTGGCTTAGATGCTAAGTCATTATCCAGTCTGACAAATCCTGACGGCGGTTATTTAGTGCCGCGTGATACCAGTGGTCGCATTATCAAAAAAGCGCAAGATTACAGCCCTATGCGTCGTTATGCCTCTGTGCAGTCGATTAGCGGTGATGCGCTTGAAGGCTTGAATGATAACGGCGTTATTAGCACTGGCTGGGTTGGTGAAACAGCGGCTCGTACAGCTACAGCCACGACCCAATTGGGTATGTGGAAAGTGCCAGCGCATGAAATCTACGCAAACCCACAAGCCACTCAACGTATGCTTGATGATGCTGAAATCAACGTCGAGGCATGGATTAGCGGCAAATTGTCCGAAGCGTTTGGTCAAGCCGAAGCGGACGCATTTATCAACGGTAACGGCGTAGGCAAGCCACGTGGCATTTTATCGCGCACATTCGCAACAACCACAGACGCATCACGCGCATGGGGTACGGTTCAGAAGGTGGCAAGCGGTGCAAGCGGTGCATTCGTGGCATCGCCTAATGCGGCCGATTGCTTGATTAGCTTAATGACCGCCTTACACCCTAAATACTGGGCAGGTGCGATTTTCGCAATGAATCGCTACACGCTCGGTGAAGTGATGAAGCTTAAAGATGATACAGGCGCGTACATTTGGCAGCCTAACTTTCAAATGGGTGCAGCAGGCACGATTCTCGGTCAAAAAGTCGATGCTTCTTTCGATCACTTGCCTTCATTGGGTGCAGCTTCAAAATCCATCGTGTTTGGTGACTTTTCCAACGCTTATCAAATCGTTGATAAAAAAGGCATTACCATTTTACGCGACCCATTAACCAACAAACCTTACGTTGGCTTCTACACGACCCGTCGTGTGGGTGGTGATGTTATCAATTCCGAAGCCTACAAAGTGTTGAGCTTTGAAGCTTAATTCAGGAGACAGCAATGAATCAGATTCGTGATTTACACAACGCGATTACGGTAGAAAATGGCCGCACCACAGCGGCAATCACTACCAATAGCACAAACAACGGCGCGATCATTGATTTGCAAGGTGTTGGTGGTGTTGAGTGGATTCTCACTGTTAGTGCACGCACAGACGGCACTTATACACCGTCAATTCAAGTCGGCAATGATAGCGGCTTGTCTGATGCGGCGAGTGCTGACAGTTCGACCGTTCGCGGCTCGTTGACTGCCGTTACTGCCAACGGTGTGACTAATTACGGTTTAGCGGTTACGACATACCGCTATGCCCGTTTAGTTATCACATCGACAGTTGTTACAAGTGGTGCAACGGTCGGTGCAACAGCAATCAAGCATGATTTAGATCAGGCTGGCGTGGCTTAAAGATTCACCGCGCAGGGACGCGCATTTATTGAGGTTTTGGCAATGGCTTATCGTGTTTCTATATCGTCAACTGAGCCAGTCACACGCGCAGAGGTTGTTGCTTATGCCAAAATTGAGAACACCGACGAAAATAGTATTATTGATGCGTTAATTACATCGAGCCGTGAAGAACTAGAAAAGCTCTTAAAAATTCCATTAATTACTCAAGTATGGGCCCAAACTTACGACTCATTTATTGAGCCAGTTTATGCGCCAATGATACCACTTACATCAGCAGCTTTAGAAATAGCGGACAGTGATGGCGTGTTCGCAGCAAATACATATATCTCAGTTAAAAAAGACACTGGGCGAATTGCGCCAACAGATGTGTTTAGCCCTGACCTGCAATTTGACGGCTTTAAAATCACGTTTACTTATACGATTTCTGCTATTGATGCGACTCTAAAGACCGCAATCATGGAGCTTACTTCATACCGTTTTTATAATCGCGGTAATCTCGAAGCGGCAAAAATACCCGCTTCCGTGTTGTCGATGGTTGGTCATTTGCGAGTGTTTAGCGTATGACAATCAGCGCAGGTGAGTTAAAGCATCGGATTGCTATTAGCGTCGAATCTAATGTTAGTGATGGGCAAGGCGGATTTGTGACGACATGGTCATCGCTTGGTAATGTGTGGGCGGCTGCTAGTGGCGCAGCAAAAATTGGGCAGTCTTCAGTAAAAAATACATTTGTTCACGGCCAAGAAACACACTCAGAAAGAATTTCATTCAGTATTCGCCAAAAACAAGCCTTCACGCTTGATACTCGCTTATCCGACAAATACAGAATCTCACACCGTGGGCAATACTTTCGGGTGCTTGGCATATCTCAACATAAATACGACTTAGATTTTTATAGCATCACTTGCGAGTTATGGGGTGCGACAACAACATGAGCAAATTAAAAGGCAAGTTTTTTCGGTTGTATGTCGAGATTGATAGCACGTTTACTCTGTTGGCTGCGTTACGCTCAACGACAATGACGCTAAACAATGAAGCCATTGATGTGACCGATAAAGATGGAACGCTTTGGAAAACATTGCTTGAAGGCGCAGGAATACAAAGCGCAAGCATTAAAGCAAGCGGCATGTGCAACAACTCAGCATCGTTTGCATTTATTCGCACTAATGCAATAACTGGTGCATTGGTCACGATGCGTATTGAGTCAAACATCTACGATATTTACGATGGTGTTTTTAAAATAACATCAATGGAATCGTCAGGTGATTATAACAAAGAGGAAATATTCTCTCTTTCGTTAGACTCTAGCGGCGCGTTCTCTCACGTTATTCCTGAGTTTAGACTGCTAGAAGATGGCGGCTATAGATTGCTTGAAGATGGCTCAAGACGACTATTAGAGGCGGCATAATGTCACTATCTATTCAATTCACAGCAGCATTAAAGCGCAGGATTGAGGCTAATTTGGTGATTGCTGGTGAGATTGTTGCTACCGAAGTTCGTCGAAATGTGAACGATGCGCCAAGAGGCGGCAAAACATATCAGCGTAAAAATGCCAGCGGAAGTTATAGAACTGTAACGGCATCAGCACCAGGCGAAAGCCCTGCAACAGATTTAGGTTTCTTGGTTCGCTCGATTCAAACTGAGCCTGACATGCAAAACCTACGAATCAGAATTTTATCGCTCCATTCAATCGCGCCATATGCCAAAAGATTAGAGTTTGGCGACTTATCAGCGGGTCTAGCACCGCGCCCTTTTATGTTTAAAGGGCTTGACGCAAAGAAGCAGCAAGCCATTCGAATCGTGCAAAACGCAGTTAATCAAGCCGTCCGAGACATGCAAGGCATTAGACCAATATGAGCCTATTTAACGACTACTTCAAAGCGGTTTACGCGGCTTTGAATGGCGATGCTTTGTTCACGGGAAAGGTCAGCGAGTCGTTAAGCGATGTTTCTAGCTTCCCGATGATTTGGATTGAGGATGGCGGCTCTAGTGATTGGTCGGACAAAGATTATGACGGGCTTGAAGCGGTCATCACTCTGCATATCGGCTCTCAATATCGCGGCACAAAAGAGATCCGCACTTGGATGGATAAAGCTCATTCGTTGTTGCATGACGCAAGTTTAACGCTCACGACAGAGCAAAGTGTTCTATGTCGCTTTCTACGCAGCGAGATTGTGACAGATAGCGACGGCATCACGCGGCATGGCGTGATGCGTTTCAGTTTATTAATTAACGAGGTGTCTTAAATGGCAAAGTTTAGCGGTCAAGATTTCCGTATCAAAATTCGCGTCTCTACAGGCCCTGATGTTTATACAGCAATCGCAGGTTTTCGCAGCGATGGCATGACATTGAACAATGAAGCCATTGATGTGACCGATAAAGACGGCACGTTATGGAAAACATTGCTCGAAGGCGCAGGCGTGCAAAGCATTAGCTTGAAAGGCTCGGGCATTGTCAGTGATGCGGCAGTATTCAAAACGACTTTGATGGCGGCGGCAGTTGGTAAAACATTCCTTCACTTAAAACTTGAGTCAGGCTTAGGTGATACGTTTGTTGGCGACTTCTTGGTGACATCTTTAGAGCGTGGCGGCGAATACAACAAAGAAGAAACTTTCAGTTGTACGTTCGATAGTGCCGCAGCAGTCACTTACACAGCAGCAGCTTAATACGGAGTCATTATGTCTAGTCGTGGCATTACTGACATCATGCTGAATGGTGAGGCTTTCGAGCTTCACCCAACATTCAGCAATTTGGACAAGCTCGAAACGGTCTTAAATAAGGGCGCGATTGGTTTTTTACGTCAAGACCTGTCAAGCGGCGCATTTAAGACTGGCGATGTTGTTTCAATCATCCAAGTGTGTGCCGTCCCTGCCAATGGTCGCAAATTCCCTAATTGGTGGAATCGTGACGGCGTAGGCGAGGCGGTAATTAGTGCGGGGTTGGTTGGAATTACGACCAGCGTTACGCACTTTTTAGCCAAAGCGCTCACAGCAGGCACAGAAACGGACATCAAAACAGTCGGCAGTGAGTCGGACGAAAAAAAGTAGAGCAAGGCCGCGTTTGGATGAAATTGTGGTCAAGCGCGGTCACTTACTTAAATGTCCAGCCCTCCGAAGCATGGAATCTCACGCCGTTTGAGTTTTGGGCATTGTGGGATACGCACCTTGAAAAAATGGAAATAAGCACAGGAAAGGCTTATACGCGCCCGATGACGATGGACGAATTTAACGAATTGAACGACTACTTGGACGAATTGCATGGCGACAACTGACGACCTAATCATTGCTATCCGCGCCGACATGGGGCAACTACAAAACCAATTAAACTCGGTTAATGCTCAATTATTGCGTACACAGCAACAAGGCAACGGCGCGGGGGATGCTGTCAAAGGTATGGCCGTCCAGTTCTTGAGCTTAGGCGCAGCCATTGGAGGTCTGAAAAAGTTAGTCGATGTAAACCGTGAGTTTGGCATCTTAAAAGCAGGTCTTGAAACTGCAACAGGCTCGGCTCAAGGTGCGAATGATGCGTTTATCGCACTCCAAGATTTTGCTAAAACAACGCCTTACGATTTAGCTCAGGCAACATCGGCATTTACTCAATTAGTTAATTTAGGCTTAACGCCGTCTGAACGCGCTTTGAAGTCTTACGGCGACACAAGCGCGGCATTGGGTAAAGACCTAAAGCAAATGGTCGAGGCGGTAGCAGACGCGGCTACAGGCGAGTTTGAGCGCTTAAAAGAGTTTGGTATCAAGTCGAAGAATCAAGGCGATACCATCGCTTTTACATTCAAAGGCACGACCGAAACCGTCAAAAACAACGCAGCAGCCATTGAAGAATACTTAATCAAACTTGGTGAAGTAAACTTTGACGGTGCAATGAAAAAGCGCATGGACTCGCTTGATGGCGCAATATCAAACTTGGGCGATGCTTGGGATGCTTTCTTTTATGAGCTCGGCCAAGCAGGCGGCACAGATGTTCTAAAAGATGCGTTTGTTGCCGTTGGTGATGCGTTAAACGAAGTCAATGCAATGCTCTCAAGCGGTGAGATGCAGGGTTATATCGAGGCGATTGGGTTATCTTTTCAACAATGGACTGATGATATTAAGATATTCACCGAAGGGACGAGTATTTTTATTGAGCAGTGGGCTGGTGATAACAAAGAGTCAATTGCTGGACTGGGGGATTTTTTAAAAGATGCGTTAGATGCGTTTTTAGAATTACCACAAAACCTACACGCTATTTTTGCGTTGATGAGCAACGAGCTAAGGGATTTTGTTCGTGACTCTAAAATATACGGTAGGAAGTTTGCCAACTTCCTAAACCCATTCTCCCCAACATACGACCTAAAAGGCAACTTGGCACAAGGAGAGGCTGAATATCGTGCAGCCATTGAAAAGATTCTTGCTGACCGTGACAAAGTCACTCAACAGGCTAGCGATAGAAAGGCTAAAGCGCAAAACGACCGCGCATTAGATAATTTATTACGTGATTGGAATAGGGAATACAACACTGGCGACCGTTTATCGGGTTTTGCAGGCACTAAAAAAGACACGAAAGAGAGAGAGTCGGACAAGGACAAAAAAGCTAAAGAGAAGGCCGCTAAACAATTCGAGCAACTAAAAGAACAGGCTCAAAAAGAGCTTAATGTCATTCTCGAAAAGAACATGAGCGAGGATCAGCTTGAGAAAAAACACTATAAAGAACAATCGGAATCATTAAAAGCGCACTTACAAGATGGTACTTTAACAAAAAGCGAATACCTATCTGGAATCATCGCTCTAAACGAACAAGCCGACAAAAAAACCACTGAATTAATGATTGCCCAACATGACGCAGAAACAGCAATCAATGATAAAAACGCCAAAGAAGAATTTGCACAACACGCCAAGCGATTAGAACAATTGGGCATCTTAATGGATGGTGTGCGTCAAGGCGGTATGACTGAATTAGAGATCATGGACGCTCAACATATCGAAAAAATGCAGAAGCTGACTGATATTGCAGCGGCAGAAAAAAAGCTGCAAGACGTTATCCATGGGATAAAAATTGAAGCTGAGGCGCAATATCAGGCCAAGCGTTTAGATTTAATGCTTGGTACTGGCAACAAAATGCAGACAATGGATAGAGCATTTAGAAAAAATGCTCTTGAAGGTGCGTTATCGTTTTTCGCTTCTGATTTTGGAGGTTTTAGTCAGCACTCGCGGAAAATGTTTGAACTAACGAAAGCGGCAAGAACTGCACAAATTCTATTAAATATTCCTTCATCTGTTTCTAATGCTTATGACGCAGGTCTTGCCGTCGGTGGTCCATTCGCGCCCGTTACAGCGGCAGCATACGCAGCGGCAGCATTAGCAAGCCAACTCGGACAGTTACGCGCTATCCAATCAGCAAGTTTTGGCGGTGGTGGTGGAGGCTCAAGTGGTGGCTCAGGTGGCGGAGTATCAGCACCAACAGCACAATCAGCACCGCAAGAACAAGCACCACTCCAACAGCGATTCGTAAACATTGGTCTTTCAGGTAGTGACAACACTATGTACACTAAAGACTCGGTGCGAGAACTTATTAAGCGACTTAATGAAGAAGTCAAAGACGGCGCAGTCTTGAGGGTTAATTGATGAATACTGAATCAAATAAAACAGAAGATATGTCAAAGAAAAGAAAAACAAAGCGTAAATTTAGAGGCTTTGAATTTAACCCTGAAAAAATTGCGCCAAGTATGAAAAAAAAGATTAAAGAATACGAGAGGATAAACCCGTGAGCTTTGATAATGCGTTTATCGGTTATAACAACTATTTCACAGCCACAGCTTCGACTTTAACGGCTTCGGGGGTTGATACTGGCTTTAGTATTAACTCTCTGAAAAACTGGCAAGCCTTCGATTATGTCCAGTTTGCCAGTGGCACAAACTATGTGCAAATTGATTGCGGTATCGCGGTTAATATCGACTATGTAGCCATTTGCGCCCATGAATTGTTCACTAAAAACTGTACGGCAATCACAATAAAAGGCTCTAGCAGTTCGATATTCACAACAAGCACGACATTGGCGACGCTCACACGCGATGCAGCAGGAACACCGCCAGTTTATAGCGGCAGTTACAAGCTAAACACATCGACAACATTGGCCAGTCAGGTTGTTAATGATGACCCGCATATCTGTTTCAAACTTGATACGGCCAACTTTCGCTATTATCGCCTTACGTTTACCTGTGCCAGTTCTGTCAAAATTGGCGTAATGGCCATCGGCTTAAAAATGGAGTTTGAGCGTGGTTTTTATGGTGGCTTTATGCCGCAAACGTGGAACGAAGAAATAACAACAACGGTTAACAAAAGCATTGGCGGTATTTATCTCGGCACGTCGATTGAAAGAAGCGGCACAAAACCTGAAACGATCAATCTTGAGCATTTGACCCATGCGTGGATTGAAGCAACTTGGCTACCGTTTCGCCGTCATGCTGTTTTGTACCCATTTATTTTCTCGTGGGGTAACACTCCATTGAGCAACAATTCACTAGCCATTCAAAAATCATTTAGCAGTGGCAAAGTTAAAAACCGAAGCTACGGCTCAGTTGGGCTAACATTTGAAGGCACGATTAAATGACTATTAACAATAATTTTGTAGCTGTACCAGCTCAGTCTAAAAGCCTAGACACAAATACCGTTACTACTGCCGTAGGCGTAGTGCACAGACAGGTTGTAAGTCTTGCAAGCTCTGACACAACTGGCACTTATTTGGGCTTTAATAGTGACTCGGCAAAGGTGTACCTTACAAATACTTCGCTGCCGTTACCAACTGGCGCAAGCACAAGCGCATTACAAACAACAGGCAATAGCAGCCTTTCCTCGATTGATTCTAAAATCACAGCAGTCAACACGGGCGCGGTAGTTGTAAGCAGCAGTGTTTTGCCTACAGGCGCAAGCACAAGCGCATTACAAACAACAGGTAATAACAGTCTATCGTCTATTGATGGTAAAACAGCCACTCTTGTTAGCGGTCGTGTTCCTGTCGACCCAAGCGGCGTTACAAGTCCTGTCAGCTTCACGCGGTTAGCAAGCGCGACTGATAGCGTAACAGTATTTCAACCAACAGCAGCAAATTTAAACGCCAACGTTTCTGGTACGGTAGCAGCTACTCAATCAGGAACTTGGGATGTAACAAACGTATCGGGTGTAGTTAGCCTGCCGACTGGCGCAAGCACGGCAGCGAATCAAACAACAGGCAACAGTAGCCTTTCTTCAATTGACACTAAAACCCCTGCGCTTGTTACAGGTCGCGTCCCTGTCGATGGAAGTGCAGTTACTCAGCCAATTAGCGCAGCATCGTTGCCACTGCCTACAGGCGCGGCTACTCAAGCAACACTAAGCAGTCTTGATGCTAAGTTCTCTGCGCTTGGCCAAAATACAATGTCAGCAAGCACACCTGTCGTTTTATCTAGTAATCATTCTGATATTTTTGTCAAAAATCAATCTTCTTCTTTTTCTAATATAGCCGCTACTGGTACAACAACCGTCAAATCGGGCGCAGGAATTTTCCGCAGATTGGTAATCAATACCAAAGGCGGCTCGTCGAATACATTTACAATTTACGATAATACGGCAGGTAGTGGAACGGTTATCGCTACTGTTGATACTGTTAATTCGACAGGTAGTTTGGAGTATGGATTAGCATTTAACACTGGATTAACGATTGTTAGTGCAACAGGTGCAAGCGCAAACGCAACAGTAATATATGAGTAAATAAATGTTAGATACTCTATTAGTCCAATACAATCCCGATGGCTCTATCATTTATGACAATAATGTTCTTTTAAGCGCAGGAAGCGCAGGTAGACAGCCGTTTTCGTATGTTGAATTGGATATGGACTTTTGCGCCAATGTGTTCGGCACCGCACCATGCACAGCAACAGGCTCAGGCGATGCAAAGTGCTTTAATACTTTTATCTCATGCCTAGATACGCCTAATTTTAATAACACTGTTAAAACTTACCGTTTTTGTGCAACAAGTAGCGGCAAAGTACCAGTAGGACTTGATGCAATACCTTGCTTAGTCGGAATTAATATCACTCCTGCGGTGATTGATGCAGGCAAAGGTCTTGGTCTTCGGGCTCAGTGCGAGATTACGTTACGAGACTTTCCACACTCTGATATTAGAATCGACCCATACGTTGATGGCCGTACCTATATACCAATCAATCAAGGCTCATTTTTTGGCAAGTTTAAGGCTCGCAATCCGTATTACAACGGGCGTGTCATGCGCGTGTATAGCGGTTATTTAGAAGATGACGGCAGTTTCGATATAAGCAACTTTGAAAAACGAACCTATTTCTTAGATGGTTTTGATGGTATTGATGCGAATGGCATCGTTAAAATCACAGCTAAAGATATTCTAAAATTGGCAGGTGATGACCGTTCGGTATGTCCTAAGCCAAGTGTCGGCAAAATTAACGCAGACATCACCAACAGTGCAACAACGGCAACATTGACACCTTCAGGCGTAGGCGCATTAGATTACCCTGCAAGCGGATATATCCGTATCGGTAGCGAGGTGTGTTCGTTTACTCGCTCAGGCGATGTATTGACGCTTGTGCGTGGTCTAAAAGGGACATCGGCAGTTGAGCATAAACTTGGCGACACTGTACAATTGTGCAAAAACATTGCAGGTCAAAAAGTACAAGATATTGTCTATGACTTGCTAGTTAATTTTTGCGGGGTAGATGGCAGCTATGCCGACTTAATCAATTGGAATGCTGAGCAAACCGCATATTTAACCCGTCTATATAGTGCATTGATTACCGCACCAGTTGGCGTTAGTAAGTTATTAACCGAGCTTTGCGAGCAAGTCGGCTTCTTGTTGTTTTGGGATGAAATCAACGAAAAAATCATTCTAAAATCAGTACGACCAAACTCGTCTACCGAGACAGTCACAGACTTAACAGCAAATTATCATTTACTTGCTGACTCGCTAAAACTAAAAGACCTGAATGACGAGCGAGTTAACGAGGTTTGGGTTTACTACGGCTTAATTGACTTCACAAAAAACCTAGAAGAAGAATCGAATTATAAATTGCTGTACGTTGGCGCGAATGTTTCCGACCAATCAACAAACAAAAACCGTGATGTGCGGATTAAGAAAATATTCAGCCGATGGATAACTGAAACAGCAAGCAATGCAGCCATTGAATTAGCTCAAAAATACTTAGGGCGTTATACCCTTGCACCAATCGAGGCTAATTTTAATCTTGATGCAAAAGACGGCTCGTTGGCGTTGGCTGATTTTGTCCGCATTAATTCGCGCCAATACCAAGATTTTTACGGCAACAACCAAGACTTATTACTTCAAATAGTTAAACGCAAAGAGGTTTTAGTCGGTACAACATGGGCATTTACCGCGCGACAATTTGCGTTTAGTAGCAATGGTAATCCTGACCGTCTCGTTGATATTGCGGTCGACACTTGGGATTTAGATTTAAAAGCGGCTCACGATGAGCAGCACAGCCCTGCAAGTGCTGGTGATATTGTTATTGTTACGATTAAGGCTGGTGTGCGTGTTACTGCTTCGTCAACATCACTCTATGCGTTGACAAATCCATCAACTTGGGCGGCTGGTGTTATTGTTCGATTGGTGATTGAGCCTGGTGCGATTGTTGCTGGAATCGCAGGGAATGGAGCAGGCCACTCATTAACTATTCCTTACGATTATGACGCAACAAATGGCGGAGATGCGTTGCTGGCAGACTTTCCAATATCAATAGAAAACTTAGGAATTATTGGTGGTGGTGGTGGTGGTGGTGGGCGAGGCGATGGTGGCGGTGGCGGTGGCGCACCATACGGAATTGGAGGGGGTAATCTTGTTGGTTTGGGTACTCCTTCAACAAACGGAGGGCTGACGACTGGTGGCACTGGCGGCATATATATTCCAGGTCAATATGGTGGAGACGGCGGCGGTTTAGGTGTCAATGGTCAGGATGGTGTGTCATCATACGGCTACACAACTGGCGGTTTAGCAGGCGACTGCATTCACGGTAACTCTTTTATCACATGGGTAGCGACAGGCACGAGATATGGTGCTATTGTTTAAGAATGTATTTTATTAAATAGCAACTTAGAGGGATGGCAGC
>ERZ869921.769-NODE-769-length-15996-cov-18.628568_pt1 | contig 15996 bp, 15 predicted proteins | sample MGYA00579310_ERZ869921 | MGnify/ENA primary metagenome ERZ869921 (study PRJEB32216, sample SAMN09231816) | wastewater metagenome | place: USA: Maryland | collected 2016-06-21 | study: EMG produced TPA metagenomics assembly of the PRJNA472060 data set (Reclaimed...
GCCGCCGTACACGTTGGCAAACAGTTGGCTGGTCAGGCTGCCAATGGGCAGGCCGAGGCCGGTGGCGGGCACCATGGTGGCGATCAGGGCCAGCGTGCGCGGGCAGCTGATCTTGCGGCGAATCAGGCCATGCAGCACGGCGCGGTCGATGCTTGCAAAGTACTTGCTGTAATCGGTTTTGAGGAAATGCGTGGCACCCGTGCGGCGCAGCGCCGACTGCACGTGGTTCACGGCGGCGTGCGTGCCCATGCCGGTGCGGCAGGCAAAGGTGCCGGGCAGAAGCGTGGCGTCAAAGATGGGGCCAATCACATTGACCAAGGCGTGCTGCACCAGCCTGTCTTTGAAGTCCAGGGCTGAGATCTGGCGCTCTTTGGGCTCGTACACTGTGAACAGCCTGAACGGGCCCTGCGCGTAGCTGCCGTCCAAAATCTCCGCGCGGATCTGTTGCAGGTTCAGTTCGTGGTATTCCTTGAACTCCAAATAGCCGTAGGTGGCCCGTTTGTTTCGGGCGGTGTTGGTGTAGGCGGTTCGCAGGTTGTCGATGTCTGCGATCTGCTCAATCAGGTACTTGTACTTTTTAGCCATGGCGCGCCCCCGTAGGCCAGACGCGGGTTTCACGCCTTGCGGCGCTACTCCCCGTTTTTCTGGACCCCCAAAGGTGTTTGCCGAAGCGGGATCGAATGGCTGACCACATGATGAATGGTCGGCTCAGGGTGCCGTGACAACCCCGAAGCGCGTTGTTTCGATTGATCATGCCCTCACAGACGAGACGTGCAGAAATGTTGCCGTTCGAATTCCACGGGTAGTTGTTCCAGTTCGACGCGCGAGAACCGGAGTTCGCCGCGTTGTCCCAGTTGCCGCCGAAGATCGAAGCTCTATGACCCATGCGACCCCCTGCGTTTGTGTTGGTTGATCCACGTCCCGGTCATGCGCCCCACCTCGGCGATCAGCGCTTGCGCCGTCACGCATTGGTGTTGCGTTATGCCCTTGACTTGGCCGCCCAACAAAAACCGCAGCCAAAACCGCAACGTGGCCAAGCCAGCGTCTGCGGCGTACAGGCGGGAAATCTGGCTCGACTTCCCCGCCTCTACAAACAATTGCACCTGCCCCAACAGGCACTGCAAAAACATGTCGCGCACCACCCCGTGCTTGCGGGGCAGGTTTTGAGCGATCGGGTAGAGATACTGAATCACAGTCTCATACTTTTCAACGACGGCCATTTGGTCGAAGCTGGTGATCGTGTCGCGCTCTGGTGTCATTTAAAAATACCCAAAATACGGGGACGGGCTTTCGCCCTATTACTCAGAAACCAGGTGGTCACAGACGAGACGCGCAGAAATGCCGCCGCTCGAACTCCACGGGGAGCTGCCCCAGAGCGACGCGCGAGAACCGGAGACCGCCGCGCTGCCCCAGTCGCCGCCGAAGAACGAAGCGACAAGGCCGATGTCGTTCATCAGGTAAAGCTGGCCACGGTTGCCGGCGTTGTTTTTCCAACCCTCGACACCGGTGCCTGTGCGATAGCTGAACTCCGCCCCCCATGTCCACAGCACCCCGCTGGCTTGGTTGACGCCCCACTTGCTGACGTAAGCCGTGGCCCACGATGTCGCGCCAGGGTCGCTGCCAATGGAGCTGTTTTCTGTGGTGCCGTAGGCCAGCGCCGCAAACTGGTCATAGGTGGGCAGGCGCTTGCCGAATGACTGGCCGACCTCTGCAGCTTCCCACCAGTTGAGCGAGCCGTAGGCCGTGGAGCCGTTGCCGCCGAACTTGGTGGGGATCTTTGGCGGGCTGCTGCCGTCTGCGATGGTGACGTTGTATTTGCTGGTGCCGTTCAACTGGTGGTCAACGCCCAGCAGATAAATGTCGGCCCAGAAAGAATCGGCCACCAGGCACATGCCGCGTGGGTCAGTGCTGGCGGGGCGAAACTTCAGATCCCAAAAGCTGTATTGGTTGATCTGCACCGTGGCATTGCCGCCGCCGGGTGCGCCGCTGTGCCCGCCTGGGGCGTAATGAAAGCCGCCAATGCGGCGCGAGTTGAGCGCCGTGTAACCCGTGGGCGCAACAAAGCTGGCATCGGCCCGCACGGTGTTGTCTGTGCAGGCATAAATGGCGTAGTCGGTGCCCGCAGTGAGTGCAGGCATGACGATGTTGGTGGCGCTGGCAAAGTACAGCATTTGGCCGCCCACATCCACCCAGGTGCCTGCCTTGAGCGATGCGGTGGCGTTGGCCGTTTTGGTAAAGGCCACGGTCTGGCTGTCTGCCTTGTAAAAAGCCCCGCCCGACACATCGGTGGGCGTGCCCACGCGGGCGGCCACGTAGTCGTAAAACTTGCCCATGGCCGCGTTGGCTTGGGCGTTGCTGGGGGTGCCAGTCAGGTGGCTGCGGGTTGGCAGGTCGCTCATGTGGTTTGCTCCAAAAAAATAGGTCAATAAGCCTGAATCACGGCGTCGATGAGCCCCGGCACTTGCGTGCCAGCGGCGTTGAGCACGTAGACCATGGGGCCCAGCGTGGTGTTAGTTTTGTCGGCATAGCGGGCGGTCACGCCGCCATTGCCATCGGCCTGCACCGTGATCTGAATGTTCTTGATGGCCAGCAGCCCTGCAGGCACGGCCAAGCGGGTGCCGGTGGCGCTGACGGCCAGGTCGCTGGTGTTGACGGTGATGTCGGGCACGTCCAGGTTGGCCTGCAGCGTTTGCATGACTTCGGTGCCCGTGCCGCCAGCGGTGGTGATGCGAAAGCGGAACGTCTCGCCGTTCACCGCGTCGGCATAGCCAGGCCACACAGCCCAGTCTTGCGGCTGACCATAAAACGGGTCGGCGTCTGGCCCATAGAAAAAGTCGCCGCCGATGCCGTAAAACGCCTCGGCGTTGTCGCGGGCATATTCGATGGTGTAGCTGCTGGCCACAATGCTGTGGCTGAGCGTGAGCCGACCGGGGCCGTTGGAGATGACGTCCCACTCGTACCGCATGCTCTGGCTTTGCGACAGCGCATAAAACGGGCTGGTGTCCATGCCATAAAACGGCTCTTCGTCTGCGCCATAAAACAAGTCCGTCGCGCTGGCCACCAGCTGGCCGCCGACCACGCTGGCGTTGGTTTTGATGCCGGGCCATGTGGTGTGTTGCGGCCAGGTGTTGACCACGTTGTCGACCAGCGCATCGCCCAGGTTGACGGTGATGACGGCGGCGTTGGTGCTTTCGTTGCCGGTGGTGTCCACCGCTTTGATCAGCAGCGTGACGGTGCCCGTGGGCCGGTTGACCAGCGTGTAGGGCGTCTCGGTGATCAGGCCATCGTGCAGGTCGGCAGCCGTTGGCCACCAGGTGTTTTGCCCATAGTGGAAGCGGATTTTGTAACCCGCCAGGTCGATGGCATCCACCGGGGTCCAGCTCAGCACATCGTTGTTGATGGCAAAGACCTGCACATCGGGCGGTGGCACGCTCAGGCCCTGCACGGTGTAGCCAATGCGCTGCGCGGTGCCGCGCCGCCCCAATGAGCCGAAAGGCCGCAGCTCCAGCGCCCAGGTCTCGCTCAGGCCACCCATCCAGCTGAAAGAACGGCCCAGCGTGGTGCCCAGCAGCTCCAGTGGGCCATCGCCCCGTGCGCCCCAGACTTGCACGCTGTTGGTGGCTTCTACAGAGTCGAAGTCCACCGACAAATCGGTGTACCAGGTGTTGCCTTGGCGGCGCAGCACTTCGTTGACCCGCAGGTTGCTGATGGCGGGCGTGACCGACAGCAGGCTGCGATTGGGCGGCGGGGTGTAGGCGCCAGAGTTGACGAAAGGCCAAAACTCATCAGGCAGCGGCACCACGGTGACTTGAGCGCCGGTCATGCCGCCCATGGGCTCGACCTTGCTGACCACTACCTTGAGGCCCGGCGTGGCTTTGAAGTCGAACACCCAGAGCGCATCGTGCACTTGGCCGCCAGCCCCCACGCTGCCAGGCAGCGGCACACCCGATGGCCATGCACCCACCAGCGTGACGCTGCGGGCCGTGCCGGTGAAGGCCTGCACCTGAAAGATCCGGTATTGCGCCTCGCCCAGCAGGCGCAGACCAATGAATTTGTTGGACGCACCGCCGGGGCCGGTGGCGGGCACGGCATCGTCTAGCCCCAGGGTGATGACGCCGCCTGTGTCGGTCACGCTTTGCACGCGGCCACTGTAGCCCCACTGCGTCATGTCGTGGCTCAGGCTCAGCACGGTGCCGCGCCGGTAGGTCAGGTGTTCCAGGTCTTGCTCAAACGTGATGGCCTTGGCCATGTAGATGTTTTGCGCCATGCTGTGGCGGGCCAGCACGGCGGCGTGCGCTTGGCTGGTGATGCCCAGATTGCTCAGGCGGGCCGTGCTGCGAGGCATGGCGACGCCGGGGGCCAGCACGCGCAGGGCGTTCCACTGGTTGCCCTGGTTGCGGTCAAAGTAGCCGTATTCAATTTCGTCGGCCCTATCGTTCAGGTCATATTGCACACTGAACGACTTGGCCTTGATGTTGCCCATGTTGATCACGCCTTCGATGGGCGCATCGTCGGCCAGCCACTGCACGCCCAGCTTGCCGTCGGGCATGGACATGCTGCCCATCCCAGCATAGGCGATGGCGTCCAGCAGATCGCCGTGCGACATGGCGTCTTGGATGTGCGCGTCGAACGTAAAGCCGCGCGCGGTGCACCAAACGGTAAAGGCTTTGATGCTGTCCAGATCAATGCGGCTGTCGGGCCAGCCCAAGCCCGCCATCAGGCGACCGTTTTCGTCGTAAAAGCCCCGGGCATAGGCCAGCATGATCGTTCCGGGGTTGCTCAGGCCGTCACCCCGGTTGGTGGCGGTGACCCACGCGCTGCCATTCCAGTGCGGACAGGGCTTGGCGGTCAGGATGCCGTTGAGTTCGTCAATCGCGCCGCTGAGCTGGCCGCTGGCTTTGATGTTGACGGCCAGCAGGGCTTGACCGGGGAAGCTGAGGGTGGACGCCTGGAAGCTGCGCAGCTGAATCCACTGGACGCCGTTTTGGCCACTGGTGCTGGTTTCGTTGACCGTGATCTTGCGCAGGCGCACGTCATATTGACCCAGCGGCACACCCGTGGTGAAAGTGCGGCGCAGGGGCTTGGCGGTGCTGTTGAACAACCAAGCCGTGCCAGCCGGAGAGTAAACATCGATCCAGCGCTTCTTTTTGGTGGGCACCCACATGTTGACATACTTTGCCTCATCGCCAGAGCCAACGTTCACGTCTTCCCACCCGCCCCCATCCGAATACTCTTCCTCCACCCGCTTGCCAGATCCGGTTTGCAAACCCACCCAATTGCCCGACCCGGCCACGGCATATTGAATTTCAATGTCGCACTGGCGCTGCACCCACGCGCCGCTGTAGGGGTCGGTGCCGTACAAATTCGCCTCGATGTCGATGGCGATCTGCGCGGTGCCGGGGCTGGTGGTGCGGGTGACCCACGGGCCGGTGCCGGTTGGCGCGTCCAGCAATGCACCCGGGATGCTGTCCACGTTGTTGCCAGGCATGGCGGTGCTGTAGCCGTTGCCGGGTAGGCCGGTGGCGGCGATGCTCACGCTCTCAAAATTGCCAATGGCCGTCTGGCCGATGCGCAGGGTGTCAACCCGCTGGCAGTTGATGCCCAGGTGAAAGATCTGCTGCAGGTATTGATCCTCGCCGCCGAAATACGAATAAGGCTGCGCGGCCAAGTCAAACACCGCATAGGGCTGGCCCAGCACCAAGCTCATGGGTTGCCACAGGCGCTGGCTGTTGCGGCCACCGCTCAGGCTGTAGGTCGGCTCCACGCTGTTGCTGGCCGTGTCCATGCTCGGGGCTTTGGGTGGCGGCAGCACGCGGTTGATGACCATGGCGCCAGCGGCCATGACAACACCAGCAGCCAGAGACGCCGCAAATGTGCCTGCCGTAAAGCCCATGCCCACGGCAATGGTTGGCGCAAAAAAAGCCAGTGCCGCAAACGCAATGAGTTTGACCACATCCTTTTGCACCACCGACCGACACTCAATCACCTGCCCATGGTGCACACGCACGCGCCCCCACATGATGGCGGGCACTTGCAGGCCGCCCACTTCCACCACCCAGGTGCTGTCCACGTCGTGGCGTTGCAGCAGGGCGAGCAGGGTTTCGCCGTCTTGCTGCAGCACGGCCACGCTGGTTTGGCCCTGCGTGGTCAGCGGGTGCGGGGTGCGCACCAAGCGGGTGGGCTGCACGGTGGGCACAGTGGTCAAGTCCATCACTTCCATTTGTAAAACCCCTCGATGCGCTGGCCGCGCCAGGCGAAGTCGCGCAGGCGGTTGAGGCTGGCCGAGCCCATGGCGTGCGAGTTGTGCAGCACCCAAACATCGCCCCGGTACACAAACACGGTGCCGATGTGCCACGCCAGTTGGCCGCCGTCGACCAGCGTGGTCAGCAGCACGCCGCAGCCGTGCACCGGCTCTTGGATGCGTTCGGCCAGCGCGTCACGCGCCACGGCGATCTGGCGGGCCTGACCGGCGCGGCCCATGCTGTGCACGCCCAACTCGGTGGGGATGGTCAGCTCGCGGCCAAACACTTGGCGCTGCACGTCCAAAAACAAATGCGCGCAGTCGTACACGCCGGGCACGTATTCCACGCCCACGTAGCTCTGGGCGTCGGCAAAATCTTGGGCTTCGGTGCTCATGTTCATCCTGGAAACAGTCCGGGCGTGTTTTGCGGGTCAAACCGCACGCGAACCGCCGTTTGGCGCATGGTGTCGTCTGCGCCCATGGTGCAAGTCACGGCGGTGGGCGTGATGCTGATGCCCGACAGCTGGGCGATGAATTGGTAATCGACCACGGTGGGCGTGGCGCGGCTCACCAGCTTGAAGGTGCCCAGCAGCTCAGCGCCCACGGGCAAGCCCTCAATGGCGCCGGTCAGCTCGCGGCCCACGTTGTCGATCTGCAGCTGGGCGCGGGGGTTTTCGCCCCGGGCATCGTTGGGCAGCTTGCAGGCAAAGGGCAGTGCCACATAAGTCTGCCCGCCAATGATCCAGTCGCGGGTGTCGTTGCAAATCAGCACCGGGCTGGCAAAGCTGGCGTGGTCGATCTGCAGCAGCTCCAACACGCCATGCGGGTCAGACGTGGCTTGAAGCTGGGTGCGGGTGGATGCGCTGACGGTCATCAGTAGGCACTCCGCAAATATTCAAACGTGGCATCGCGCCGGCAGCGCTGGCGGCCGGGCTTCCAGGTGCCGTGCAGCGGTGCCAATGGCCCCAACTGCCCGCCCACAATGCGCGCCTGCACCGTGGCGCCGGTGCGTGGGTGCACCCAGCTGAACCAGTCCGCACCGCTGCCAATCTGGCTGTCAAACCAGGTCTCAAATGCCTCGTTGTGCGCCGAGTCTTTGAACTGCAGCGTCACCTTCACCGACACCATGGTGTCTGATGCCGTGCGCCGCTGTTTGGGCACGCCGCGCTCCATCTCAGAGCGCAGCACCACGGGGGTGCGCTCTTCGCTGTACGCGCCCAGCACGCACAGCACATCGCTTGGGAAAGTCGCCATTTATCGTGCCCCCTGCTGTGCAAACCGGCTGGCCGTGGCGTTGTACAAAGGCCCAGCACCTGCGGCCATGTTGTCGGCCAAAACGCCCTCAACCTGGCGCATCATCACTTCCACGGTCATGTTGCCGTCGGCGTCTTGGCTGGTGCGCTGGCCTGTGACTTCTGCGCCCTGCCCGCCCTGGTTGATCACGTTCACCGTGACAGACGGCATGCCGCCACTGCCCCCGCTCATGCTCACACCCAAGCGGCCCCGGCTGTCGCGCTGCAGAGGCACCACGGCCTCAGGCCCCGCCTCGCCCATCAGGCCCAAGGCGGTACCGCCCGCAAACGCAAAGCGCTTGGGGTGCGTGACGATCTGGTTGGTGAACGCGCCACCGCCAGCAAATGTGTGAACGCCAGAGCGGGTGAAAGCATTGCCGTTAGCATTGACGCGAAACCCTGTGCCCATGTCCATCTGGTTTTGATAGTTGGGAGCAGAAACATTGGTGCTCGATCCGGAATAAGGTCCGAACAGGCCTGAAATCACATTGGAAATAGCCCCGGCAAACGGCTGCGCCACCTTGATGCGCACGAACTCAGAGATCACCGTATTGGCAAACGACTTGATGTCCAGCTTGCCCTTCATGACGAAGTTGGTCACGTTGTCTTCCAGGCTGCTCATGACGTTGCCCACGGCGTTGCGCATGTTCACCCCGGCCTCACCCACTGAGCGCATGTAATCTTTCATGCCTTCGGCTGCGCCGCGCTCTGCGTCATAGATCAGGGCGTACTGATCTGCATGCACCTTGCCGTAAGCCTCCAGGGCGCGGGTTTTCTCGTTGGTCAAAGCCACCAGGCCTTCATCAATCTTCTGTTGCGACAAGCCCGCCTCTGTGGCCTTCTCGGTCCACTCAACTTGCAGCGCAGTGGTCTTGGCGGCCAGCTGACGCTCAAAGTTCAGCTTCTCGGTCTCCAGTGCGGTTTTGCCGATCAGCTGTGCCTGGAACTCCATCTCAGTGCGCACCTGTGCCAGCTGGGTGTAATAGCTGCCCAAGCTGTCGGATGCCTCTTGCCGTTTTTGCAGCGCGGCACCATCCAGCTCCACCTGTTTGGCTGCCAAGGCTGATTGGTCGGTCCCCAGCTGACGCGCCACTTGGCTGCGCTGCTTCTCCAAGTCCAGCAAGCGGCCCTGCACTTGGGCCACCTTCTGCTGCGCGGCCAGGTTCTCTTCGGGCTTGTCGCCGCCGCTGGCTTGGGCGCGAGCCAAATCGGCCTCGAGCGCGGCGCGTTGGCGGTCGATCTTCAGCAGCTCTTGCTTGGCAATGGCTTGCTTGTAATACGCCTCGACCACCGGCGAGTCGCTCGCACCCCGGGCCTGTTCGGCCTGCAGGCGTCCGATCTCTTCGTCGGCCTTGGCAATGTCGCGCTTGGCGTTCAGCTCGTTCAGGGCAGCAGCCACGCTTTCGCGGCCAGACTTCAGGCGATCGTCCAAGCGGCGCTTTTCGGTAGCGGCCGTTTCGGCCGCGGCTTCTGCCGCCTTTTTATCGGCCGCACTTCGGCCAAGGCGCAGCGTCTCGCGCAGGTTGGCCACCTCTTGTTGGGCCTGTTGGCGGTATTTGTCGTCGGGATTGGTGGAATAGCGCGACAGGTTTTGCAGGCGCTTTTCAGCATCGGCCAGTTTTTGGTCGATGGTGTCCTCGCGCCCGATGCCATAGGCTTTGTCCCACATCCAGTCCCAAGCTTTGCCGGTAGCTTTGAGGGCGGTGTCCAGGTAGCCCAAATTTTTGGCTGTCTGAGTCGAGTAACGGCTGGCCAAGGCTTCTTGCACCAGCATCACGGCCTTTTGTCGCTGTCCATTGGCCTCCAGCTTTTCGATGTAGCGCAACTCGGCATCCGTCAAAAAGTGCAGCGACTTGTTGGCTTTGTCTGCATAGGCGGCAGGCGCATCAGCCATGGCTGCAAACTCTTGGGCTACGTCTTGTGCGGCCTTGCCTGTCACCTCAACCATCAAGCTGGCCGTCTTGGCCAACTGGTCAAATCCCGCTTGCCCAAAGCGCCCGGTATTCACCAGGGCTTGAGCCATCTCGCGCACCTTGCCAGGACCCAGATCTGTGCTTGCGCTGATGGCGGCAATCGATTCCTCAAAACGCCCGGCAGTCTGGCCAGCGGCGTTACCCGTCAGCTCCAGGCTGCGGCGAAACTCAGCGCTCTGGTCGCTGCCCTTCAAAAACGCATAAGCCAAGCCACCCACAGCGGCTGCAGCGGCCGTAAAACCCACGGTCATGGGCGTGATGAATGCCGCCACTGCCCGAAAAGCATTGCCAACACCACCATAAACCGCGCTCAACTGCGAACCCTGCTGCGCAAAGGCCAGCAGCGGGTTTTGCCCACCGGCCACCTGAATCGCGAAGTCCTGCAACTGGTTGGCCAGCTGGATGTTTTGCTGTTGCGTGGCCCGTGCAGCCTTTTGCTGTGCCATGGCGCTCAGGCGGGCTTGGTCGGCCACTTTGTTGTGCGCGGTGCCCACGGCGTTCAGCGCATCGATGCCGGGCTTGTAGTGCTGGGCAATCTGGCCGCCCATTTGGCTCACGACCTGGTTGATGTTTTGCACATCGCGCTTGAGCTGGCCCAGGTCGGCCGCCATCTCAATCGTGAACTTGGCAATGGCCATGGGGTTATTCCTCGTCTTTCGGGGGCTTGAATGTTTTGATCGTGTGAATCGCGTCGATCAGCGCTGGCACGTCTTCGATTCCCAAGTGCTCCACCACCCAGGGCAGGCCTGCCCAGTCAATGCCGCCCATGCCATTGCGCAGCAGCTCAAAGGCGCGCACATGGATGTACTGCAGGGATGAAATCTCGGGTGGCTCTTCGCCCACCCACTCAACGCCGTGCTCAGCGTTGAGCAGGTCCGTCAGTTTTTTGCGGCTTCGGCCCGTGCATTGATGTGGCTGGTGATGCAGCCAAACAGCGCATCGAGCAGCTTGCCAATGTCGCTGGGGTTGTTGGCCAGCCACTCTTGCACCAGCTCGGTCGAAAATGGCGCGGCATCGCTGCCACCCACGGGGCCAAGCAAGTCGGCCTCGGTGTAACCGCTCCAGCCCACCACATAGCGGTGCACGGCGTCGGTGTCAATCAGCAGCTGCGGCACCGGTGTGCCATCGGAGCCGGGCAGCAGCTTGATCAGGTCGCGCTGGATCTCCAGCTCGGTCGGGCGCAGCAGTGTCATGCTGCGCCCGTCGCCCATGTCCACGCCCAGCTCTCGCTGGGCGCGCATGGCCTTGAGGATGTGCTCAGGCTTCATCGTTCAGGCTCAGGGTGTAGGCAGCTTGGTCACCCAGCCCTTGACGGAGGCGCTGAAGCCACCGGTCACAGCCTGGTCGACGTTGGTGTCCATGCCGGGCAGGCTTGGCTGGGCGCGGAAGATCACGCGGTAGCCGTTGCTGAAAGTAGCGCGGAACACCAAATAAGCGTTGTTGCGGGCGGCGGCTTCCACCGCGTCCATGGCCGCGCTGGTGACGGCCGTCACAAACGCGCCGATGCTGATGCTCTGCGCGGCCAGCAAGCCGTTTTCTTCCTGGCGAATGTTGTCCAGCAGCGTGGTGATGTCGATCTTGCTGGCATCGCCGCCGCCCACCTGCAGGCTGGTGGCCTCGGCCAGTGTGGCCCAGGTCTGCACGCCAATGAAGTTGCCGCCGGTGTAGGTGCCGAAGTTGGTGGTGTCCAGGCGCTGCAGCTCAAACGTGCCTGCGGCTTGGTTGGCCACAGCCACGGCCATGCCGTCGAGCTCGCTCATGCCGCCCACGCCGTCAAAAAAGCCGATCGTGCCGTTGGCCAAGCCGTGTGCAGCCGCTGTGGCCACGCCCGGGTTGGCCTTGCTCACGGCCGTGACAGCTTTGCTCGCCATGAGCGCGGTGGCCACTTCAATGCGGACATTGCGGCCTTTCAAAACATTGATACCCATGACGGGCTCCTTTCAAACAAAAAGCCGCTTGCGCGGCCAAAAAAAAGCCACTCAGCAAAATCGCCAAGCGGCCTACAAAAAAAACAAAATCCGGGGCAGTCAGTCCAGGATGACTTTCAAAATCGTGGCGTGCGCCCCCACCTCGCGGCTGAATGCGCCCTGGTGCTCGGTGACCGACCAGCCAGCGGCTTGCACAGCGGCTTTCACCTCGCCCGCCAGCGTCTCAGCGGCCAGCCGGGTGTCTGCCCAGCAGTGCAGCTCAAACACCACATCGGGGTTTTCGATCACATCGCTCAGCGTGTGCATGGGGCCCGTGTCATCGCGCATCACCACCAGGTAGGGCGTGGCGTCGGTCTCTTCGGCCAAGTCCATGCGCACACGTGTGCCCACCAGCGCGGCCACAGGCGCAGCGGCCAGCAGCGTGCTTTGCAGCTTTTTTTCGGGGATCATTCAATGCGTCCTGTGTTGTTGGCGCGGCGTGACCAATCGGCCATGCCAGCGGTGAACTTGTCCACCGCCTGTTGCAAGCTGTTGGCGGCTTTGTGCAAAAAGCTGTGTGCCCGCACCGCGCCCAGCGCCTTGCCGGTCTTGGTCTTGCGAGCCTTGGTGCCAAACTCGATCCACCGCCAGTAATACGGGTCACGCGGGTTGTCTGCCCCGCGCTGCGACTTTTTGACCAACAGGTAGCGCGACTGCTTGTTGCCGTTCTTGTTGGTGAAGCTGCCTGCGCGCTTGTAGGTGTTGCCCTTCAGGGGCCGCACGTTCACATACATGCCCACGTTGCCCGCCTTGTCTTCGGCCTTGCTGCTGCGCACGCTGATCGCCTTTTGCAAGGTGCCGGGCAGCCGCACAGGCACGCCGTTTTTCAGCACCGGCCGGGCCAGCTTGGGGGCGTTGGCGCGGGCTTCTTGGCGCACCACCATCATGGCTTCGCGCATCAGCTTGCGCACCTCGCCTTTTTGCAAGTTGGCAGGCATGGCCGCCAGCTTGACCTTGAAGTCGGCCAGCCCCTTGATCGTCACACGCGGGTCAGACATCGTTCACCTTCACGCTGGTGGCCCGGATGACCACAAAGCCCTTCAGACCATCGATGCGCAGCGGCTCGCCCACCGGGTAATACTTGGTACCGCCCCAGTCAATGCGCAGGCCGCTGGCGGCAGTCAGCCCGCTGGTGTTGCAGCAGCAGCGCACCGTGAAGTTGTAGGTGGCCGCGCCATAAGGGTGATCGGCCTCCACCAGGTCACGCGCCGCCACCGGCCGCACCTTGGCCCAGGCCCTGAAGTCCTCTGTCCAGCCGTTGGTCGGCTCGTTCAGGTCGTTCAGCGTGGCAGACGGCTTTTCAAAGATCAGGCGCTGGTTCAGCTCGCTGGTTTTGATCAGCATGGTCACAGGCTCCAAAGGCGGTAGGTGTCGAGCAGGCAGTCTGCAAAGTTCTGAGGCACCACGGGCTTTTCAGCCGACCGCTCACGGTTGTTGTACATGTCGCCCAGGGCCAGCAAGATCCACTGCTTGATGGGCGTGGGGATGGCGCTGCCCGGGTAGCCGGCGGTGTATTCCACCTCCACCGCATTGATGCGGTCTTGCGTGGCGGGCCAAGTGCGGCCGGAGGCGGGCACCAGGTAGCCGGGCTCGCTCACGCTGTCCAAAAAGTAGTCTTGCGGGTCCAGCGTTTGCTGGTCGCCGTTGGTGTCGATGTACTTGACCGACTCCACGCTCATGATGGGAGGCATGAGGAGTTCGATGGCATCGGGGAAGCTGTCGAGCGTGAGGCGGTACCGGGTGGGCACCAGGGCGCGTTGCAGGCGGTCAGACGCGGCTTGCGTGGCCACGCTGGCCAAGCTGGTGATCAGGGTGTCTTCGTCGTTGCAGTCCGCACGGGTTTGGGCGCGGGCTTCGGCCAGGCTGACAGGCTGCAGGGCCCCGGTGACGGGGGCAATGGGGCGGACTCGCATGGTGTGTGTCTCTGGGTTTCAGCGGCGGGGCCGCGTGGTGTTGGGGCTGCGGGGGCGGCTGGTGGCAGCCAGCGCCGGGCGGGTGGTGTTGACCATGCCAGCACGCACCGTGGCGGCTTGCACCGGGCGCATGCCCCACACGGGGCGCGCGCCGTAGCCTGCACCCTTGGGCGCACGCTTGTAGGGGCTGGCACTGGCAAAGCCCTGCACCGCCACCAGCAAGGGCGCAAAGCCCATGCCCTGCAGCGCGATGGCGCGGGGCGAAAGGGTCATGCGGCGCTCACAGTCGTTTGCTCATCGGTGGTGGTGATGGTCTGCGACACATCACCGGCGGTGCGGGCGGTCTCGGTCACCACCAGCTCGGCGCCAATGCCGTGCAGCTGGGCGACTTTGCGCAGTTGCTCGGCTTGGGTGTTGGTCAGGCCAGGGGCCTCGGTCAGGGTGCGGGTGGTGTGGGTCCAGACTTGCTCGGCGGTCAGGCCTTGCGGGATGTCTTGGGCCGTGAGGGTGCTGCGGCTGCTCACATCGGCATCCAGGTGGGCCAGCTCGGTGGCCAGCTCAGTGCGCACGGCGGCGGGCACGGCGGTCACGTCTGCGGCCTTGGCCAAGACGGTGGTGGCCTCGATTTCGGCCAGCGTTGGCAGGTCTTGCACCAGCTGATCCAGCGTGTCCACGTCGGTGGCCAGCGTGTCAAGGGCTGAATTAACAGCGTCCACGCTGCTTTGCGTGGCGGCGGTCTTGGCGGCGTCATAGGCGGCGTCGAGCGTCATGGGCGTGTCCGCCTTGGCCAGCACGGTGGAGGCCTCGATTTCGGCCAGAGTGGCGCCGCCGCTGGATGAGCTGGTCAAGGTGCGCTCTGCTGCTGTCCACACGCCTGTGGCCGTTGCAGCAGGCACGCCGTCCACCGCCGCCCGCAGCGCGTGCAGGTTGTCGGTTGTTTCCACAAAGCCGGTGGTCACGCTGTTCACGTCTGCAAAGATGTCGCTCACCTTGGTCACCAGGGTGGCAAAGTCGCTGTTTTGGCTTTGCGTCAGGCCGCCTGTGGCCGCGTCGTAGATGTACCAGCCCAGCGTGTAGTTGCCCTTGGTCATGCTGCAATCGCGGGCCAGCAGGCTGCTTTTGTCGTAAAAGATCAGCTTGTAGCCATCGGTGCCCGTGAATCGGAACTTGCCCGCGCTGATGTTGCTGGCGATCTTGGTGCCGGTGGCGTAGTCGGCGTTGATGGTGCCGTTCACGCACTTCCACACATCCACCAGGCCGCCCACGGTGCCCTGCACGCTGACAGAGCTGTCGCCGTTGGCGTCTTCCACATCGATGTCGATCAGCTCGGTGTCAAACGCGGTGAAGGTGCCGCCACCCGTCACGATTTCTTTGATGAACTTGGTGTCGGCGTCATAGCTGGCGGCTTTGATGGTGATGACGTTGCCCAGCACCGAATACACGGCGGGCGCATCGTCGCGCACCACCACGCTGAAAGTGCCCTCGATGCTGGTGCCGCTTCGGGTGGCGATCTGGCCCAATTTAATGCCCTGTTCGCTGAGCCTAAAAACCGCCGTGCGGTCATAACGCTTGGACGGGCCTTCGATGGTGGTGTAAGCGGCCACAGCCGACGCGCTGGCGTTGCTGATGCCCACGTCGGGGATGTCCACAAAATCGACCGTGTTCAGGCCAGCGGCCAGCGTGATTGAGCCCGCCACGCGCTGAGAGCCGTACAACTCACGGGCGTAGTTTTTCACAAGTCCTACACTACCGGGTGGGTAATAGACAGTGTAATCCGCGGCGCTGCCCGAGGCGTTTGTCTGGAAAAGCTCGGTGGCCGTGGTCGTGGGGTGCCACACACCGGCCACGCCAGCGGTGGTGACGTTTTTGAGCTGCAGGATGGATGACGTGCCAGCGCTTGAGGTGTAGACGGTCGTGATCGCGCCGTTGTTGGTGACGCTGCCTGTCGTTGAAAACGAGGTGACGTTGCCTGAGGCGGAGAGCGTGACGCCAGTGTTAGTGGCCAGATTCCACGCGCCCATCGACATATTGCCCGCAATACAGGTCCACGTGTCTTGGCTGCTTCGATTGCCGTACTCGATGATCCAAGCGTTGTAGTAGTCCCAAACGTCTTGCAGGGTTTTGTTGGCCGAAATCGTGACGGTGCCGCCCGTTGGGCCAGAGGCTGCAAAGGTGATGCCTGTTTGGGCCAGCGCTGCAGCGCGGGTCAGCACGGTGGCGGTGTCGCGGGCGATCATGCCAGCGGCAACAGGGATGGCCGCAGACGCACCCAGCACGACCGACACGGTGGTGCTTTTGTAGCCATAGGCGCGGCCTTCATAAACCGCAGTCGATGCAGGGAAGCGAAGGCTTTGTTTGAAACTGCCCTCCCAATACCAGACGTTCAGCACGGGGCTGGATGTAGCCACGCCGCTGGCGTTGGTCGTGGTCTGATAGCTCAACGGGGTGCGGAAGTCCCACGTTTTCAGGTTGCTGACCGTTGAAATCGTTACTGTTGGCGAGTTGGTGGGCGATTCAGTGGCGGTGAACCGAACATCCTGCACCGCTGCGCCCGATGTGTTCTTGGCGGTGATGACAATATCTTGGAAAAGCGGCACGCAATGGCGAACC
>ERZ869921.770-NODE-770-length-15955-cov-91.180440_pt1 | contig 15955 bp, 25 predicted proteins | sample MGYA00579310_ERZ869921 | MGnify/ENA primary metagenome ERZ869921 (study PRJEB32216, sample SAMN09231816) | wastewater metagenome | place: USA: Maryland | collected 2016-06-21 | study: EMG produced TPA metagenomics assembly of the PRJNA472060 data set (Reclaimed...
ATGATAACACTAACTTTTGAAACTTGGGAAGAATTTGACCAAGCTATTAGCAACATTACAAGTCTAACAATAGCTATGAATGAAAGTGAAAATAAATAAATGAGAAAATCAACTGTTATGCCTAGACTTATGGAATGTAGAATTTGCGGATACACGCAAGAAGATTACACTAGCTACTATAAACACGCTAAGGCTTGGGCTAAGGGTCACGACCTAGATGCTTGTTGGGAGCTTAGAAAATCACAAAATGCTTTTGACAAAATGTTTGACGAAAGCCTAACCTCACTATCTAACCTAACAATTACAAAATAGAAAGAAGAATAAAAATGGAAAATGAAATGTATGAATGCCCAAGATGTGGCAATGATGTTTATCCAAGTAGTCATCCTGAAATTGGTTGCGATTACTAAATAAAAAAGGTGGCACTGGTGTTTACTAAAAGGGTGGCACCAGTGTTTATTTTTTTAGTGGCACTGGTCATTATTTTTTTAGGTGGCGTGTGTGCTCACTGCTAAATGTTTATTTTTTTGTATTTTTTTTGCATCGTACACGATCAAAAGATATTCCGAAAATGTCTATTTTAAAAATCTGAATAAAAATCTGAAAATCTGATATAATATACTTATGAAAACAAGAGTGCAGTATAATACAACTGGAGAAAAAAGATGTACAAAATGTGGGGAATTTAAAGAAACACACAATTTTCATAAATGGTCCAAGGGACAAGATGGTCTTAAGCTACGGTGCAAATCATGTGTAAGAGAATATGACCTAGCAGAGGATGATCCAAAAAGAGTTTTTCCAAGAAAACACAAAGAAAGTTTTCAGCATTGTAGAAAATGCAATGAGTACTTAAACAAGGAAGAGTTTTGGTCTAATAACACATATTGCAAAGATTGCACTGGACTAATTGGACATATTGGCAATTTAAAAAAATACGGAATGTCCAGAGACAGCTACGTTGATCTTGAGCTTAAGCAAAACGGTGTCTGTGCTATTTGCAAAAATCCAGAAATGAATAAAAAACGACTATCTGTTGACCATGATCATTCTTGCTGTCCTGGAGCTGGTTCTTGTGGAAAATGCATTAGGGGTCTTTTGTGTTCAAATTGTAATACACTCTTAGGTAATGCTAAAGATGATATCAAAATCTTGCAAGCTGCAATCGAGTATTTAAAAAAATAATTTTTCAGATTCTGGGTGTATAATTAACCTATGGATATAGCAACGATGTTATTCTTGGGGGTATGTGGAGTACTCATCTATATCCTGATTATCAATAAAGATAGGGATAAATAATGGATTGCAACTGCGACACATGCAAATGTGGTAAGAACTAATATATTATAACAATTTGGTAACGAATTGATAATAATAGGCCAAAGGCCTATGTTCATATAAATTTTTCGGGGTACAAATCAAGATTCTTCTTGATAGTCAAAAACCCTCATTACAAATATAACCCATATAACCCTATAAAGCCATACAAGCCTTCTCTGAGGACTTTTGACATATCAGACATACAAGAAGACGTATTTTATATTTGAAGCCCTTATAGAGGCGTACAGAGCTTTTCTACCATTTGCCGATAGGGCATTTAGCTAATGTGAGCGTTGCTTTTAATTGCATAAAGCATCCACACTTACTACAGCGTTGTGAGTGTTTTTTGAATGCTGGGCATACCTTGCAAATTTCAAGCCTTTGCTCAATAACTTCTTTATCGCTTCTAGGCTGCTTAGGATCAAATAGATCAAAGAAGGTTACGTCATCAGCCATATATTAATTATAACACTTGTTCCTACATAGTGCATTGTTAATGCATAGTTTGTAGGGAGGTGTTTTGTCTCTCTATTATCGCCGTGCTTAAAACCGTAGAATCTTAAAGACTTTTTTGCGGCGAGCTTTTATTTTTCATAAACGCTATTATAATTATATAATCATGAGTCTATTAGAGTCTATCGTAGCAGTTACTGTAGGTATTATATCTATTTTAGGTTCCCTGGCATTTGTCATCAACTGGCTTGTAAAGCATTATTTTGCTGAACTAAAACCTAATGGAGGATCTTCTTTAAAAGATCAGGTTAACAGACTAGAAAAACAACATGAAAAACTGGAATCAAAAGTTGACAAAATATATGATGTCTTAATATCACAAACAAAACCAGTCAAGACTACAAAACCGAAAAAGTGATTATTATATATTATATATTAAACTATACTATATATTAGTATTATTATATACTTTATATTATATATATTATATATCTCTTAAAACCCAATTATAACAATATACCACACTTTTTAATTTTATGTGTGAGTTCATTTATAACGATATTATAACGTCTGATATGTTATAATTTATAAGGCTAATACTCAAGTTTGTCTCTCATACCCACCAGCTTGAGTATTAGTCTTTTTAACGTTTTCTATGATATAATCAATATTATGACTATGTCTATACCTGAATCATTTGGTAACACTCCAGCAATTGTTAAATGGAACGTTGTTCGTGGTGATACTGCTAGATTACGTGTAGATTTTCTTCAAAATGATGAAACAACCATTGTTAACATAAGTGACTGGAACTTTGCTTCTACAACCTATGATAATTTTGGAGATATTCTAGACTCTCTGACTGTTGAAGTAGAACAGGGATATGTGAATATCATTGCCCCGCCAGAAATCACCTCTTTTTGGGGAACTGGTTATAACGGAACAGTAGCAGAGATTGCCTTTGATCTTGAAGTACAGATTGATGATATAATCTGGACTCCAGTACTTGGAACAATCAAGGTTGCTGCTGATGTTACGGCGGGAACTCTATAATGGCAGTAATAAAGATTTCAACTGTAAAGACTCAGCTACCGCCAATCATCAAAGTACAAGGCAAAGTCTACAAGGTTTAAGGAGAATCATGGCATTTCCAGCAGTTTTTAATATTTCGTATTATAGGGGAGACACCTATGAATTTAGAATCTACCCAAAAGATGCTAGCGGTAATCCATTCCCACTAACTGGCTATGACCCTACAGAGGGTGTAAAGTTTACAATGTCAACAGAGCGTGGACAGAGCGGTATTGCAGATCAGCTTGAAGGATATGCAAAAATATCTGCAGATGGAAGTTATATTGACTGTGCCATTCTTCCAGACAACGGAGCTGACATGGACTTTAGCTTAAACTATGTTTATGACGTTGAGATCTCTAAAGCTGCATCTCCATACCCAATTGTTATTACCCTGCTTACTGGAACAATATCTGTTACCGAACAAGTTACTGGAGCGTTTGAGGCTGCTGAAGATTTGGAGAGCTAATGGTAGATGTATTATTATCAAATGAAAATCTTTCTGTTTTTGGAGGACCAGCATCCATCGATGTGAATGTTGACTTTGGTGCTCAAGGTGTTCGTGGTAGTTTAATCTTCACTGGTCCTGGCAAGCCAACAGATCCTACAGTTAATTTTCCAACACCACCATTGCCACAGGATCTATACATAAACTTACTGCCATCAGACTTTGAGTATCTATTCTTATACCAGTATGGAAGCGTTAACGGTGTTCTTGCTTGGTCTAAGGTACTAAGACTTATCCCAAATACAGCTATTGCTAATATTCCAGTTATATTTCTTGATGGAATGGCTAGAACACTTACTCCTACCCCAGAAGGCTTAGACTATGTAGCTACCCTTCCACCAGGACCAATCTCAGATACAATTGACGACATTATTCAGAACGCTATTGTTAGTCCAACCGCACCTTCGCCAGCAGTGGATGGAATGCTATGGCTAGATGTTTCTGCTGGAGAGCCCATAGATCTAAAAGTTTATGTTGCAGCAGTATCTACTTGGGTAAAGCTTGCAACGATCTCACTTGGCTTATCCTTTCCAATTAGCGATTACTTTAGCTCAGAAGAAATTCTTGTCGGAGAAGCTTCTGGTTTTAATATCCAGTATGTTTTGTTAAGCGAGAATCCTGTCTCATCTGGTCTAACAACTGGAGAGCTTACAGAGATTGGTAGCAAGGTTTATCTTCCAGTAAATATAACTGCAACAGAAACTGAGCCATTTACTCCTGGAGGAGATGTGGCTTGGCAAAAAATAAACGGTGTTAGAACTCTAAGCTTTGTTGTAGTTGCTAACATTGGAACATTGCCGTTATTTTAGTATACTGTGATAAAATTTAAGAAGGTGATTGATTATGGCAGAAAACATTGATGGTACTACCAGCGGTAGTGGACCATATAATACCTCAATCCCAGAACTAGTAGAAAATGCTAATATCCAAGAAGCATTAAGAATTTATCACTATGGATCAAAGATTCCACCACTGGATATGTCAACTGTTCTACCTAGCTCCGTTGCTGGTCATTTAAAAACAATGTCTACCCGTGTAAGTAATCTAGAGACCCAGGGTATTGGTTCAAGTTATTTGCCTTCTGAGCCATCTTCTATTCCTAATGGATATATTTGGGTTGATGCAGATTCAGCTGCCCCAGTTTTTGATGAAACAGTAGTTTCTGTTCCATCTGTCGTAAAGTATCAAAATGATCAGCCTTCAACTAACCTTAAAGACGGTATGCAGTGGGTAGACAAAAATGATGCTTTTTTAACAATGTATGTTTATGACGAAGGATCAACAACTTGGTTGAGGTCTAATCAAATTGCTAAATATCAAGATGCTATTCCAACTGGAAATATCGTAGAGGGTTCTTTGTGGGTAAAGAAAGATTCTGTACCACTAGCTATGTTTGTTTATGATGCATCAGTTGGATGGAGACCGCTAGGGGTATAATGTCTACAATAGCCAATATAGGAAAAGTTGCATATGTATATGACCAACCAAGCGATACCTGGTATCCAATAGCTGGTTACACAAATACTACAGATAATTTTACATGGTCTGGTACTCATAATTTTGGAAACACCACAACTTTTACCTCTGTTCTAAACGCAAGAGCAGGAGTAAACAATTTTCTAGATGCAGCAGCTAGAGATGTAGCTATACCCTCACCAACAAATGGAATAGTTGCTTTTATTAGACAAACAAATGCTGGAGCAGTTTTAAATCAAATTCAATATTTCTTTAACGGAGCATGGAGAATATACGGAGAAAACGCTCAGCTTTCACTAAAATCAGTTGACTTTACACTATCCCTAGCAGATGCTGGTAGAACCATAGATGTTGATTCATCATCATCAGTAAATGTAACTATTCCAACAAACGCATCTGTTCCTCTATTGGTTGGAACTCAGATTGCTTTTATTCAGAGTGGTGCTGGACAGCTAGTGTTTACCCCAGCAAGCGGTGTAACACTTCTAAGCAAAAATTCTAATAGGAAGGTTGCTGCAAGATATTCTCCAGCAACACTAATTCAAAAAAGTGCTAACACCTGGATTCTAATCGGTGACTTGACGGCTTAGGACAAACTCATGTTAGGATTTGTCTCTAGGTTTGGATCTGCAAAAGGAATGGTAAGAGTTCCTAATTTTGCTGGATTAAATAGTGCCACAGCAAATAGTCAGTTAGCTTCTGCAGGATTAGCACTTGATCCACTTTCTAGAGAGATTGCAACAAACATTTCCTCACAGAATGGAATATCTTTAGGTCAGTTTCCAGCAGCAGGAACACTAGTGGATTATGAAACTCCAATCATTATTAATTTTGGAAAATTTGTTGCGGATACAGTAACAGTAAGTGGTTGTCAGGGATACACTACACCAGTAAACGATCCAGATTATTGTAGTGGAACGCTTTATGTTTATGGACCAACAAGAACGAAGAATAGAAAAACTGTAACTACAACCAATAACGTTACTGGAGCAGTCTCAATAAGCTATGACTATAGCTGTGCAGATACTGTTGTAGATAGGGGTAGTGCTTATTTAGATGGTAATTGTGGATACGTGACACCACCAGTAACATGTACATACTCAATAAATTATGGTTCGTGGAGTGCCTGCAATGCAGCATTTCAGGTTTATTCATCTGGAACACAAAGTAGAACGGTATCTGGTACTAACACAGACTGCAGTTCATTCTCATATACAGAAACTACTACTTGTTGGCAAGCTGTCTGCGGTGCCTGGACTGATTGGGGAGCACACCCAACAGACTCATTTAAACAAAGAAGAGCTCGTCTTTGCCAGAAAACAGACGGCACAAGATACACAGAAACAGAAGATAGGTGTAAAACAAGTAGTACAACTACCTACAGCACATGCATTAATAAAAAAAGAACTGCCACAACAAAGAATTATTCATGTGGAAAGTTAGTAAGCACAACATACGAATATAACCTACCTTGTACAGCACTTTGATATGCTATAATTTTTTACATGAATGAGACAGAGTTAAATAAAAAACCTCAAAGAGTTTTTGCCTTGGTTACAGATAATGAGGTTTTTCATAAGTGGTATGTTGAGGAAGACTACTCTGACCCTGGAATGGCATCATTAATTTATGGACTTCAGTCTCAGCCAATAGTTATAGATATCACTGATAAAAATCATAATGAAATTGATTTTGGATGGACTGTTGATGGCGATAACTTTATCCCACCAAAAATTTCAGGGGATAGCTAATGGAAGAAAAGCTTACTCCTTATCAACAGTGGAAAAAGAATCTGGGGACAACTAGGCCATGGGATTTATTAAATCCTAACACTGAATATGTTGAAGAAGAAGAAGCCTCTAGAAGGATGAATATCTGCAAGGGGTGTCCATTTTTGATTAAGGCAACAAATCAGTGTAAGAAGTGTGGCTGTATAATGCATCTTAAAACAAAGCTAAAAGGTGCTGAATGCCCAGTAGGTAACTGGTAGATTATTCTGGAAACTCGCTCATAAAGTTAATAACTTTTCGAGATACTCCACCCCAAGGACCCCAGTTAGTTCCACCATCAGAAATAATATAGGCAATCTGTGCATTCTTGAGAGGACTAAACAGTTCTTCATTATTTGCTAGTCCAAACTCAGATCTTCTTGCAGGACCCAAAGATCCTATCATGTTAATCTGGAATAATCCATAAGAGTTATCTCCAGTAGCACTATTTTGATTATGAGCATAGGGTCTTCCAGTAGATTCTTTTAAGACTATTCCAAAGGCAGTTCTTAAAGCCTTACCCTTAAAACCAGCAAGCTCAAGAACATTCTTAATCTCCTCTGGAGTAAAAATTGTAGATTCATCTAATACTGGAATTTGTATAGGTTGTGAAATAGAAGCTGGCTGTAAATTAAAAGGCAGCTCTGTAGATACTATTGTATCTAATGGCTTTTGTTCTATAGATACTAGCTCAGTCTTTTTACCCGAAAAATTGAGGGAACTAAAAATAACAATTCCTATAATTCCAGGAACGACAAACTTCTTATTCGTATTATTCATCACTTAATTATACCAAAGTATATGCCTAAAAGCTATATACTATGATATAATTTCATTATGGCTACGCTCAGAGGATCTTCTAGTTCTTATAATGTGGGCAATACTCCTCCAAGGGTAACTTGGACTATTGTCCGTGGTGATACCGCTGCTTTTAAGGTATACGTTACTGACGATGAAAGAGCACCGTTAAATCTTGAAGACTGGTCTATCGAGATGCAAATTAAAAGACCAACAAGTGGCAGCAATTCTGGAGTAATAACAGATGCAGCAACCCTAATCTTAACACTAACCCCAGAGCAGGACGAAGACGACGCTGCTGGAGAGTTTACAGTATCCTTAACAGCATTGCAGTCAGAAACCCTAGAAACTGGAGATATCTTTGATATTGAGCTTTCTACAGATCAAGATCAGATTGTTTGGACAGTAGCACAGGGTAGCGTAGTTATCCTGGAAGACGTTACTGACTAATGGCTTCTGCAGTTATATCTAATAAGCAAAAACAAAAAACTAGATTCGTAGAGTCTAAAAACTATCCAATTGCTAGAATTTCTGAGGGTAGGCGAACTGTTAAAATAAACGAAGTTCTACCCTTTAGAATTAAATTTACCAACATCATGGTTCCAGGATATGGACCAAACAATCCAGCACCAATTGGTATAGCTGTTATTGGTTTAAATAACTATATTCTTTAATTTATAAACAAATGATATAATACTAACATGGCCAAGATTAACTTAAACACGCTAAAATCAAAGTTTGAGTCAGGGGACAAGCCTAATGGGCAAGACTACCTGAACCTAATTGATACACTAGCAGCTCAAGCAACAGATCTTGGATCAGACGGTAACAACGAGAATATCATTACTGGTATTGAAAACTATACAGTATTAGAAAACGTAGATGCTACCGTATGGAGAATGATTAAATATGTAGTAGGTATTTCTTACACTGTAGGTGGAGAAAATAAATACTACACTACCGAAATTTCTGCATTGATTGATAGCGAAGGCATTAATATCAGTGAATATGCAGTACTAGACAATGATGGGGATATTGGAACTGTTAGTGTCTCAAGAAATGGCAACACCATTACACTTGGTGTTACCCCAAACCCTGCTGCAAGGCCAATTACCGTAAGGTATTTTAGAACTGGTCTTAAGGCATAGCCAAATTAAGGAGATAGAAATATGGCAACAGTAAATAAGGATTTTAGGGTCAAACATGGCCTAATCGTTGAAGGCGAAAATGGTACTATCAACGGCTCAGACATTATTACAGAGGACGCTATTGTTGGCGGTACTCAGACAAACATTACAGTAACCTACAACCCAACAACTAAGGTTGTAGACTTTGTAGCTGAAAACGGAGTTTCTGACTCAACTACAGATGATCTAGCAGAAGGTGACGATAACCTATACTTCACTGATGGACGTGCAAAAGACTCAGCTGCAGACCTACTAACAAATGCAACTTTGACAAATATTACAATTACTGGAACAGGTGCTGGTCTAACAATCACAGCTGAAAACGGTGTTGCAGATTCAACCACTGATGATCTAGATGAAGGAACTACAAACCTTTACTACACAGATACACGAGTTCGTGGTGCTGTAGCTGCTGGAGATGGTCTAGACTACAACTCTTCAAACGGAACCTTTTCGGCAAATCTTGGAAATGGTCTACAGTTTGATGGTACTGGTCAGATTGAGATTGATGACAATGTTGTAGCAACAGATACAGACGTTTCGAATGCAATTGGAGATCACTCAGATCTAACTACTGGAGTTCATGGTGTTAGTGGCAATGTTGTTGGTACAGACGATGTTCAAACACTATCAAACAAGGTTCTAGGATCTGGAACAACTCTTGGTGCAAGTATAGACGCAGAAGGGTTTACAGTAACTAACCTTGCTGCACCAGATCAGGCATCTGACGCAGCAACAAAGGCATATGTAGATTCTGTTGCAGAAGGTCTTCATGTTCATGCATCTGCAGTTGCTGCAACTACAGCAAACGTAGACCTTACAACTGGTGGACTACTAGAAATTGATGGTGTTCAGCTTGTTGCAGATGACCGTGTTCTAGTTAAGAGCCAGAATACAACATCTCAGAACGGTATTTACCTTGCTAAGGTTGGTGCTTGGGTAAGAGCTGATGACTACAACTCTTCAGCAGAAATTCAAGGCGGAGACTTTACGTTCGTAACTGGTGGAGACCTATATGCAGACACTGGATGGGTTCAGACAGAAGAAGTAACTACTGTAGGATCAGATCCAATTCTGTTTAGTCAATTCTCTGGTGCTGGAACATACACTGCAGGAAACGGTCTACTTCTAGATGGCGGAGAGTTCTCAATTGATACAACAATCACAGCAACTACTTCATATGTAGATGGTGCAATTGATGACCACGTAGAGCTTACAGACAACGTTCACGGAGTTACTGGCTCTGTTGTAGGAACTTCAGATACTCAGACTCTTACAAACAAGACTCTAGGAACTGGTTCAGTTCTTGGGGCAGATCTAGACGGAGTTAACACTTACAAAGTTGTAAACCTAGTAGATCCAACCTCTAACCAAGATGCAACAACTAAGTACTATGTAGATACTAACTTTGTTAATGTTGCAGACCTTCCTGGAGAGCTAGATGACTATGTTCCTCTAACTCAAAAAGGCGAGGCAAATGGAGTAGCTACTCTAGATGAGGACGGACAGGTTCCAGTAACTCAGCTAGCACACGTAACTGAGGCTATTGATGGACTAACCACATCAGACATTGAAGAGGGAACAAACCTTTACTTCACAGATTCTCGTGCAGTAGATGCTTTAGAAGCAGTTGTTCCTAACTTCACAGCTATTGAGGTTAATTCAGTTGCTAAGCAAGTTGCAGCTACAGTATCTGCTCCAACAGCTATTGAGACAGTTGCATACGCCTTCGCTAAAGCGGACTACCGTTCAGCTAAGTTCTTGGTTAAAGTTGCCTACAGCACCCACACAGAGGTTTCTGAGGTATTGCTTACACTAGACACATCTGACAACATTGCAATTACTGAGTTTGCAATTGTTTCAACAAATGGATCTGCATCTGCAATTTCTGCAGGTATTGATGGTTCAAACGTTGAACTATTGGTAACACCAACCAATGCCAGCTCAACAATTACGGTAGTAGGAACACTACTAGCTTAATGTACTAAAGGTTTGGGGGATCCTTTTAAAATCCCCCACAAAAAGCGGTATTCGCCTATCATAATCATATAATTATCACTATTATCTGTTATAATTAATCGAGGTGAATATATTTGGCAACTTCAAACAAAAACTTTAAAGTCAAAAATGGACTTGACGTTAGTGGTACTGCCACAGCCAGTTCTTTTGTAAAAACTGGTGGAACCTCTGCAGAATTCTTAATGGCAGATGGATCAGTATCTGCTGGTAGCGGTGGTGGAGGCTCTTTAGAAGTTTCTGAAACACCACCAAGTTCACCATCTGAAGGTGATATCTGGTACAATTCGCAAACTGGACAAACCTTTGTTTACTACGATTCTTTTTGGGTAGAGAATATTGCAGGTATTGCTGGACCAGAAGGACCTACTGGACCTGCTGGACCAACAGGACCTACAGGAGATACTGGGGTAGTGATTTCAGAAACAACTCCAGAATCAACAGATGTTCTTTGGCTAGATAGCGACGCTGTAGCAGAAGTTCCAGTTCCTATTGGTGGTACAACTGGCCAGGTACTAGCTAAGTCAAGCAATGATGATTATGATACTGAATGGGCAAACCTGCCAGCAGAAGTAATTCCTACTGGAGGAACTACTGGACAAATTCTGACAAAAGATTCTGAAGATAATTATGACATTTCCTGGCAAGATCTGCCAGAAAGTTCTGGGGTAGTTACATCAGCCACTCCTCCAGAAAATACAAACTCAATCTGGTTCAATACCGAAACTGGACTTACTTATATTTATTACGATAGTTATTGGACATCTATCTCTGGTAATTCTGGGACACCAATTATTTCTGATACCGCCCCAACTAGCCCAGTGCTAGGAATGCAATGGTTTAATTCTTCTACTGGTAAATCATATATTTATTATAGTAATGCCTGGGTTGAGATTGATTCTAATGGAACTTCTACTGCTTCAACTGGCAATGCGATTATTAATGGTGCGTTCGACATTTGGCAGAGAGGCTCCACCTTCAATAACATTGCTGGTGGAGCATACTTTGCTGACCGCTGGTTGATGGGGTTCAAGGATGCTGGTCTGACTCTAAACGTGAGTAGGCAGAGCTTCACCCCAGGGTCTGCCCCTGTAGCTGGTGTCGAAGGTGAGTTCTTCGCAAGATTCGCAACCACAGCGTTTTCGACTAACAACACCTACTACTTTGGACAGAAGATTGAGGATGTCAGAACTTTTGCTGGCCAGACTGTCACGCTGTCCTACTGGGCAAGAGTCTCAAGCGGAACCTTAACACCTTCCAGATTATTTTTAAACCAGCAGTTTGGCTCTGGTGGTTCAGCTGAAGTGGATAACATTGGAAACCACACACCGACCTACACGACCACCTGGCAGAGATTTACACAGACAATCGCTGTGCCAAGCATCTCTGGAAAGACCGTTGGAACCAGCTCGAACCTTTGGTTGCTCTGGCAGATGACGCCAAATGCCAACGTCTCTCTTGATATCTGGGGTGTTCAACTTGAAGCAGGCACAGTAGCCACACCATTTAGGCGTAACGCTCCAAGCATTGCTGCTGAGCTAGCTGCTTGTCAGCGGTACTACTTTAGGCTGACAAACCCTGTTTCATCCACATTCCCAATTACAGCTCTTACCTATTACTCGGCGACAGTCGCTTACGGAACCATAAAAACTCCAGTGACAATGCGAAGGTCTCCTACAGCCATTGAGATTTCCTCGGTCGGTCAGTTCTTTACAATGTCCGCTGGTGCTCAAAGATTTGCAAGCGCACTATCGCTTTACGGTCTTGACAGCGTGGACCTAATAGGGCTCGCCGTTACTACTGTTGGAGCAACAGCGGGTCATGGTGCTTGGCTTGAAACGTCAACAGCCAATGCCTTCTTGGGTTTCAGTGCGGAGCTGTAGAATGAATTACGAAGAAATTGAAGTGGAGCTTCCCAGTGGAGCGCAAAAGTACGTCGTACTCAGCAATGATGACGGGTCAGTAAAAGTCTTCTCTGCCGACGAAGAAAACCCTGAATACGTTGCCTTCCTAGCACAGCTTGAAAAAGAGAAAGAGAAGACTAACTAATGCCAATAGTATTTCCAACTAGCCCAACAGTAGGGCAAGTTTTTACAGAAAGTGGACGTTCTTGGGTTTGGAGTGGTTCTACTTGGGATAGCCCTAGTGCTACCAATACCTTGCTAGCGCCATATGGGTTAGAGTTAGTAAAATCTCAAGAAGTGGGGGTTGCTGTAACAAGCGTCACTGTTACAAACGCATTTGGTGCTGATTACGATAATTATAGGATTGTTTATAGTGGAACAACAACTTCTAATGGAGAAGCTTTAAGACTTAGATACGGTTCAACTACAACTGGCTACTCTGGAAATATGATTTATACTAGTTACGCTGGATCGGCAGTTACTGCTGTTGCTGATAACAACATTTCTTATCACTCTCACGTCGGTGGAGGTGCCGCTGGTAGAGTAAACTGCACACTTGAGGTTTTTAGTCCATTTTTATCAGTTCCAACTGGTACAGCAAGCCTTATTTATACAGATGGCGCAAACGGTGGAAGTGGAAGATGGTTTTTAAATAACTCCACTTCTTACACTGACTTTACCCTTTTAGTAGGAAGCGGAACGATTACTGGCGGAACTATTAGTGTTTATGGATATAGGAAGGCATAATGACTAAACCAAATATTCAGATTGATGAGCTTGTTCGTGAAATGACCGACGAGGAGTACGAATCCTATCTTGTTGACCAAGCAGCTCAGAAAGCCCTACAGGCTGAACAAGATGCCAAAATAGCAGCACGTCAATCAGCACTAACTAAACTGGCTGCACTTGGATTAACCGAAGAAGAAATTGGAGCACTATAATGCCTATTGATTTTCCTAACAGTCCAACAACAGGACAGGTTTACACTTACCTAGGCAAAACCTGGATTTGGAATGGATCAGCTTGGGACTCAACTAGCCCTGTGATTGTACCAGATACATTTGCTATTAAAATAAATGAACAGTTAATTTCAGAAAACTATAGTATAAATTCAGGGTATAATGGAGTCAGTGCTGGCCCAATAACTATTGCTAGTGGAATAACTGTAACTATAGCCAGCGGATCTTCTTGGAGCATTGTATGAGTGAACTATCTGTAGGTCAGCTTAGAGGCTTGCCAATTAACAACAACGTCATTACTGTGCCAACTGGTCACACCATTAACGCTTCGGGTGGAATTGTTCAAACTATTCAAACAGTTGATGCAACAACCACTGCTTTTTCGACTGGGGCAGACGGTACATTTATTGCTTACAACAAATTAAACACTACGGTGGTGCCCAAGTTGAGCAATTCTAAGTTTTTAGTTAGGTTTCAAATAAATGTTGGAATAAATGGAGGTTCTTCTTATAGAGCCGTTTTAAACATTAATGGCAGTCCAGTTGGAACAATTAGCAACGATGGCTTTAAAGCTTCCTCTAACAGCACCTACATAAACTTGGGGCTGCCCTGGGATGCTACTATTTTTCCACTTACTGGAGAGTTTTTGTTTCAAAACTCTGGAACATCTAATGTATCTATCGGCTTTGAGCTTTATAGGCAAACTGGAAATTTAATTTTGTATGTAAATAGAGCGTTTAGCTACGATGATGCTGCTCGTGGAAGACCAGCTTCTTGGGTAACGATTCAGGAGATCGCACAATGAGCCAACTAAGAGTAAACACAGTAGCAACAACATCTGGTAGCACTAATATTTCTCTTTCATCAAACGGAGTTGGCTTTGACAATAAGCCAATTATTTCAGGACAAGTCGGATCTATCGCTTCTTTTAGCGCTGACCAGCTAGTGCCATTTGATGAATTTTGGGTTCAAAGAGGAATTACTTACAACTCGTCAACTCGTAGATTCACTGTTCCAGTAGCTGGAATTTACAGAATTACAATGAACCCATTTGTCGGCGGGACAGCTGGTTTTAGATTACTCGTAGGCGTAAATACAGATGCCCCATCTGTAACTAATCATAGAGGACATTGTTACATAGACGCAGCAGAATACGACACTCTTAGTATTAATTCTGTTGTACAACTAAATGCTAATGATTATATAGTCTTTAGACTATTTGCTGGAACCCTTTATAATCAATCGTCCGATAGATTTAACCAATTTTCTATAGAAAGAATTGCATAATGACATCAACAATGAGATTTAATGTATGGGAAACCACCCTCGGAACACATGCTACTCAAACAACTGAAATTGCACCAGCTTATGCTCAGATAAATAAAATTGCTGGTCAAACTTTTAGCTCTGGACATCAAAATATACTTTGGGATGAAATTGTGAATAATAAAAACATAACCTTATCTTCAAATCAAATTGCTTTTTCATATGCTGGTGTATACAGTATAAGTTTGGGAATGCGAGTTGGAAACGTTGCCGATGACTCATGGACTGGAATAAATGTTTTTCATCCAGGAACAAACACGATAATCGCTAGAAGCTATGGTACTGGCCATGTAACAAATGATCCAGGACCTATCAACTTCTCTTTATTGGTAAACATAACAGAGGCAAATAGCCCATACCAGATTAGGCTTTATAGAGCAAGCGGCACTCTGGTTCAAGGAACGCCAGACGTACAGGCTGGAAGAGCTATTGTTGCGACAATATTTAAGGTGGGTTAATTATGGAAAACATTAAAAGGATATTTGGAATATCAGAAGCAATACAGTCTCTAAAGCCTGGCGCTCAGTGGAGCTTAACTGGCGAGGACTACACTGGCCTTGACTGGCTAGATGAAGAGCAGACTCAGCCAACTGAGGAAGAGTGCCTAGCGGAGGCAGCAAGACTACAAGCTGCTTACGATGCACTTGAGTATCAGCGTCTTCGTGCGCTGGAGTACCCACCAATTGTCGACTACCTGGACGGTATTGTAAAAAATGACCAAGAGCAGATTGATGCTTACATAGCAGCATGTCAAGCAGTAAAAATAAAATATCCTAAGCCTAGCATTGTAGAGGAGACTGACTAATGGCAACTCTTAAGTATTACGATGAAACGACTTTACAATGGAAGACCCTTATTGTTGGTGCTAAAGGTGAGCAGGGTGATGTTGGTCCAGCCAATACCCTGACAGTTGGCACGGTAGCGGATAGTGCACCAGGATCTACCCCAGAAGTTACAATAACTGGAACTGCACCAAACCAAACCATAAACTTTGTTTTGCCTACTGGAGACACTGGCCCACAGGGTGAGACTGGTGCTACGGGAGCCACAGGAGCTACAGGAGATACTGGACCAGCAGGTCCTGGAGTGGCAGCAGGAGGATCAACAGGACAGGTTCTTGCAAAATCATCTAGCACTGACTATGCTACTGAATGGCAAACGATTACTT
>ERZ869921.771-NODE-771-length-15949-cov-14.493394_pt1 | contig 15949 bp, 34 predicted proteins | sample MGYA00579310_ERZ869921 | MGnify/ENA primary metagenome ERZ869921 (study PRJEB32216, sample SAMN09231816) | wastewater metagenome | place: USA: Maryland | collected 2016-06-21 | study: EMG produced TPA metagenomics assembly of the PRJNA472060 data set (Reclaimed...
GCCCCTACTAGCAGGCATCCCCGTGCAAGCCGGGGGAGGGGCACTGACCCGGCAGGGTGCCGGGCTATTGGCAAGGAGGCAAGCCATGACAACGACGACTATCGAGGGCACGACTGTGGAGAATGTGACCGTGCTGGCACTGGACGTGGCAGTGTTCCGTGACCTGGTGACCGCTGCATCCGTGGCGGCTGGCAAGGACGACACACTGCCCACGCTGACGGGTATCCGGGTGGAATGGGACTCATTGAGTGTGCGCATGGTGGCGACTGACCGTTACCGGCTGGTGAAGGCGGAGTGGCAGGCCAAGCGGGTGACCGAGGGTGCCGCACTGGTGCCTGCTGCTGAGTTGGTGGCTTACGTGAAGGCACTTCCTAAGCCGTCACGGTTCGGACTGCCGCCGACTGTGATCATCCATCCCGAGGATGGTCAGGTGCGGTTCACGTGCGTCACTCACGAGGGTGAGGTGTCGCGCACTATCCGCACGCTGGACGGTGAATTCCCGAAGTACCAGTCCCTCATCCCGACTGAGTTCGCTGGCTTGGATGGTGACGGTATCGGCGTGAACCCGAAGTATCTTGCGGACGTGGCGAAGATGCCACTTGTGAAGAAGGAGTCTCCGGTCCGTGTGCGATTCACCGCTTCGGGTCGCCCGATGGTGTGGGAGCCGACGACCCCGCTGGATAGTGGCGTGACGTGGCTTTACCTTCTGATGCCCGTGCGGATCGGAGCGTAGGGCCATGACTACGACAGTGGACTTCGCCTACACCGTAACCCTGGTGTGGGACTACGCAACGATGACAACGACAGTGAACGTCGAAGATAAGGACAGTGCCTTCGGTGCTGCCATTGACCTAATCAACTCACAGTACGGGATTCCGTACTCGCTACTGGGGTCCGCTGATGACGTGTTGGTGGAGTTGGCGGGCTGATTAGTAGCATGCCACGGGTTGTCCGTGGTGGCCCCGGCATAGGCGAACCGTGGTGCGAGTCCACGGCGGGGCACGCGCAACAAGGCGCAAGGAATGGAGGCAGTGGTGAGTGAGTACGAGAAGGCTAAGGCCCACTACTGGGCGCTGGTGAACCGTTACAACCGTGAGTGGCGTGCCGGTCTGTGGTCTACGAACCGACCGCTGGCGAGTGAGTGTGAGAACGCCTATGACGTGATGATCCGAGCCGAAGGAGGCAAGTGATGAGCGTGACTACTGCGCACGTGTGTGTGACTGACAAGTACGGGGTATGTGCAGACATTGACCGTGACTGGTGCGTGAAGTGTGAGGCATGCACTGTGTGGAGCGGTGAAGCATGCTCGTGCTGCGGCCAAGTGTGGGGGGAGCCGCTGTCATGAGTGAGTATTGGGTGCGGCTTGATGCCTACCTGCAGGACAACAACATTGACAGTGCAGTGGAGCGTGCCGTTGATGCCCTATCGGGTATCGCTGTGCAGGTGCTCGTCGTAGATAAGGAGCCGACAGGTGACTGAGATTGTGACGTTCATTGTGTGCGCGTTCATCATCGGCCCAGCGATCTTCGTGCTGGTCGATGAGTGGCGGGAGTTGCGGGCCGACCGTGACTTCTACAAGGAGTTCTATGAGCACATGCGTGCATCGGAGATCAACGCAAGCAAGCAGCGGCACCCTGCCGTTGCGGTTAGTAGCATGCCACGACTGAGGAGGATCAAGTGAGTGTCCGTGAGTTGGCGAAGTTCATTGACAAGGAGTGCCTGCTGCCGGTGGATGGGATGGAGTTCCCGGTGAAGGTGGCTGACGTGAAGCAGTCGTACGGGAACCTGCGGTGCCTGGTGCAGCCGATTGGTGGCAGTGGTGGTGCGTGGGTGGATGCGTCCCGCCTTGGGATCACGGGGGAGGACGCATGAGTACGTCAAGCATGCACTTGACGGGTGACCACAAGCAGTTCGTGGCCATGCTGGATTGCCTGGTGCTTGGGATCACTGAGGCTGTGTCTGATGCCGAGTTGGATCGGCCTATCCGCATCCCCATGCACGAGGTGTATGAGGCGTTGAAGATTGCGGAGCACATGAGTGATGCCATGAGGATCGGGTGGGCTGATGCCAGTGTGGACTGAGCGGTGCCGTGCCGAAGCCTGCACCGAAGGGATCTACGGGGACGGCTACTGCCAGGCGCACTACTGGGACAACCGCCATGCGGTGCTGTTGGAGGCGATGGAGGGCACGCAGCCGACACACCCTGACTTGCTGCCCATCAAGCCGATCAGGGTGGAGTGGGGGAGGGGTGGGTGGGCGGCGTACATGCCGCTGCCTGCCCCTCGTGACGATCACCCGTGCCGTGACCATCCCGAGGACTTCTACTCCGAGGATGGGGATAGGGCTGCAGTTTCCACTGAGAAGTGGAAGCGGGCGATGACTTCGTGCATGCGGTGCCCGAGCCGGGTTCCGTGTGCCGAGTACGGGATAGCCCATTCCCGTGACTTCGGCATTTGGGGTGGCACCACACCGAAGGACAGGAAGCGCATCCTGCGGGTGCGTGGGCAGGTGTTCATTGAGTTGCATGCGGCTTGGGGCCGTGACGACATGAAGAAGGAGGCGTCGTGAGCACGTACACGTGGCGTTCTGGTGCCGTGCCAGGTCAGCATGACCCGCTGTGCCCGCTCACCTACTGCGATGAGGGGATTGTGCTTACGCCTGACGGTGAGGGGGAGTGCCAGCACTGTGAAGGTCACGGCTGTGACTGCTGGTGCAAGCCGATCATGCTTGGCCGTAACGGTGAACGCATGCTGATCAGTAGTGAGATCAGGGAATACTTTGCAGGCAACCCGTGGGTGACTGTGGGTGGCAGGCACGCTAGGAGTATGCGATGAGGCCACTGCCGAGCATGATCAACAAGGTGGCGAAACGCCTGGACGAGCCAGCCGATGACGTGCAAGGGCTGGCAAGGGAGATTGTGGCCCTCATCTATGAGGCGTGGGCTAATCAAGGGCACTACATCGTGGTGGTGACTGAGCCGTCAGGTCTTTGGCATGCGTGGGGCCCGTACGCCACGGTGAAGGAGGCTCAGAAGGCTATCGGTGACCCGATTATTGCGTGCCGTGCTGGTGCACGGGGTGTGCTGTTGAAACTACACAAGGATGTGCAGGCTTTCCTAGATGCCGAGGTCGATGGGGCAGGGGAGTTTGACGATAGTGCCGCATGAAGCGCACTGCCCTTCCAACACCCACAAGCAAGGCTCACCCTCATCGAACGACACGAGAGTATGGAAGAGGTTGTTGCCGCAGGCACACTCATGCACTGGCCCGAGCATGCGAAGGTCATCCTTCGCTTCGGGTGGGGTGTGCCATGCGGCGACAATCTCCGCTGGTGCGCTCACGACTTGATCTCCCGCACCTTCTCAGCCACATCCCACAACACCTCAGCCGTGGCCTTGTCATCCATGACAGCGGCCCACTGCATGATGATCGTGCATGCTTCTTCCTGCATGGTGAGCCTGCCCAGTTTCTTAGCGGACTCGTACGGGTCCACTGACAGGCGAAGATCACCCGGCATGGCGCACCCACTGGTGGCCGATGCCATGCTGACACGTGCATGAGGCCGGGTACTGGCACAGTTTGTGCTGGAAGCGGACAATAGACTCGGCCCCGTCCATGACCATGATGTCGCCTGCCGCGCGGCAGTTTATGCACATCACAGTGGGTCCTCCCCCCACTTAGTGAAGGCTTCCTGCGTCCACACCGAATGGTTCTTGCCTTCCGCTAGGCCAAGCGCAAGCGGGTACAGGATGCCGGTCAGGTTGGCCGACAGGTCTTCCGGATGAGACTTACGTTCAGCCTCGTCCTTCCCGTACATCTCAGTGAACGCCTGCTCCACGAGCACGAGGTAGTCGTGCAGTGTGATGCCCGTTCTTGTCATGCTCACAGGTACTCCTCATCATCATCAGGCCACACGTCATTCATGTCCGACAGGGAACGCAGCACGTCCGCTGCAGCCACCCCCACATAGATGCCCGTGACCAAGGCAATCGTGACGAACGTGAGTTTCAGCCAGTCCATGCTTTGCCCCCGTCGTAGGTGTTGCGTGTCTCCGCTTGCGCCTTAGCGTTAGTGCGGTGCACCCTGCGGGTCAGGTCCCACGGGGAATCCCCACCCACATAGTCGATGATCTTCACGGTGGCTTTCACCACCCGCTTACGCACCGCCTCGGGGGATACGTTGTCTTTGTCAGCGATCTCCTGCAGCGTCAAGCCATGCCGGTATCGCAACTGCAGGGCCCGCTCCTCATCCGTAGACAGGGTGCGCAAGGCCGCTGCCATGTCAGCGAGCATGGCCATGCGGGAGCCACCCTCACTAGGGATGGACTTGTGCCTGATCTCCTGCTCATCCGAGCCAGAGCCAGCAGCCCACGACTCCACATCCCACACGTCAGGCAGCAGTGTCTCTAGCACTGCCAAGTGGTAGAAGTATTGGTCGCTCACTGACCCGCTAGAGCGGGTCCGCTCATTCAACACGTACTGCTGGCAGTTGCGCAGCATGACTGTGTAAAGCAGGTTCTTCATCTCGGGGTCAGCGGACCAGTCCAACACGTCTTTGCGGTTGGATGCGATCCATTCGAAGTTCACTGACGTGAGTTCGTCTTCGGGAATGATCTGGCGGTGGCTCTTCGCCACCCGCTTAGCGACTGCACGGGCCATCTTCAACGCCGACTCCGGCACATCCCATGTCATCGGTACTCCACACCCCCGAGGCGGTTGCCGATGATCGGATACAGCAGGGGAGTGCCGTTCTCAATGACCACGACACCCTGCTGCCAGTTGCCGCTGCCTGCCTTGAGGTAGGAGGCAGCCGACAGGCGCATCAAATGACCGGCTTCCACACCGAACAAGTGCCGCGTGATCTTGCCGTTCACACTGTTGTGGTCATGCTGCAGGCCAAGCCGGTGCGTGTGCCCACACACGACACTCTTACCCCAGCGTTTAGCCAGCCCGAGGGCTGTGCCACCACTGGTGCGGATCAGTGAGCCCTCATCGCCGTGGGCCAGCAGCCAGCCCTTCTCAAACTCGTAAGGCTCGTCATGCCACGTGATGTTCAGATCAGATAGCCCGACCAGGGTGGGGTAGTCCAAGGCACGCAGGCTAGCCAAAGCCGGTGCGTACTTGTGGATGTAGTGGCTGATCCTGTCGGTGTGATTGGACCGCATCAGGTGGATGGGCGCATCGCCCATCACGTCACGGAACTGCTGCAGCACCTTATGGGTTCGGTCAATGTTCTTCTGCAGGGTTCCGGCGTACTCGCCAGCCGTGCCCTTATTCCAGCGAGACGGTTCCGGCTGGTCACACTCATCGCCCACGATGAGCATGCCGGTGAAAGCAAATGATTGATCTGTGATCCAGTCGCACACCATGTCTACGGCGCGCTGATCATGGTCGGGCACTTGCAGGTCAGGGATTACTACCCAGCCGCTCATCGTTCTCCTTGCTTAGAGGCGTCGTTGAGTTTCGTGCGGAGATCCCTGGCCACGTGCCGTCTTGCACCATCACCCCAATGAGGGCGTAGTTGGCGAGGTCAAGCCACGAGTCGCGCATGCGCTCCCCGTAGGTTTCCCCACCTTTCGATAGCAAATGCTTGATGCGTTCAGTCTTGTCACCCATGCGCACGATCAGTGCGGTGAGCGGGTCCGGGTAGGCGTTCGCAATATTGCCCGGCCCATAGTCAGCGTGCCTGCCGATGAGAATGTTGATCGCCTCAGCGAACACTTCGCTTACGTCATCAACGAAGCCGGTACGTGGCACACGATCCTGCCAGTCACCCGATCCACCGCCGAAACTTCCAGCCCAATAGAACGGATCGCTGCGACGATCAGGGTCCAGTCCTCTTCCGTCACTCACTGACACCCACCCTTCGACGCACTTCGCCTGCACCGAACTGCAGATACACTTCGTTCACGTCCATGCCGTCAGGCATCGGGATGACCGTGCATCCCTGCACACTGGCCGCAATCTTCTTGCCGAACTCACGGCCAGCGGCGTCACCATCACACAGCACAAACACCTTCCTTTCCTCAAAGAGCAGCGGGTAGTGGGCTTGCCAGTTGGAGGCACCGGGGATGCCGACACTGGGCAGTGAGCAGAGTGCGTCAGCCACGATGCAGTCGAACTCACCTTCGGTGATGCACACGTAGGGGCTTGGCTTGAGCAGGTTGCCGACACCGAACATGCGGGTGTGTGAACCGGGCTTGGACAGGTACTTGGCCCTTGCCTCGCCGCTGATGTCACGGAACCGCATGTCGATCACCCCACCGTTAGGTGTGATGAACGGGATAGCGAGCCGACCGATCATGTCGGTGTCACCCGGCTGCGCGTTCCCCGCTGTTACGTAGCCGAGGCGGTATGTACGCGCGGTTTCCAGTGGTATGCCGCGAGCCGCTAGGTACTGCTCGGCCAGATGTATGTCCGCTTCGTACGCCTGAGTCGCCTGCTCCAAAGAGTTGCGCTCCGATACGCTTGGCATCTGCAAAGTTCACTCCTTCGTGGTGCATGATCACGTTGTATGAGTCGCCTTTGAAGTCGCAGGCCATGCAACGGATCACCTGCAGGTCATAGTTGACGCGGCATGAGGCGTGCCGTTCGTCGTGCACGAGGCAGCGCACTGAGCGCCAGCCGCCGTTCTCGGCGGGGGGCTGCCAGCCGTAATGGTCAAGCACGCTGTAAAGGTCAGGCTTACCTGTGGTCATGGAGCCACCAGTCGTACTCTTGGATCACATAGGCCCTGCCCACTCCGGCCATGCGGCGCTTAGCCAGCACGACAGGGATCACAAGGTTGCGGTCAAGCCTGTTCAATGTGGCGTAGTTGTCCGCTTCGATAGCCGCCTCGGTGACCCATCCGGCCAGGTCGATGCTCTTCTCCGCCTTGCACTCAAACACGTAGTGCACGGGCACCACGGTGCGGGCAGGAACACGGATCACCTTGTCACCGATGTCGCGGGTGCCGTTAGCGGAGAGTCGTGTGGAGTCGAAGCCTTGCTCAATGTCGTAGTCGCGGCTGTCCACTTCCCACTGTGAACCTTTCCGCTTACTGGGGTTGCTCACGCTGCCTCACCTAGATCGCTGATAGTCATGGTGGACGGCTCCCAAGCCAGCCAGATCACGTCCTGCCCGCCAGGGGAGGCGGGACCGTAACGGTTCTTGACCGCGCAGATGCCAGCGAAGCCAGGCTGCTCGTTGCTGATCGTCATGATGAGTGCCGGTACTGCACTGATCTTTCCCTGCAGCGACCACAGGGGAGGGGCTTGCCCGCCGAAGGATTCCTGCCGTGTGTGGTGGAGCACGAGGACACTGGCGTTACTGTCCCTAGCGAACCACCGCAGTTCCCTCATCAAAGTCTGTAGTGCCTGCCACGTGTCACCCGTGTCGAACGCCACGTCTTGAGCGTTGTCGATCACGATGAGGGCAGGGTCAGCACCGAACTCGCGGAAAGCGTTGATGCTGTTCTCAATGTATTCGAGGTTCGGTGCGCTGTTCGTTTCCACGGCGACATGCGAGAAGCCCTGCAGCACTTGACTAGCCCACACGGGATCGTTAGTGCGTGCTGATTCAGCGGACTGCTGATCCATGCCGGTCAGCATCGACAGGGCCCTGATCTCCACGTTCTCACGTGTCGTGTCAGCGGAGAAGTACAGCGTTGGCAGGCCGCACCGGACAGCGAGAGCCAGTGCAAGACTGGATTTCCCGCTGCCCGGCGCACCTGCGAGCATGCTCAACTCACCACGTCGCAGTGTGATGCCACGTTCCGCCAGGGAAGGGAACATGCCAGGCAGGGAGGCAACCGCTTGGCGCGGCATCAACACGGCTTGATGAAGGAAGAGCATGACGACTGTTCCCTAGACGCTGATCTTCTTGTCGCACTGCTGCCCACGCGGCTGAGCGCAGGCGTAGAAGGCGCGGTAGGGCTTGCCGGTTGCCTTGCTGACACCGGCCTGGACGAAGCGCATGGGGATGCCGCAGTTGCATAGGTGCTCATCACCCTGAGCGGGTGCAGGAGCAGGCTGCGGGGGCTGCATGGCTGGTGCCGCTACGGGCACATGCTGTGCCACGACAGAGGCGGGCACGATCTGTGACTCAATGGCCACGATCTTCGCCAGGAACTCAGGGAACGCATCCAACTGGTCAGCGAAGTCGCCGCCGTTCTCGGCGTAAATGTTGAGCAGGGTTCCTGCCGGGGTCTTGAAGTTCGCCTGGTAGGCGATGCCTTGCGTAGCGGACACTGCCGGTTCTCCTAACATGGTAGATGCTACTTACGGGAAAATGAGGGGGCAGTCCCACCGACTGCCACGCAGTGCTCACGCACTGAGCAGGAACCGCACATGGCGGTGACGTGCGGCACGAACACCTCAGCCTCAATGGCTTGGCGTGCCTTCCCGAACCACTGGGCCAGCAGGTCGGGGGTGTAGTGCAGGAGGGAAGACTGGGGGGTGAGGCTGCCGCTCCTGGCCATGTAGTACCTGCCGATAGAAGGCATAACCCCTAGCGCCTGGTAGGCACCGTGGGCGTAGGTACCCAACTGCAGGGTCCATGCGGGGGTGTGGCTGCCCGTCTTGATGTCGTGCACTTCCACCTCCCCGTCAGGGTTAGCCATCACCCGGTCGATGAAGCCACGGATCTCTACGCCTTCGATGTTGATTTCGAACGCAGTCTCCACACCGAGCAGGGTCCAGCCGGTGCTGAGCAGGGTGTTCATGTGCTGCGCATACGACTTCACCATTTCCAAGCCGTTCACTTCCCACCACGTGTGGTCTTCCTTGTTCGGGTACTGCTTGCTCACCCGACCACCGGCCCGCACGTCAGTGAAGTCAGTGACGTTAGCGATCTGCTTCTCCCACGCGGCCTGCCACGCCAGTTCCGGCGTCCCGGCAACACCCGTGTCCAGCATTTCAGTCGCCTCATGCACGGCTGAACCGCCCAGCAGATACCACGCCTGCTGCTGATGCACGCCTACCACTTTCTGCAGGCGGTACTTCTCACCGCAGGACAGCCACGACTCCATGCTTGAGAAGGACAGGTACTTGCTGCCCGTCAAGGCTTCCAGGCTGCTCATGCCTTCTCCAACCTGAGCACGAACACGTCGTGGGTGCTGCTGCTGGCGTGGTCCCACCAGTCAACGCCTTGCCCACCCATCACGTAGCCCGCCTCTTCGTAGTGGTCAATGATCCGGTCGTAGTCATCCCCGTCCCAGTCACCGAAGCCGATGATGATGAGGATGAGTCCGACCTTGACGTGAGCGAGCCAGCCGTCCTGCCCACTGAGGGCTTCGTCTTGCAAGTCCAGAGCGGTGATCTTGCCCACATGAGTAGGATGCACCATGTTCCCCTCAAAGTCCAATCGTTCACTGAGGATGCGTTGAGCAAGTTGAGCGCACGGAAAGACTTTGCGCAAGGGGCCATTACGGCGTGTCTCGCACAGACGTACGATTGGACTTTCCCGAAATGTCGTGACTAGACTGTCCTTTCGTGGGGGGTTGGTAAGGAAAAAACCCTGCAAATACAAAGAAAAACAGCCCCGGCCCATGAGGGCCGGGGCATTAGTTTGTAGCGGGTTTACACAGGCTCATTCAATCTTGTGGATAGTGCAGGAAAACAGGCTTCCGTCTGATCGGAATGTCTTTCGGGTCCGTATCTTCACGCGGCACATAAATGATACGTGGTACTGAATCCGCACAATAAGCGACAACGGCGTCCGTTTCGGCCAGTTTGTCTAGCCAGTTGGTGAGCCGCACATTCTCATCCGGCGTCAGTTCCTCACCGGCACGGCGCTTGCCCAGCAAGCGCAGCATTCGAATCCCGTAATGCTTCAAGTCCTTGCCATGCAACCGCCACGGGATCTCCTCCGCGTAGCGGCGCTTCTCCTCCGTCAGCCCAGCCCTGGATAGGGCCACGCTAACAGCAGCACGCGACACCGGATACCCGGTGTCCTTGGATACGGCGTCAGCGATCTCCGCATGCGTCATGCCTGCCTGCACCATTTGCAGCAGTTTGTCCGCGTTCGGAAGTATCTGTGGTCTAGCCATTGGTTTGCCTCCCAGTGGCATTGTTGCATGGCCCCTGGGGAAGACTCTACAAATGCGGGGGCATTTGACTGGTCAAGTGTCCGAGGCGGGACTTGAACCCGCACAGCCCGTAAAGGCCACTGGCACCTCAAGCCAGCGCGTCTGCCAATTCCGCCACCCGGACGAGTGCAGGTAGAGGGTAGCAAGCCCAAAGGGCAGATAGACTTGGGGGCGTCAACTAAACAGCGGGTCGATTGTTAGCGGTCACCACAGGTTCAACTTGGTTCATGTACAAGCACTGGAAAGGGCAGCGTTTGCCCACGTCAGAGCCGCATATCTTTTATGAACCCAACCGATCTAGTGTGGCATGCTACGAAAGCCACACACGGGAGGCTGTGGCACGCTACAATCGGCCCAAAGAGCACCCCGGAGGAGGCACCACATGAACAGGAACATCCAGCCCACAAGCCTGTCGGCGGCGATAGACGAGTTCGCTGCCCACCTGCGCGCCAAGCGCAGGGCCAAGAACACCGTGGACGGCTACGTGTACGTGCTACATAAGGCACTCAAGACGTGGGGGGACATCTCCACGGACGCCATCGAACCCATCCACATCGACCGCTTCTTCGCGGCAGGAAACTGGGCTGACTCCACACAGAACCAGTACCTCGCCAGCCTGCGGGTCTTCTTCAAGTGGCTGCGGAACAGCCGCTACACCTGGCCGGACCATGACCCCACGGTGACGTGGGAGGTGGCGAGGGTGCGGTCGAAGGACCGCCTGCGCCTCACACCGGACGAGTTCTACCCCCTCATGGATGCCTGCACCCACCCGAGGGACCGGGCGGTGGTGGCTATCGCCTTGTTCACGCTGCTGCGTGGCTCGGAGATTGCCACGCTCAAGTGGCAGGACGTGGACTTCGGTGCTGGCCTGCTGCATGCGGTGCACCACAAGACGAAGTTGGAGGATGCCAAGCCGATAGGCGAGGAGTTGCGTGAGGAACTGGTGGCTTGGCAGAACTGGTACAGGCAGGATCAGGGCACGATCCAGCCGGACTGGTATCTGGTTCCGGCGAAGGGGCCGGACTTCTACGAGCAGGACCCGGTGACGAAGCGGCTCGTTCGGGACAGCCGTAAGCCTGCACACCTCAAGCCAACCAAGAAGTTAGGTAAGCCTTACGAAGTCATCCAGCGTCCGTTGAAGGCGCTGGGCTATGACACCCGTTGGGAGGGTGTGCACACGCTGCGCCGCTCAGGCGGCTCAGCCCGCTTCCAAGAGTTGCGCAGTGAAGGCTCGGACTTCGCCATCATGGAGGTGGCCAGCCTTCTCGGGCACACCGATGTGAAGGTGAGCCAGCGGTATATCGGATGGAATATCGCCAAGGAGAAGCGCAACGAGTCGATCATTGGCAAGCGTATGTATCCGTCTATCGAACGGGATAGTAGGATTCGCCTGGTCAGGGGAGGGGAGAATGGCTCAACGTCTTAGTGTGATCTGTGACGGCTGCCAGGTGGAGGGTCCTACGGAGCGGTTCCGGATCAGGAACCGGCATGGCACGGAGTGGTTCATGGACTACTGCCCTGACTGTGCGTGGCCGCTTGAGCGGGGCAAGGGCGTGAACCTGCCTAAATCAACTAGGTATCAAAGGTTCAAGGTGACACACCTGCCACCACAGCCGAAGCGTAGGTAGCATGCTCCACGGGTGGGCGTAGGAGGCCACAGGAGCCCCGTAGAACGACGAAAAGGCCCGGACCCCTACATGGAGTAGGGTCCGGGCCAATCAGGGCTCAGAATCGCTTACAGAGCCTTCGCCTTGCTGGGCTTGCCAGGGTGCTTAGTCAGCCACCGATCTTTGGCCTGCCGCCTCATGAACGGGGTGTCAGCCCACACGTCATTCTTCCTGCCCACCGTAGGCAAGGTCGTGCTCGCCACACCGCCAGTACCGTCCGTCCAATCGGCATGGGTCACGACCCGCTGGAAGTTCGGGAAAGCCTCAGCCCCCGCCACCTCACGGATAGCGCAGATCACCCGAGCCGTGTTCCGCCACTGCTGATCTGTCATGTCATCGACACCAAACTTCGTGCCGGGCTGGGGGCCTTCCATTTCGATACCCCACACCATCAGGTGAGCGGCATCCTTCGGAACACCAGCCCGATTCCACGGGCCACCAAGACCCGAGTGCCAAGCAGACAAGGCAGACAGCACCATGACACGGCCATCAGTGCGCACCGTGTTATTGCAGTACGGGTAAGCAGACGTGCCGTTCTGCTCCATCCACTCCTGGCCACCATCGCCCGTGCCAGCCCAGTGATGCACCATGCAGCCGCGAATCCCATACGACCACTGACGGCCACGGGTATTCCAGCCTGGCCGGAAGATCAGTTTCCTCTCCGGAACCCAATCCCGCAGAGCCTCGGCAACCTCAGCGGCGGACGGCTTTAGGACTGCCACAGTGCCTCCCCGCAAGCAACGTCAGAAGGATCAGGCTCAATGTCCACAGCCGGCACCTCAGCGGGTGCCGTGCCAGGATCAAACTCAAGGTCATCTATCGGGCTCACAGGTCATCGTCCTCATCCGGCAGCACCACTGCCTCATCGACAAGCGACGGGCCAAGGAACGGACCCACCGAGTACGACGCGATCGACGTGAGCACAGACACCACCGCGGCAGTCACAGCCACAGCCAGGGCCTGCTGCCAGTCAATCGTCAGCACCGTGACCCCGGCCACGAACAAAGCCACGAGCGCCTGCGCAAACGTCTTGATCGCACGCTCAGCAGCAGCCAGCCAGAAATGCTTATCAGTCAACAAGATGATCCAACTCTCCGTCGATACGAATGATCTCCTTCTCAATCCGCACAATGCGGTCAGAGATCACGTCCACTTTCTGATGCAACTCACTAAGCGACTTCCCGCCGTTACGTGGCGTGCGCTGATCTATGTAATGTTCAAGAGGGCGGACAATCAGGAAACGGCCAACGGCAGCAACCGCACCAATAACTGCAGCCATGACACCAATCAGAATGCCGATGTCCTGCACAATCTGAACCCAGTCAGGAGTCTCATACATCAGATCAACCTCAACACCACTTGACCGACACCGCCAGCATTACCGTTCGCACGAGTCGGGGGAGTGGTGCGTTGCAACGACACCCGCTCTATGTACGCCTCAGCCACTTCACCCGTAGTGAAGTCACGCCACAACACCACACCAGCAGACGACTCAAGATCCTCAAGAGCCTTCAACCGCAGAAACGCACCGCCCACCTGCCCATGCCGCAAGCCCTTACGGTCAGTTTCGAAATCGAACAGCATGATCGTGGCCTGGATCAGCCTGCTGCGCTTAGGCGCAGGCACCGCACGCACCTGATAACCCACCACTGCAGGGGACGTGGCCTGCCCCGAAGGGGCCACCAGTCGCACCGCCACAAACAAGGCAGGCTCAGGGCTAGGAGACACAGAATTGAGCGAGCCATACGCATCACTCGCCGTGCCATCCACACCAATGATCCGCGACCACGCCGAAGGTGCAGTCGTGTCACGAGTGGAGGCGTAAGCCTCCGACGAGCCAGTCGATGCAGGCTTAGCAATCAGGCGGACATCCCGCCACGCCTTCGGCTCAAGCGTGCCCAACCGGATACGGCCAGACTCAAGCCAGCCCTCAGATACGAACGTGGCCTTCTCACGGAACAGCCCGGCACCATCCACCGCAAACCACACCTTGCCACCGGCAAGAGTCACCTGCGTGGCACTGCCAGCAGTACCGGCAGGGGCAGTCAAGTCAGCCGCATACGCATACCGCAACTGGCCAGAGTCAAGAGGCTGGCCAAGGTCAATGCGGTACAAGCCAGCACGCTTCACACGGTTACCAGCATCAGCATCAGCGGCACCCGTCACATACACGTAACGGTCCACAGCCACCGCATCCGTAGACCCGCCAGCGATCTCCACAATCAGCGGACCCATGCTCAGTGAGCCGTCCTGCTGAATAGCAGCAACACGCACACCCTTGCTCGTGCCCACAATCAGGAACGAGCCAATGTACGAATACAGACTCCGCACCGTTTCACCGCGAGGCAGTTCAGCCACCACCACAGGCTGATCAAGTTCAACAGCCGTAGTCGAAGCCGTCACACCAATGTTGAAAATCGAAGACGTGTCACCGGCATAACCGGACGCATAAATGCTGGCAGGGCCCTCAGCGAAATCAGTCCACACCCAGCCAGAAACCGGATGCGTGTACAAAGCCGTAGGCAGCACCGCAGGAGCACCAGCAGGTGACAAGTCCGTCACCTCATGGATAGCCGCACCCGTCGCCACCATAAGACGCTGCTTCACCCACCGCACAAGGCCAGCAGCAGCAAGTTCATAAATCGCAGAGCCCGCACTAGACGGCAACGTGCCCTTGTAAATCTTGTCGTTGTCACACACGAGGTACTGGGAGCCGTTCGAAGTGATACTCGTGATTGCGTTAGATCCGCCCCACGTCACCGCACTGCTACTACCAGTAGAAGGCTGATACGTCAGATCCGTTCCCTGCCCGTACAGCACACCCGTATCCACACCGATCAACACAGGGTCAGCACCCGTATCGGTGATCAACTTCTCCGTGTCATGCAGAAGCCGCAACTCGCCAGGAGTCCACGGGTCCACACCGCCAGACGCAGCAAACCGGAACCTAGCCTCCGCATCATTCACTTCCAGAGGCTCAGCCGAAGTCAGCCCTGCACCGTAATGCCAAGAAGACTGCGAACGAATCCAATAGCCCGAGTCAAGTGACTGCTCACCCACATCACGCTGACTATCCACACGCTGCCTACGAAAATCAGCAGTCTCACGCCGCATCGGATACTGGTCAGACACAGCAAACAGGAACGGCAAACCACCGACACTGCAGTCCCACGCCACGTTGCTAGACACCGTGGCCTGCGACGGGCTAGAGGCACCCCGGCCAGTCAGGTCAAAGACCACATCCTCAGTGATGTCAAACGACGGCACAGGCGCTCCCAGCAGATAGACATGGACATGCAGAAGGCCGGGCCCGAAGGCCCGGCCCCCTCACACAAATCAGGCAGTCAGGTCAAGCCACACGTAGCGGAACGTCGCAGCAGCCTCGTCAATCGCGGAAGCCGAAGCGTTCGTCGCATACACCGTGACCGTGTTAGTGCCAGTCACCGCAGCACCAGCAAATGCCAGGCCCGTCGTCAGGGCAGGCGGGTTCACAATCACGACATCGCCAGTGGCAGCACCCGTCAGGGTGAACGTGGCCGAACCAGTCTCACCAGCCGGAATATCCGGCAAGTTCACCGAAGCCGTACCCGTAGCAACCACAGCCTTCTGCGTGGCAGCCTTACCCACGTAGCGGGCATCCGACTCCTCAACACTGACACGACGGTCAGGGTCCGAAGACGGAGTGAACACGAGCGACTGGCCATCCTTGATTCGGACAGTTCGCGTGCCATCAGGGGTGTTTGCAACCTCAACACCGTTACGCTTCACGGAAATGACAACATCCGTGTCCTTGCCGATGAAGTACGACTTGCTCGCGGTGATCGTGTCAGGGAACGACACAGACGACGACAGGGCAGCATTGGAGAACCACGAACCGCCCGTGAACTCAACTACCAGTGTCTCGCCACGCGGGTTGTCCACCCGCACCAGGCCACCAAGTGACATGCTGTTACTCCTTGCTAGTTATCGGTATACCGTTGAAAGCGAGGGGCGCCCCCTCACAGCAGTGAGCCTTGACGTGGCAGTGCGGGCACAGCCAGCGGGACCAGGCGGGCTCAAAAGCCTTGCCGCAGTTATCGCAGTCGATCACTCGTTGTCGTATTCGACGTATCCGAGGAAGTCCCAGATGTCGTCATCCATGAGTAACTCCTCAGTGTGTATATCGGCACGATCGTGCCGAAACCTTTGATATGGGGATTCCTTAGTGAAGGTTCTAGG
>ERZ869921.772-NODE-772-length-15949-cov-8.839310_pt1 | contig 15949 bp, 21 predicted proteins | sample MGYA00579310_ERZ869921 | MGnify/ENA primary metagenome ERZ869921 (study PRJEB32216, sample SAMN09231816) | wastewater metagenome | place: USA: Maryland | collected 2016-06-21 | study: EMG produced TPA metagenomics assembly of the PRJNA472060 data set (Reclaimed...
GGATCAACGAACTTGCCATCGCCTCTGGCCGCGCAGGCGCGTCTCAGGAAGAACTTGCTGTCGCGACCGGATGGTACGCGGCGCAGTTGAAGAAGATAGCGCGTGAGTTGATGCAGAGCGGCCTGAGCCTCGTGCAGCAGCTTTACGGCGCGACCGGCGCGACTTCAGGCGGCACTGGCACTGGCGGCGGAAGTTCTGGATGGGGCGGAACTCCTGGCGACATCGGCGACGTTACGGCTGCCGTCGAGGATCGCTATGCCAAGGAAATGGAGTTGCTGAAGAACCTTGGCGAGTATCTTGATAGCCTTGGTCTTTCCAGCCTGTCTCCGCTCACCCCGCAGGAACAGTTGCAGGAAGCGCAGCAGCAGTATCAGGACTTACTGGCCCGCGCGATGGGTGGCGATCTGGAGGCGCTCGGGCAGTTGCAGGGCGCCGCCAATACGTACTTGGGACAGGCTCAGTCCTACTACGGCGGTGTCGGTGCCTACGGTGGAATCTTCGACGACGTACAGGCGCAGATCCAGGCGCTGTTGGATCGCGGCCCGCTGAACTCGCCAGCAGAGGCGCCGCCGACAGTCGTCACTGGCCCCGGTGGCGGTGGAATCGTCGTCGAGCCCGGCACTGGGTTCAACGAACTGTCGCTGGCAGAGCGCGCGGCAATCGCGAACGAACTGACCACGGTTCTTCACGACCTGATTGCGCTCACCGGGCAGTCTCTGATCGAAGTCTCGTCTCAACTTGGCCTTGACCTGCGCGATCTCGTTCGCGATCTCGGCGTGAACCTTGATGATCTGACCGTAGCCACCACGGTACAGCTTGCCGACATTTCGCGTCAGCTTGGCGTAGACCTGACGGAACTTGCCTCTGGTGTTGGTGTATCGCTCGGATCACTGGCTGACGAGCAGAGCCTGATGAACGATGCGCTTGAGCAGACGATCAATGGACTCCCAGTGGAGTTCAGAGATCGCCTGAGCCAGTACCTGACGGCAATCGAGGACGCCACGACTGAGGCCGATGCGAACGAGGCCATCGCTGCCGCAGAGGCTGCGATCAATCTCCTGCCGGCAGACATTCGCGACTTGCTGGCTCCGTTCTTTGAAGGAGTTTCGAGCCCGACCGACGATCTGCTGGACTATGCGATGCAGCAACTTGCTGCAACCACGTCGTCGAGAGACTTGCTGGCAGACATCCTTACGGCGCTCGGCAGCATCGACACTCACCTTGGCGCGCTCGGCCCAGGCGGAGGATTCGGAGGCCCCGTCATAGGCCCACTCCCGCCAGCGCCGGATGCCATCGCAGCAGCCGCAATGTCCGTCATCGCAGCCACGGTTGACGAAGCATCCGCAGAGTCCGATGTGGTCGGCAATGCCAAGCCATCCGATATGCTTGAAGCGCTGCGGGCGATCAAGGAAGAACTTGCTTCTGTCAAGGCTGCGGTTACTGGCTCTGGAAGCAAGACCGCCGAGAGTGTTGTGCGAGTCGAGAGTGCCGTGAAGAACTTGAATGTCGGGAAACGCAACGGATGATCTTGCTCGCTGAATTCTATTTCAATGGCGGCTACATCGTTGAGCGAGTAGCCACGGATTTCTATTACTCCAAGTCCACTGACTCGATTGGAGTAAAGGAATTCAGCGGAAAGATCACCGGGCGCCCGACGCTCAAGTCTCAGATCGGCTGCATTATCTGGAAGAACAAATCATCAACGTCTCTTGGTGACATTGAGATTGCCAACACTGATGGAGCAGTCAGCGGATGGGTGGATTATGACTTCCGCGATTGCCGTTGCGTCCTGAAACTTGTAAATCAGAATGCTTCGTATGACACGGCAATAACCGTTCAGGTCTGCATCATTGACGACGTACAGCGCGACGAATTGAAAGTCGTCGTGAAGTTGCGTGGCAACGAAACGATGTTGCAACGCGCGATCCAGTCTATCCTGTACGATGCGTTAACTGCCTCAGGCAACTTAACAATAGTTGGAAAGCCACTTCCGATAGTTGCTGGAAAAGTGTTGCAGATGGAGCCAGTAAACACTGGAGTGGTAACGCTTGCGTATCAAAATTCAGACTCAGACGTTGATACGGACGTTGTGTACTCTGGAGGATCAATAGCAAGCGGCCCCCTAGAGTCGCCTGATGATTACGCGGTGAGCGATACAGGGTTCACCATGCTCAATAATCCATCGGCACGCATAACTGTAGACGCACATACTCCATTCCTTACGTTTATCGCAATAGCTTCAAACCTGTATCTTGATTCCGCCTGGACAGGATCTATACCCTCAGGATGGACGATAAATGACGGTCCAGGGTCGCACAGCAGGGTGGATGATGTCGGTATAAGGCTAATCAATACACTGTCTGATGCGTATCCGCAGATGGATACATCGGTATCTGCTGGCACATGGTATTTTGTGTGCGGAGAATTGTGCGACGTTCAGTCTGGTGGAATCTCAATTGACTTTGGTGGATCAGCGTCTGTAGAGATAAAGAGGCAGGGGAGGTTTTTTGCGGTTGGTAAGACCGGAACGTCGGCAGATATTTCTGTACGCGGCCTTCCTGATTCTGATGTAACGCTTAGATTCATTCATGTCTATACCTGTACTGCTAGCGTAATTTATGCGCGTGATGATGTTGTCCTGAAGAACATAGCTGTACGGACAGGCATGAGAGTTAGCGGATCTGGTGGTGATATTGATTTTTCATCCACATCAATATCTGGATATTCTATGGGTGTTGCGGTAACTGATTCTGATACTTGCGAAAACGTGATTCAGCAGATACTGGACTCGATGTGCGCCTATACCTATACCGACAACCTTGGGACGATCAGGGTCGGCAGGTACGAGCGCCCATCGGGAACGCCAATCGTCAGTATCAGCAAACTGAACATGACGCGCTACCCGAAGCGAATGACGGACCCTGCGCCTGGACTATCTACGCGCTTCGCTGGGGCGAAGAACTGGAGCCCGTATTCGGAAAACGAACTGGCCGGCATCACGTATCCGAATCGCCCTCCGTTTATGGCTGAGTATCGGCACATCAAGGACGGAGCGACGGCGGCAACGATCAATCGCGCCTACACGCATGCCCTGTCGGCAGCGCCCATCGAAACCGTGCTGACCGAGGAAGCAGACATCCAGGCTGAGGCGGATCGGGTATGCGCTATTGCTCAAGACAAGCATCCGTTCTGGGATGTAGAGTTCGCGCTTGAATCTGCCGATGACATTGCCGCGATTCGCCCAAATGGTATCGTTCTTCTTGACGACGAGTTGTTTGAAGATTCAAATGGCAAGATAGCCAAGATCGTCGAGGTTGACGGGCAGTTCGGAAATAATGTTTATCGTATCGTTACCTGGGGTGCGGAGACGCCATAATGGCTACAAGTGTTCTTGCATATAAGAATTTCGCTAGTGGCGGGTATATTGTTAATCTCACGTCAGCGTGGGAGGTTTCTGCCCCAATGACGAATATGCTTACCCCGCGCCTTGGGCAAAAAGCCATTGCAGCAACATCCGGTGCAATGGGCGTCGAGGTATTCATAAATAGTGGATCGCCAACACTTGCCGCTAAAATTGGCGTAATTGCGGTATTGAACCACAACATCATATCACTTGATGATCCGACCAATTTCAGTATTGAGGCGTACTTCACAGACAACAGTGTCTCCACACTGGCAGGCGAGACTGATCCGGCAGCATTCTTCAATACGGTCAGCACGCAGCAAGACGGGACTTTTCAGTCGCACTTTATTTGGGTTCCAACTGGCGCCGAGTTTCTGACAAAAAGAGTCTACAAAATTCGTGTTGCTATATCTGGATACCCGCTGGCAATATGTGGCACTCAGAATCCGTACACGGACGAATTGACCGTCGAGAAGTTTAGTGTCGGAGGAATCTGGTTTGGCCCGACATTCAAGCCAGAAAACGGAATTTCAATTGATGGGTTTGCTCAGGGGATTGCCGACAGATCGCAGGTTGTGACATCAATCGGCGGTCAGGTATGGGCAGAGCCAGAAGTGCGGCAGAGAACGGCAAAGGTTACATTTGCCGGGTTGTTTGAGCGCGAGGTTTACAGCAGGGCTCCTGCACAATGCCTTCAACAGCTTGCAGCGTACTGCGGAGTGTCAAGGCCATTGTTGGTTATACCGACAACATCAAGTGATGAACTGGTGTATACGCAGGCCATCTACGGATACCTGTCGGCTCCGGCAGCCTGGAATCTCATCGAGAAAGTTGACGACAACGATGTGAAGACGAGGCTGTATTCTGGCGGACTGGAAATCGTCGAGGCCAGATAAGACAATGCCCGATTGCTCGGGCATTGGTTGCTGACTTCACCTGCACTTTGAAAAAAGGAATGATGTGGAAGTCAGCGAAACTACGCGGCCTTCTTCGACTTCGGTGCCGCAGCCTTAAGTGCCGCGAGTTCCTTCTCCAAGCGATCCACTGATCGCTTCAGCCCGGTGACTTGGCGGATCGCCTCGTTTTTCGCCTGCATCATGCCGGAAGCCTGGGACTTCGCAGCCTTCAACTGATCGCGCGCCGACTTCTCCAGCTTCACCGCTTCCTTCACCGGATCAGGCGCGTCGTTGAGGATGGAGTTCATCGCCTTCAGGTCCTCGTGCATTTCGTCCATCGACGCACCCATAGACTCGATGCGCGCGTTCAACTCGTCGATCCGCTTGTCCTTGGCCGCGTTCTCGGCGACGAGCTTGGCGATCCGGTCTTCCGTGGCCTTCGACGCTTTCTTGTCATCCTTGGCTTCAGCGACCGCATGTTCCTTGCGCTCGGCGGCGTTCGCCTCTTTCACGGTCTGCTTTGCATCCGCCCCTTCGATTACCTTCTTCACTTCGGCGGGCGAGTCCGACAGCTTGGCAGCGGCAGCCACGCTGATCTCGCCATCGCGGATCTTCTCGACGAGGGCCGGCGCCTGACGCTGAACCTTCTTCGCGTCCTGCACGGATCGGCGGCTGACGCCCATGGCCTTGGCGGCGTCCTCCTGGCTGATCGCCGGGTCTTTCACGTCCGTTGCGCAATCCTGCGCATTGGACTCAACCTGTTGATTTTGCTTGAGAGTGTCGCCACGCTCGATGTTGGCGAGCCCGGCAGCAATGATCGCGCGCTGCGAAGCATTCAGGTGGCGGCGGCGTTCGTTGGCGGCGATGACGAAGCGGATGATCTCGCCTTCGGAGGCGAACTCGCGCGTCTCCCACTTCGGCTCGATCTTGCCGAACTCGCATGCGGCGAGGCGGTTGCGACCGTCGATCAAGACACCGTTGCTGACGATGATCGGGTGGATCTGGCCGTTCATTGCGATGTCGTCGGCAAGGGCGCGCAGATCCTTTTCCTCAATCATCGGAAAAAGCGCGGCTGCCGGGTGGACCTTGATGTTGCTCAACATGGATGTGCCCCTCTTGTGGATGGATGGTGCGCCGAGCAGGACTCGAACCTGCGACCAACACCTTAGAAGGATGCTGTTCTATCCGGCTGAACTACCGGCGCATTGCGTAGCGCAGTCTCTGCGTTAGCTTTTACATAGTCAAGCGTGTATAGTACCGTTCGTCGGGAAAGTTTCTAATGCAGTTGCTAATGCAGTCTTGTAGTCGTATGTTCAACTCACATCAAAGGGGATGTGTAATGACTGTTGACAACCAGATCGCATTGGCAATAATGATTGCGTTCGCAATCGGCTCCATGGTCGGATTCATCATCGGCTACAAGTACACCAAAGATCGTGATGATCTGTTTCATTCGGTGATGGTCTACAAGCACGTCATCTTCAAGATCAGCACTCCGTCGAAAGCGTTGAGCCACTACCTGTCGATCAGAATCGCGCGATCATACGACGGATGGATGGAGCGGTTCGATGGCTAACTTCCTGACCGCTGGCGCAATCGTCTTCTACATCGCGGCACTCCCGGCCTACTTTCTTGAGCCCCGCGCTTCTGTCGCGATGCTCGTTACCGGGGTTGCGCTTGATCTGTTGGCTCGACTTGAGAGGGGTGTAAGGTGACTGAAGGAACTGACTTGGTTGTTGCTGCAAGCGCTGCCGTGCAGGATGGCATCGCTGAAATTTCCGCTGTCCGCAAGGGCATCGAAGACCTGAAGACGAAGTACGCCAATGCCGTGTTCGATGTGAGCGTCACGGACGGCATGGAGAAGGCCAAGGCTGCCCGGCGCGAGATTCGCGAGCCGCGCTATGCTGTGGAGCGAACGCGCAAGGAAAGCAAGTCCAAGCTCGCGGCGCTCGGCAAGTCCATCGACTCGGAAGCCGCGAACATCACGGCGGAACTTCTGGCACTGGAAGTCCCAATCGACGATCAGATCAAGGCTGAGGAAAAGCGCAAGGAAGACGAGCGCCAGCAGAAGATCGTGGCCGAGCAGCAGCGCCAGGAAGCGATCCGCGCAGCCCTCGCCGGCATCAGCGGGCTCCCGGCGACGACCAAGCGCACGGTGGAGTCGCTGACGACTTCAATCGAGATTCTTGAGTCCTGCGTGCCGGGCGAAGCGGTGTTTCAGGAATACCTTGAGCACGCCACGGAACTCCACGCCACGACGCTCGCTACGCTCAAGGCTTCGCTCGAAGAAGTGACGGCAGAGGCTGAGCGTGCTGCCGATCTGGCCCGTCGCGAAGAAGAACTGGAGCGGCAGCGCAAACTCATCGACGACGAGCGCCGCAATGAGCGCGAGGCTGCCGAGAAGGTGCGCGCGGCCAATGAGACGATTCAGCGCATCCGGCGCACTGGCCGGGCAACCGGGAAGTCGTCCGAGGTCATCAAGTCCGAGATCGAGGGCTTGCGCAGCCTGATGCCTGAGTACGCTGAGTTCGGCGAACTGATGCCGGATGCACTGGAAGCCATCGGCGATTCCATCGAGTCGCTGACGAGCGCACTGTCGGTCGCCACCGAGCGCGAAGAACAGCAGCGGGCCACGGCCAAGCGTGAGGCCGATGCGGCAGCCGAGCGCAAGCGCAAGGCCGATGAAGATGCTGCTGAGAAGCGCCGTCTTGAGCAGGAGGCGATCTCAGCCCGTGAGACTGCGGCAGAGGAAGATCGTCTGCGTAAGGAACGGGAGGCGCGCGAGTCCGAGATTCAGCGCAACAACGCGCGCTCCGATCAGATCAGCAGGGCCAGGATTGGCGCAAGGACGATTGACGACGGTAATGTTCAGCTTCTGGCTGGAGCTTCCGCCAAAATCTACAAGGCATTTGTTCCGCGCAATGACGCCGAAAGCGAAATGAAGTTCCTGTTGTATTTGGCGCTCATCTCTGTCGGCGCAGAGGACATGACTGCATGAGCGCCAAGCTCGCCAAGCGTCTCCGCAAGGAAGCACGACTGTATGCCTGGAATGGCCCGGCAGTCGTCGGCGGAAGCTACGACAAGGCAACGCACAAGATGAACCCCGTAGCACATGCGGTCGGATCTCCGCGCCGCCTGTACCGTGATCTCAAGAAGCGAGCGAAGGAAATGAAATGAGCACAACGTCAACCGCAATCCGTCGCCGCCGCCAAGCCAAGAATGGCGGGCGGCATGTTTCGGGACTCGGGGTTTCGCGCAAGAAGCGACCAAAGCCGAGTGGGATTCCGAAGAAGTAGGTTTTTCAATGGCTGGCGCCAAAAATGGGATTTTTACATGATGTCCTTGCGCCAGCCAACTTAATCTAAGGGGAATGTAGTGGCACAAGAACTTCAAACTCAGAAAGACCCTTTGCTGCTGGTGATCGCAAAGGCTGCGCAAGATCCGACTGTTGACATCGGCAAGATGCAGCAGTTGCTGGACATGGCCGAGCGCGTGCAGACCAAGAGTGCGGAACGCGCATTCTACGAGTCGTTTGCTGCGATGCAGGGCGAACTGCCGAGTATCGACAAGACCGGGGCGATCCGCGACAAGTCGGGCAAGGTGCAGTCCACCTATGCGAAGTGGGAGGATATAAATGAAGCCATCCGCCCGGTGCTTCAGAAGCACGGATTCGCGCTCACCTTCCAGACCAAGATGATCGGCGCCAACGTCAACATTCGCGGCGTCCTTGCGCATCGCGGCGGGCACTTGATCGACTCCGAGATTCCGCTCCCTGCTGACACGAGCGGAAACAAAAACGCAGTTCAGTCGATGGGCTCAAGCGTCTCGTATGGCAAGCGCTACATGGCCTGCGCACTGTGCAACATCACGGCTGCGGGTGAGGACGACGACGGTGGTGGCGGCGGCGACAGGCCGCAGGAAATCAAGTCCTTCCCTGAACTCGAAGAAGCGGCAGGCAAGGGATGGGCTGAGTTGCAGGCAGCCTGGGCCAAGATGAGCCCGGCAGATCGCAACCTTGTCGGCGGCGGATTCCGCGACCTGAAGAAGCGTGCGGAAGATGCGGACGCTGCCAAGAAGGCGGCTGCGAAATGAGGAAAAACCCACCGCTGATCCGGCATGACTTTCTCGCCTACGTTGCGAGAGTCGGCGATCACCAGCCATGCGTTATCCCGATCTCACCGCATAGCAATGAGGCGGAACTGTTCAAGGTCGGCTTCATCAAGATGCGGATCAAAGCCATCGAAATTCGCGAGCCTGGAGTGAAGAATGTCAAGCCTCAATGAAGTGCGCCTGATTGGCCGAGTCGGCAAAGACCCTGAAGTTCGATTCGCGCAGTCTGGCACTGCGTTCGCGAACTTCTCGCTCGCCACTTCCGAGAAGTGGACGGACAAGAATACCGGCGAGAAGAAGGAACTTACCGAGTGGAGCCGGTGCTCGGCCTTCGGGAAGCTCGCGGAGATCATTGGCGAGTACGTGAAGAAGGGCAGCCTGATCTACGTCGGCGGTCGCCTTCGCACCGAAGAATGGGAGGACAAGGACGGCATCAAGCGCTCGACAACCAAGATCATCGTCGATCAGATGCGCCTGCTGAGCGCCAGGACAGACGATCAGGGTGAGCGGCAGCAGTCGTCGCAGGGTCGCCTGCAGCAGTCCAGCCGGCCCGCGCAGTCGTCGTCTCGACCGGCGCAGCGTGAGGCGCCGCCACCGGATGATTTTGAGGACGCAGAAATTCCCTTCTAGCGATGTTCGTGCTAAAGTAAACTATATGTAAGGGGCGTAATGGTGAGCTATCAAAGTGACGCGCATGATGACCTGAAAAGAATACTAGATGCGGGAAGATTGTCAGGAAAAGATAAGATTCCTGTTGTTGCTATGGTCGCGCATTTGAACAGGGCGATTATATTCAAACTTCCAGTAAACGGGATTATATTTCCAGGCGAGGCTGGCCGTGGCGGAACCCACATTGACTCTATCGGCAGATATGACGCAAAAGTAAGACTGCCTTACAGTGAGGTGATACTTGAGTTTGCAAATGAGCCAACAGGAGGCGAGGCTCGCGGATCTGCATTCACAAAAGTTGTCTGCATTGCGTCAGACATGAATGGAGTTGGCGCCATCCAAGACTATGTGAAATTGCGCCTTGGCGAGTCAGCCTCCGAGTACGCCATCGCGATAACCGGGGCATTTTATAGTCCTGAACACAGAATGTGGATGCCTAACGGATTCACTCTGATGATGAAGGACGATGGAATGACTAAGGTGTTTAGCAACTTCTCATACACAGAAGAAGTCAGCAAGGATGATGCGTATAATGATGTTTATGGAGAAACATCTTCAGTGGTAATGTTAATGTGCGCGCTGTCGTGCTCTAACGTATCCATCGAGAAAGTTGCAGCACCTGATGCCGTGAACAAGAAAAGAATTAAGTGCGGGAAGAAACCAATTCGGGATCATCACATACTTGTTCTTGGCTCAAAGTCGCAGGGCGAGCGATCACTTGGCGGAACGCATGCGAGTCCGCGCGTCCATTTGCGCAGGGGTCATATACGCAGGCTCGAACAAAAGAATATTTGGGTTAATGCCTGTGTGGTCGGGAACAAGAAGCTCGGAACAGTAACCAAAGACTACATGGTCAAGCAACGATGAGTGAGCAGGGTAGCGATGAATGGAAGCGTGCTCGATCAGGGCACATCACCGCAAGCCGCATGGGCGAAGTCCTGTCCGGCTGCACTCCGAAATCTGCCCTGTGCATTCTCGACGCGCAGGGCCGGATCGTAGAGAAGATCGGCAATGGGGTGGCGGCTGAGAAGGCCGCAGCAATCGCCAGGGCGCGCGGCAAGATCGTGGAGGAACGAATCTACGAGTACGGCGGCGGCGACATCAAGGGCTACGCCTACGAGCTTGCAGCAGAGATCCTGACTGGCGAGCCGGCAGAGGGCGCGGACACGAGGGCAATGCGCGAGGGGACGAAGCGAGAGCCGCTTGCGCGCATGGCCTACGAGATCCGCACTGGCGACATCGTGAGCGAAGTGGGCTTCCTGCTGCACCCGGTTCTGCCGTATGTCGGAGCTAGCCCTGATGGCCTGATCTTCCCGAAGCGCAAGGGTCTGGAGATCAAGTCTCCCGGCCCGGTCAAGCACCTAAAAACGCTGATGTACGGGATGCCGCCAGAGCACCGCTTTCAGGTCCAGTGCAACCTGTGGGTCACGGGATTCGACACCTGGGACTTCGTCTCCTTTCACCCGCTATTCAAGGCCCCGCACAACCTATTCATCCAGACAATCGAGCGTGACGAACTGATGATCGCGCAGATGTCTGTGATGTCCGATGAACTGATCGCTGATGTGATGCGGATTGTTGAGAGGTTCCGGTGAGAAAGTTCAGCGTCAATCGCCACAACGCAATCCCAGCGATTCAGGAAATCACTCGCGCGATCTATGCGTTCATGGAACCTGGGACTGACTGTAAGGTTCAGGTGTCTCAGGATAATGATCGCACGCCAGAACAGAACCGCAAGCTCTGGGCGCTTTTGGGCGACGTATCCCGCCAAGTCAAATGGCAGGTAGATAATAACTACGTCTACATGACGCCTGACGACTGGAAGGACGTGCTGACTGCCGGGCTCAAAAAGAACGCTAGGCTTGCGAAGGGAATCGAAGGCGGCGTCGTAATGCTAGGTTGCAGAACGAGCAAGATGTCAACGAAGGAACTCGCTGAACTGATTGAGTTCATCTATTGGTTTGGCTCCGAGAATTCGGTGAAGTGGACGGAAGCACAAAAATACTTAGGGGGCTAAGTGGGCGACGAGTCGTTTGATATTTTCAAGGAACGGACGGAATCAAAGTTTCCGAAGCCACGCGAGTTTCAGGAAGTTGTGCATCAGAAATTGCGTGATGGTTATCGCAATAAGCACAAGAATCAACTCGTGGTGTCTAGTACCGGCAGCGGGAAGTCCTTTATCGGGCTGAGGATTATCAACGAATCCATCGCAAAAGGTAAGCGCGCTGCGTTCATCTGCGACAGGAAGACCCTCATCAATCAAACGAGCGAGACTGCCGACCGTTACGGCATGCCGCACGGAATCATTCAGGCTGACCACTGGCGGAAAAATCCAAACGAACAATTCCAGATCGCGTCAATTCAAACGCTGATGCGCAGAAAGTGGCCTCACTTTGATCTCGTAATAATCGACGAAGCTCATTGCCAGATGAAAGAGTGGGTCGATTATGCCAAGGACAAGAACAATAAAACTGCCGTTATTGGTCTGACGGCAACCCCGTTCTCAAAAGGTCTTGGTCAGATATTCACCAACGTCGTGATGGCGGCGACGATGCACGAGTTGACGCAGCAAGGCATTCTAGTGCCAATGCGAGTGTTCTCTTGCACGAAGCCCGACATGGCTGGCGCCGAGACTTCAGGCGGCGAGTGGACGGATCGAGCGGCAGAGGAACGCGAACTCAAGATCGTCGGTGACGTAGTTACCGAGTGGGTGAAGTTCGGAGAGAATCGCAAGACGATTATCTTTGGTTCAACTATTGCGCATTGCGAGGAAATGTGTCGGCAGTTCAACGAAGCCGGAGTGATGGCGGCGGTCTATACGTCGAGAGAGACTGACGAGGAATGTACGGAACTGCTGGAGGAATATAAGCAGCCTGACAGTCCGCTCAAGATATTGATATCAGTCGAGAAACTTGCAAAGGGCTTCGACGTGCCATCTGTATCGTGCATTTGCGATGCAAGACCGCTACGAAAATCTCTGTCTACTGCAATCCAGATGTGGGGGCGAGGATTAAGAATTTCTCCTGAGACTGATAAGCAAAATTGTATCCTGCTGGATTTCTCAGGTAATATCCTGCGTTTCGCCGAATCCTTCGAGCACTTCTATTTTAACGGAATCGACAAACTCGATGACGGCGAAAAGCTCGACAAGGAAGTTCGCAAGGATGATCCGAAAGAGGAGCGAAAGTGCCCTCAGTGCGGACACATTCCATTTGTCAAGCGATGTGCCTCATGTGGTTTCGAGCGCGTCTCCCTATCGCTGGTTGAGCACTTGCCAGGAGAAATGCGAGAGATCACGATAGGCAAGAAGAAGGCGGCAGAGTCGCCGGAGCACCTGTGGGCGCAGATCGCCACGTTCTCGCGCTCGCACGGAAAGCCTGAGACGGCATCGGCTCGCGCCTACTATCTGTACCGTGACATCATGGGCACGAGTCCACCGAGACACTTCGATATGAGCGTGCCCGCAGTTGAAGTCAGTGCTGCCGTGATCGGCAAGATCCGCTCGCGTCAGATCGCGCATGCAAAGGGGATGCAGAAAAGCGCCAAGAGCGCCTGATCGGAGGGATGGTCATGGCTCATTACCACGAAACACTTCCGTTCAACCCGCCTCCCGGTGGCTACCAAAGACCAAAGGGAAAGCAGGGCAGGAATAGGCGTCGTCGCAACCAAGTATTTAACTTGCTTCTTGAGAGGCATGGCTTTGTCCCGTGCTTTGTCTGCGGAATGCGCGTCGAGCGTGATGAGGCCACTATTGAGCACATAATCCCACTGTCGCGCGGCGGTCGCAGGGGCCTAAAAAACCTCTCGATTTCTCACGGCATCTGCAACTGGCGGCGCGGTGCTCCAGAGGTATCAGAATGATCTCAATCCTATTTTTCATCTTCGCGGCAGCCGTCAATCAGGCATGCCTTGTGCGGCAGGTTCTAGTCGAAGCAGAGAACCAGTCTCTAAGCGGCAAGGCCACGGTATCCGAAGTGATCGAGGAACGCTCCAGGCGCAGCGGGCTTGGTGAGTGCGACGTAATCGCTGCGCCAGGGCAGTTCGGTGATCGCAGGCTCGATCCTTCGCTCAAGTCGATAGGTCAGGCCATGATCGCAACCCGATGGCCTGCTGCGTGCGCTGCGGTGCATTTCGATGTGAAGTCCAGCAGGCAGGGATGGGCGCGCAAGCTGCCGGTGGCATGTATTGTTGGGGCGCACGTTTTCTACGAGGACAGCAAGTGGCGAGGATGACGCAGGCTTCGGTGAACGCTTACATCAAGCGCGCTCAGAATGGTGGCTGGCTGAAGAAGAAGCCGGAGATCCGAAAGGTAGTTGTCGCGAAGAAATCATCGCCGGATCTTGAGGGTGAGTTTGAGTTTCAATTGAAACTTGCTGGGGTAACGGGTTACACGAGAGAATACCGATTCTGTGATCGTCGCTGGAGATTCGATTATTGCGTCATTGATATTAAGGTAGCACTTGAAATCGAGGGTGGGATTCACTGTCGCGGCAGGCATGTTCGACCAGAGGGGTTCAGAAACGATGCGAGGAAATATCGACAAGCCGCAATTGACGGGTGGCTTGTTCTCCGAGTTACCGCAGCAGACATCCGAAACGGAGACGCCTTGCGAGACTTTGAGAAAGCCATCGAAGTTCGCCGGAAAGGGATCGTTTCTGTGCGCGCCTAGCATCTGCGAAGACTGCTTTGCTGCATCAGAAAAAGTAATGGCGGTATTGGTTTACCAGAAAAGCATGTCGGGCCTGAAGAAGCGAGAGGCTGACGAAGTAAAGTTCGTCGATGTTTATGCGACAGCATCCAAGTGGAAAGAGGCTGTAGCCAAGATTGCGGATGAGCGTGTTCGTGAATGCGCCGGAGGATTCTGCGCTCACACGCTTGCTCGCGTCAGAGTCACCAATCGCTTGAAGGGCAAGTAATGGACTTCATCCAGTTCGCGCTATCGCATGGAGTCATCATTGATCGCGGACTTGTTTACAACAAGATCACGCGATGCCCAACCGTGGAGCACCGCCAGAAGAAAAATGGGGCCTATTGGTTCGATGGCGTGGATGGGTGGGCGCACAATTGGGAGGTCGGTCAGGAAACTGCCGCTTGGTGGAAAGACGAGGATGCAAAGCCGCCAAGCCTCGCTGATCGCGAGCGCATCGACCGTATGCGCGCCAAGATGGCGAAGGACATCCGCGATCTACAGCAGAGCGCCGCCAGGAAGGCTGCGCGAGTCATTTCTGAGTGCCGGATGCAGGAGCACAACTACCTGAAGCACAAGGCTACAGGTAAGGCGCACGCGCTCGCTGCAATTAAGACTCTCGTTTCTGAGGGCTACGAGTTGATTGTCCCGATGAGGAATGTCCTGACAGATGAATTGAACGGATACCAGCGCATATTCATCAAGGACAACAAATGGACGAAAGAATACCTGTACGGCACTCGCGCTGATCTTGCGGTGCTGAAGATAGGTCGCGGCAGCAAGATAATTGCATGCGAGGGCTATGCAACAGGGCTCTCAATTCGCTACGTGTGCGATTGCGCCAAGCTAGATGTCACAGTTCTGGTGTGCTTCTCTGCCGGAAATATGCTGAAAGTATGCAGGGCAACAAAAGTGGATCTCGTGTTTGCAGACCACGACATTCCAACGGAAAAGCAGATCGAGCGTGGCGAGACTGAGGGCACCGGAACGGCGGTAGCCAGGAAGTGCGGAACGAAATGGGTATGTTCGCCGATCCCTGGGGAGGACGCAAACGACATGCTACAGAGGGCTGGAAGGTTTGCAATTCAAGCACTTATGTCCAATGCGCAAAATTGCGCATTGGACTAGATTGGCGTAAACGCTCCGCACTTTTCGACGTTGACTGGCGCGGACTGCACAACGGCTCTCGATCTAGCTGGTGCCGGAAGGATCTCGCGCAGAAGTTCGTCCTGTTCCGGTGTCGGCTGCCACACACATGCAGATGTGATCGGGTGCTGTTGGCTCAGCGGACGGTAGTTTGCGCAGCCTGGACAGATCATATTTGAAACCTCGCTCTACTTCGTTTGATATTCCGTGTTTCAAATAACCTATCAAGACCAACTCGGTATTCTATAACGTGTCGCCATCCACGATGACGTGAATATATCGCGCAGACGATGCACACCTCATCCACAATCGCCCTGATATGCAGAGTCCGGTTATTCGGATTGTCTGGCTGGTAAGCGATGCGCCATGCCTCGCCCACTTTTCCAGGCCATGCCTTACTCATCGCGTCCACTCTCCCCATTGCCATCTGCGCACTTTGGCAATTCCTTTCCCGTATCAGGGTCAAACCCAAACCGCCTGCATAACTGCGCTGAGTAGGTCGATCCGAGCGCAAACGCGGCAGACACGCGACACCATGCCGGATTGCTCTTGCGCTGGGACATCGCGTTACGGACAGCGCGCCGCAATAGTTCCTCGTCGGCATAGTCCGCTACCGTCCCGCTTCGGTTTATTTCGGCGCTCACACCCCACCCCATTGCCCGCTCGGGCCTTGTCAATCGCCTTGCTAAGCTCGCGCATATCGTCAAGGCAGTCGTCGTCATTGTCCGACCAATCCCAGCGCAGCACGAGTTCTGCCGCCTGCTTTATGCGCTGTAGCTCAGTAACATCCTGCTCAAGCTCCGCGATTCGCTTACTCTCCGTCTCGCGATAAATCCGCAACTCCAATCTCCACTGCGAGCACTCGCGTTCAAGCTCCGCGATTCGCGCGTCTCTCTTGCCTAGCTCGGATGACAGTCGCGCGTTGCACGTTATTCCTTCCTCGCGGTCCGATTCCAACTGCGCGATTCGCGCGTCGGCGCGTTCTAACGTATCGGCAGCCTCGCGCATTTGTTTCGCGCACACACTGCGCTCGAATGA
>ERZ869921.773-NODE-773-length-15931-cov-94.020345_pt1 | contig 15931 bp, 17 predicted proteins | sample MGYA00579310_ERZ869921 | MGnify/ENA primary metagenome ERZ869921 (study PRJEB32216, sample SAMN09231816) | wastewater metagenome | place: USA: Maryland | collected 2016-06-21 | study: EMG produced TPA metagenomics assembly of the PRJNA472060 data set (Reclaimed...
AGGAAAAAAATGTTATCATATATAAAAGTATTTTTGATCGTAACAATGAATTAAATTTAAACATTATTAATGGCTCGTTTCTTGATTGAAAAATTCGATGTGGTGGTGATGAATCCACCTTACAATTCTCCGAGTAGCAATAAAGGTTCGGCTCATGTATTGTGGGATAAGTTTGTTATCAAGGTAATTGAAAAATCACTTGTTGAAGACGGTTATCTTGTTGCAGTACATCCAGATGGTTGGAGAAGTGTAGGTACTGGTTTTAAAGAAGTAAAAAATATTATTAAATCTAAACAAATTTTATATTTAGAAGTTCATGACCGTTCTGATGGAGTAGATATGTTTTCTGTACAGACTGCTTTTGATTTTTATTGCTTAAAAAATAAACCCAATCCAGGTAATTTTATTACTAAAATAAGATGCATAGACAATACTATTGAAAGGGTAAATATATCTAACTTACCATTTATACCTAATGGTATGTTTACTGAATTTAATAAAATTATCGCAAAATCGAATGATGATAAAATTGAAATTTTATACAATTGTAACTATCATATTCAAAAAGAATTTGTTAAAGATGTGAAAGATGCATCTTTTAAATATCCTTGTGTTTATACAATTCTGAAAAATGGCACGATGAATTTGAAGTATTCAAATATAAACAGCAAAGGACACTTTGGAATTTCAAAAGTTATTTGGACTAACGGAACTTCCAAACCATTTATTGATTTATATGGTGATTACGGAATGTGCCAATTTGCTTATGCAGTGGTTGATAAGACTGACAATCTTAAAAACATACAAAAAGCTATGCTCAATCCTAAATTTTTAAAACTAATGGAATACAGCCAAGGCGTAAAACATAGATATAATAAGGATGTAATTAAATTATTCCGCAAAGACTTCTGGGTAGATTTTTTAGACTATAACAATGATGATTAATAAAACAAGAACATTGGGTGTTGATAAATTCGATGTGGTGGTGATGAATCCTCCTTACCAGGAATTAAAACCGGGGTTTAAAAAGTCTTTTCCTCTGTGGGATAAATTTGTTAATAAATGTATTGATTTAACAATTAAAACAGGCGGGTATTTGGTGGCAGTTCATCCGGCTGGCTGGAGAAATACAGACGGAGTTTTTAAATATTTACAACAATTAATAATGAAAAAACAATTGTTGTATCTTGAGATGCATAGTATTCCAGATGGGCTTAAAACATTCGGAGCAGAAACAAGATATGATTTTTATTGTTTAAAAAATTCACCTAACGAAGGTAATTTTATTACCAAAATAAAATGTCAGGATGGAAAAATTGAAAGATTAAACATTTCCAAAATGGAGTTTATTCCAAGTGGTATGTTTAATGAATTTCAAAAACTTTTAGCAAAACCAGGTGAAGAAAAAGTTGAAGTTTTATATTCTCGGTCAGATTATGGAACAGACAAAAAAAATATGTCCAAAGAACAAACTGATGAATTTAAATTTCCAGTAGTTTATCGAGTCAGAAAGGATGATTCTGTGGATTTTTGGTATTCAAACACAAATGAAAATGGACACTTTGGTATTTCTAAATTAATCTGGAGTGACGGCAGAGTTAAATCAGTCGGAAGTTATATTGACGATAAAGGAAAATATGCTTTAAATCAGTTTCAATTTGCAATTGTTGATAAAACTGAAAATTTACCTAACATAAAAAAGGCTTTTGATTCAAAACAATTTAGAGCATTAATGGAAAACTGTGCGGTAAGCAATTTGTGTATAAATCGCAAGGCAATATCTCTTTTCCGCAAAGACTTCTGGGTAGATTTTTTAGACTATAACAATGATGATGAATAAAACAAGAACATTTGGTGTTGAAAAATTCGATGTGGTGGTGATGAATCCTCCGTATCAAGAGCAAAAGCCTGGGAATAAAAAAACTCAAACACTTTGGGATAAATTCGTAACAAAAGTTGTCGAACAATCACTTGTTGAAGAGGGTTATTTGGTAGCGGTACATCCGAGTGGATGGCGAAATGTTGATGGATTGTTTAAAAATACTCAACTTTTACTTAGGTCTAAACAAATTTTATCCCTGGAAATGCATAATATTTCAGATGGATTAAAAACATTTGGAGCAGAAACAAGATATGATTTTTATTGCCTGAAAAACACCAAAAACAATGGCAATTTTATTACTAAAATAAAATGTGAAGATTATAAAATAGAAAGAGTAAATATTTCTAAAATGGAATTTATCCCAAATGGAATGTTTAAGGAAATTGAAAAATTATTGGCAGTGGGCAATGAACCAAAAGTTCAAATATTATCAAATTCCGACTATCACACACAAAGAGACCATATCGGCAAAATTCAAAATGAAGAATTTAAATACCCAATAATATATCGTGTTAGAAAAGACGAAAGTTTAGAATTTGTGTACTCAAAAATAAAAAAAGGACATTTTGGTATTTCAAAATTAATATGGAGTGATTGTAGAGTAAAATCTGCCGGTAGCCTAATAGATTCAAACGGTAAATATGGTATGAATCAATTTCAATTTTCTATTGTAGATAACAGCGAAAATTTACCAAATATAAAGAAAGCATTTGACAGTAAATATTTTAGAAAAATTATGGAATTTTGCGCTGTTAGTAATTTGAATATTAACCGCAAAGCCATATCATTATTCCGCAAAGACTTCTGGGTAGATTTTTTAGACTATGATGAAACTGCAGTTGCAGAAGAAACGAAAAATTAAGATACAACCTTCAAATTACTATTCTCCTTCATTGCTGACAGCCCGATTTGATAGTATTCAGCAGGTTCTAATCTAATATACTCCTTGAACGAACTCTCTGATTTATGTTGGGTATATGACATTGCAATTACCAATGGAACATTGTATTCCCTGATCAAGTTGCTAGCAAATGTTTTCCGGAATGTTTTATGACTGACAATCTCGTAATACGCCTTCTTAATACTGATCTGTTCAAGGGTTTCCGGGTGACGTCTGTATTGTGTTTTGACTTGTGTTAATCCGGCTAACCTGCATACTATCTTAATGGTTTCATTAAATGATTGTTCTGTCATATAAAGAGGAAACTTATTTCCGTACTTCTTGAATACCTGAACAACATCCTGATCAAAGCAAGGAATTACACCTTTGTTATCTGTCTTCTTGGCTTTTTGCATATCGAAGTAATATTCTCCTTCTTGATTCCTGAATACTTCTTCATCAAGTTTTTCCATGTCTGACCATCGAAGTCCACAAGCAGATGTAACCAATGCCAAATCCTTACACCATTCAAACATGTCCTCACTTATTCTTTTTGATCTTATGGTTATATCATTCCGATCATATTTTGCCTTCTTGATTTTTGACAGCATAGAATAAGTAAGATAAACATCATCTGTCTTTTCCTTTTTCGCAGCAAACATTTTCTTTTTGACATCAACATTAACTGGCATTTCATCTTCCCTCTGTGCTTCTGTAATGAACATCTTGAATGTTTGCCGGAAGTAGTGAACATACTTAACAGTGAATGGTGAACCATCTTCTTTCCTTTGTTCACCCAAATATTTCAAAAAGAGCATTACTTCATTGTTTGACAATTTCAATAAATCAAATTGGAATTTTGCATACTGTTCATACCTTTTTATCCATGTCAAAAATTTGCCTGTATAACCATCTAGGGTTGATTCTGCCTTTGGCTGACTTGCATTTGACCATACATTACATTTAAAAAGAATGTACTCTGTGAAGAGAGTAGGGACATTAACACCCAATGCAGATTTGAATTGATTTGATTTGGGTTCTTCAACAGCAATCTTTTTCTTTTCAATTGTAGGTTTGTCTTTAGAAGGTTGAATGACCTTTTCCTTAATCTTTTGTTGAAACTGTTCAATGGTAACATTATTAAGTGAATCATATAGAAGATGAATACTATCAATGATTTCTTTTAGTTGTTGGTTTTTACTTGAATGAATTCCCAAGCATATTTTCTTTTTGTTATCCCAAAATGTTGTCGGAATAGAAATGCCTGAACTGATCCGGACTTGCTTATAAACCTTTTTGGTTTGAGAGGTATCAACCAATAAATCATCATTAGCCCAAGAAGGGGCGTTGGTGAAATTACCGGAAGGAAGTTTGACCTTGGTCTGCTTGGTTTGCAGATCAGATTGATTGAATGAAATTACTAATCTTAGTAATGTTACTTCTTTACTAGTAGGTTTTGGTTGAACGGAAATTTTAAGTTTTGTCTTCATCTTGAATGAACGATTTTTTGTCTGTGAATGTTACTTCTTGATTTGCATCAGAAAAAAGACAGGGGCAAAATCGAAATGTAGGGGCAAAAAGAAAGCCCTTTTTCTTTCGAAATAAGGGCTTTTTAAACTTTAAGCGGTCCGGACGGAACTCCGTTGGACTGCCCTTATCTTAGTTTCTGACTTCAAATATAAGATTTCTTCAAATACAGGGGCAAAATAATTTTCAACAGGGGCAAAATAATTTTCAACAGGGGCAAAATAAATCTGTGTATATGGTGTGTTACATTCCTATTTACTTTTCCTTTTACCAAGGCTATTTATGGGTATGGAAAAATGGAGAACCGTCCCAAGGGCAACATCATATGAATTATCAAATGAAGGACGTATAAGAAGAAACGGACAAATAATTTATCCTTACTATAATAAAGTGGGACAAGTTGGTTTTATATCTGATGCTGATGAAGGTGTAAAGATTTACCATAAGATTGGCAGTCTGGTTTGTACATTATTCAGGAATGATCATCAATATAAAATTAATGATTTACCTTCTCCTTTTATGATTAGGGGAAATTTCTTAGAAAGTTATGTTGTTGAAAAATGGAAAGAATTTACAACCAAGCATTCAATTAGATGGGAAGGGTGTAACAATGAAAATGACTGTCTATCTTTTGCAGACGATTTTAAAAGAGAATTGTTCAGAGATCATCCGGAAATCCTTGTTGAAGCCACAAAATGGAAATTGAAGTTGGACTGTTGGAAAGAAGGAAGAGATATTGAAGGAAATCTTTTAAGAAGGTAATAATGTTACAATAAGTAATACGCCTTGAACATTGGTTCTAACCTCTTCAAATCCTTTTTAATTTCCGGTAAATGTTTGACAACATAACTTAAAACATAATCAACTTCAATTTTCATTGCTTTCTTGATTAGGTTTGCTGCTTCATACCTTTCCTTGTCCTGAAACACTCTCATATGAGAGTACATGGTATCATAATAATTAGAGAAGATTTGTAACACTTCTTCGTATGGTTGATTGGCTTCTTTTGTTAGGTCAAAAAAAAGATCAGACCAACTTAAAACATCGGCATCATCAAGTGAATTTGATAAGGTTATTATGTTCTCTGAATAAGATATAATACTTACAGCAGTTGTAGAGAATATCTTTTCTAGGTCTTGATCACTTATCATTTTTAAACCACTTAGTAAAGTTTAGTTTTTCCTTTATTGATAAGTAAAGGTCTTTGGGTAGCAATCCGGCAAACATCAAGTTTTCCGCTATACTGACAACCAATACAGTTATGAACCCGGTATAAAGCATACCCGGTAAAAAGTCAAACAAATGTAAAGGGACAAACTTTGCTGCATTCCAACTTATAGCCAACATCAAACAATAAGATAATAGCACAACCAACACTCTAGGAAGTCTTTTACTTGTAAACGTCTTTGTCTTATGTGCCCGGTAGATTGCAGTCAGTAAATCCATTCCTAAAAGAGCAACCATAAAGTATATAGCATTGGCATCTGAATAAACATATGAAGTGATCAATGAAGTTAACCCTCCAATCACAGATATAACTGCAACCCCAAACTTATTATTAAAACCAAATAAGGTGGTAGCAAAATCATTGACTGATGTAAATCCAAGTATGGTTTCATTTTGTTCCAGTTTCATTCTTCTTTTTCTCCTTTTCTTTTTCTTTTTGAAAATATTCCTTCAACTTTTTAATGTTCTCTTCATTAGCACCTCTGCCGGGCTTTTTATCTTTATTAGGGTTTGTCATATCCTCTTCTGTAATTTGTTTTATTTCCGCTTGTATAAATTCCTCCTGTAAAATTGTCTGAATTGGGATAGATACTTTCAATGGTATTTCCAATTGTTGCATATAAGGGGAAGGTTGTTGGATTTGATATTAAATGTTTGGTCAATCTTTGGGCTGATATTTCAGCGCTGTCTCTGAATCGTTCAATTAATCTGTCCATGTCTTTACTATTGATTGCTTCGTTGTTATCACTGTTCTGTTTAACAACTCCTTTGTTGGTGAACTTGTAACATAGAAATGGAACAATGTCCATCATAGTATATTTTGCTAAACATGGTTTTATGTAAAGGTCAAGAAGCAATCTATAGGAAGAAGAAACCGTTGATGATGATACAGAGTTTACAATATCATTATACAATTCACTTCCTAGAATGGAAAGAATGTATTTATCCTGTGCATCTTCAATTGATGGATTGATTAGTTTAGAATCAACATTCAAATCAATGGTTGAAGTATCTCTTAAATATTGTTCATCAATCAGTAATATTTTGGTCTGCATTTGGTTCTGTGTTTAATGGTTGATCTGTTGGTGTTGGAGTGTTGCCACTTCCAATAATATTATCTTGTCCTTCAATTGGTTCTTTACCGATCAGTTCTCTTATTTCATTTACTGTACAAACCTTCAACATGGTAGGTTCAGATAAAGAGAAGGAAACAGGTTGAGAAGGAATGATTTCAATTTCTCCGGTAAATCCGTTTGCTTTTAATAGATAGTTGATTTCATCTTCAATGGTTTTTTGCTTGTTACGAATGCAGGTATTGAAAAATAACTCTGAACTTTCAATTAAATTTCCATTACCCAATTGTCCAGGTGTTTTGATCCCAACCAATTCAGGGCTTACAATTCTCCATCCTGATAATATTTGTTGAAGAACCAAGTTAGTAAGGTCAGTAAACTTCTTATCTGAATCATTACTGTTTAGGGGTGTTACTTCTGCTCCGGTTTCTTTTCCGTTTGAGAAGTTTAATAATATCTTTCCTGCCTTTGCTGATGATTGAAAATCTTCCATCAACTCTTCATAGATTTGTTTTTGTCTGTCAGGAGAAGGAACTCCATTTGCATAGTTGATGAACAAAGAAGGGAAGAATCCATTATCCAAATTTGCGTTATGGAATTCTGCAACCTTGGCATCAATTTCAGCCCAAGGGATAACTCCAACATATTCAGGGATGGGATAGTATAAACAGCCGGGCGAATAAGGCTTATAGTAATAGATTTGTGTACCTGACTTGTTACTTTCATCAAATACGGGATATTGTGTTATCTCCGGAGATTGTTTAAACCAATTTGAAGAGAACATGTATTGATCTACATTTCCTGTTACATCAATCTTTCCTGATCGTAATGTTGAAAAGTCTGTATGATAAAGTAAGAAGTTGGTCTTTCCTCTGTTCCAAACTGTGGAAACAGAGAAACCACCAAATAGAATATAATCATAGATTACTTTTGATAGAACATCATCTAAACTTTCATCTTTAGTATTTACGCTGTTGATGAATGATTCTAATTTAGAGTCCGGTTTATCCTCTTTAACTCTAACACCTTGACCTTTGACCTGATCAATAATTGATTTGATGATAGCACCATGTAAAGCAGAACTGTTACCCAATTCAATTAAGTAGTTAAACCATTTGTTGTCTTGTCCGGCTGATACCCATTCCTTTCCTGATCGTTCAACAAACTTTGGTAGTGTTGTTGTCGGCAAAGAGAAAGTGTACATTTTATTATTTGTTGATGCTGTCATTATGCTGATCTGTAATAGTTATAATTTGTCTGTCCTGAATCGGTAACATAATTCAGTTGTGTTGAACCGGATACTAAACAAAGACCTTGTTCTACAAGGGAGGTTGCTAATAATGGATTCAGATTGGTTGTTGATTCTTGTTCATATACTTTATATGTAAACCATCCTTGTTCTGTGATTCCTGAAATCTGATTCTGTATTATGAATTGATCATACCTTGTTGTAGCAGAGCTGATGTTGTCTGCAATGAACTGATATGAATTATTTGATGAAGAATTATAAGTGAGGTCAAACAAGAAAACAGGATTAGTTAATGTAACATTTTCTGTTACTGTTATAATCACATTGTTTGCTGTATTTTTTATTAGTTTAATCATGGGATGGTTCTGATGGCGTTGATTCATTTCCTGATCCACCACTTGTTACATAAATATTTGTATAAGTAATTGCACTTGCAATCACTTCATATGCTGCGGTTGGTTCAGTTCCTTTCAGTGTTATGATATTACCGTTCAATCCTCCGAATGATTTTTCAATCTTGATTTCAGCATCAGACCAAACACCTCTTGTTGCTCCCATCAAAAAATATTTATTCTGATTATCTCTGACAATGGCAACATGCGGTTTAGCCAATATTTGAAGGAGTTGTTTTCTTAAAATGGATGAATGAGAATGGAAAACCATTGTTTGAGTTTGATCCCAATACAATGAACCTGTTTTAAAATCCCTTATATCTTTCTCGTTGAATTCACTTGTTTCATCAATCTGTTGCATTTGATACCATTTTGTTGATCCCAAATTGAAGTTTATTATCTTATCGTTGGCATCAAATTCACAACCTGAAAGAGTGAAACTACTCTGTGGTAATAGGAATAATTCCTTTACTCCGGATTGTCCCATTGAACAAGAAGATATTCGATAAGAGTTGGATAATTGACATCCGATATTGTTAACGCTCATACAAGTAAATAGGCTAAACAAATCGGTGTTTGTGATAAACAAAAAGCCCAGATTGCTCCGGGCTTTATGAAATTATCAAATGAACGAAATCAGAAATTATTATTAGTAAGTCGCGTTGAATGCGCTAGTGGATGCAACAATGAAAGCGGGTTCAGGTTGTTTGCTAGTTAAACTGATAGTATAACCGTTGAAATCTCCTGCTGCTTTTCCTGTTCCTGCACCACCATCCGTTAAGAATGCTGCAGATGTTTTTCCAACCAAGTGTAACACATCTTGTCTATCCTTAACAATTACCAATGCTCCACTTGAACTTAACACTTTGTATTGGTTACGTTTTGCAGCGGATTGTTTTGGGATTAAGATTGTAACAGTTTGTTCATGGAAGATTGATTGGTTCTGAATATTGGAAGTTGGTTTTTCATTGAACTCCGCTGTTTCATCAACACAATCAAAAATATAGAATGTTGCTCCTGATCCATTGATTGATGTGATCGTATCGTCTGCACTTACTGTATAAGTACAAGCAGACCAAGGAGCGATATATACGGTTGATACACCACCTTGTGCTAAAGAACAAGATTGCAATTGATAACCGGCTGATAAACTACAAGTAAATGCCATTTTATGTTTTGTTTTTTTAAGTTAAGTTAAGTTGGGCTGACCATAAAAGATCAGCCCTTTGTTTTATTTGTCAAGATTACTTGATGATAACAACCATTGCAGGTTCTTTTACAACAGTACCAATTTTGGTTTCCATCGCAGATTTGATATTTCTATCATCTTTGCTGTACCATAAATCGTAAGAAGTACTTTCTTCTGCTGTATCTGTACCGAATACAAAGTTCTTGTCATATGTCAAGATCATATCGATACCATCTGCATTGGAATCCAATTCATACAATCCAACAATCTTTAATTTAGGGAAACCTGGGTGAGTTGTCTCGAAGTTTCCGAATTCTCCTGTGAAGTGATAGTTGTTGGTTGTCTTACAGTTAGAAATATATTTCAAGTAGTTTGCTGCAGTCATGAAAACAGTTAAGTTTTCTTTTTGAAGCAATCCTGCAGGAGCAAGAGCAAGCATTGAATCAACAACATCCAAAGCATTTGAAGCAGTTACTGCACTTGTTGCAGATACTGTAGATGCTGATTGAGATGTGTGAAGAAGTTTAGTAAGGATACCATCAGTTAAAGCAAGGTTTCCTGAACCTGTTGCTTTGTTACCTCTCCAGAACATTTCCCAAAGAGAGTTGGTTGCTGATTTAAGTTTTTCCTCTGCAAACATGTTGATGAATGCTTCATCATCATTGTCAGATGAACCCGGTTTCAACATAAGCCCTAAAGCATAAGTATTGAAATCGCTAACACAGAATGTTTCCATTGTGCTAACTTGATCAACAGTTAAACGGACAGCCGTAACAGTTGTAGTGTTGGTTGCGTTGTAAGAACAAGCACCTGCTTGGAATGCTGTAGTTGTAGCAAAAGGATGAATATCCTGATAACCTTTGATACCGTCTCTGATCTCCACAAATTTTGCGGTGTTGGATGCATACAAAGTTTTACCATATAATTCTCCCGGTTTTACCCAAGTTGAAAGAGTATTTGAAAATGCCATTTTATGTTTTGTTTTTTAAGTTGTGAGGTTTAATTATTTTGAAGTCAGTATATTCAACATGTTCTTCAATCTTTTTTCGTTTGGTGCTTGGTTGACCTGTTTTGAGAATTTAGATTCTGTTTGAACAGGGGCAGAAGCGGAAGGCTGATCTGCGATTGCATCAACAACAGCCATTATTTGTTCTTGTTGACTTTTCAATTGAATGTTCTCCGATTTGGTTGCTGTCAATTCTGATTCTAGGCTTGTAACTCTATTCTGCAAATCCGATAATTGAGAACTGAATTGTTCAACTAGATTTGGTTCAGCAATAGAAGTTGGTTCTTCCTGATTGGTCAGAATTTCAACAGTTTGTTCTTCAGAGGTTGCAACAACAACAGGTGTTTGTTCTTCGGTTGTTTCAACAACTTCCTGAACAGGCATACCAAGTATGCTCTTGATTTTGTTTTTGATATTGTTCTCCATAACAGTAAATAGGACTTGCATTTTCATGTCCGAAATACTCCAATAAAAAAGGCTGTAACATTACTGTTGCAGCCTTCTATCTGTTTATGGTATTTGGGGATTAACTGATCTTATATTGTTTGTTATATCCTTCCGGTAATACGCCCGGCAAACAATAACCCATGTCTTTCAACTGTCTACAGTTTGAACAACGACATGGTTTGTTGTAGTATTCAAGAGCAAAATCATTGGATAATTGTATTGAATCCAATTCATCTTCAAAGATTGCCTTTCTGATTTTTGCCAATTGAACATCTGATTGTTTAATTGAACAGAGATTGCCAAACATATGAATAGGGTTTGCATAACATTCAATGGAGAATCCTTTCAAATCCATTTCATCAATCTTACTCCAAAGATCAACAGAGCATTTAAAGTTGAACATAATTGAACCTTCCGGTAAATCAAATCCTAAATCTTTACTCTTGTCATTCTTTCCTGTCAGATAAACTTCTTTAACAAATATTCCTTCAACCTTTTCTCCGTTATGCATTAAGGAAATATTATTGAATAATCCTTTTTCCATGTTGAATTCAAACCATGTTTCAATGTCCTGTTCTGTAAAGACTGCCATGTGTTCTCCTCGTTCTTCTGAATATCGGTAAATGGGAAGATTGGGAATCATTCCCGGACCAACCAATTCTCTTTTTTCCTTGGAGTTGATTTTAAATTTGAATGGTTCATTCTGATTGAACTTCATAAAGTCAATCAAGATGGCAGGGGAGTCTACTAGGCTGACAGGCGTATTACTTAAGTCACCTGCTTCAAGGCTTTCCCTTGTTATTTCGTAATGGTAGTATGGTAATTTTTCCATGTTATGTTTTTGTTTTATGCCGCTTCGAATAGAGAACGGTTTTCAATTTTTCTATTTCTATTTTGGGTTGTGGTAATATCTCGTTCACTTACATATGCTCTTCTTTCCTTTGAAAGTTCTGCCGCAAAGAATGCCCTTTGATCAACAATCAATTTTTCAATGGAAGACATATCAAGTTGAACAGATGGAGTTAAATTCAAAGAGTTCGTTGATGAATTAGGAATGTAACCATTGGCAAATGCCGGAACAGTTGAAGAAAGGTTAACTGCTGCTTTACCAAATAATGGATTACCGTCTCTTGCTTCAGATACAATATTCTCCAAGAATGGTTTATACTTCCTTGTTGCAGATGCAGGAATAACACTTTCTCCTTTACTTATTTTAACAAGATTGGAGTCAGATGTTTCAGTCCCTTTTCCAACAAAGTCAACCACCCCTTCCTTGAATTCTGGAACAGGTTGGGCGGCAATAACTCCCAATTGAATAGCACCAAAGGCAGCAATAGCAATCTGTAAAGGAATATTTCCAGCAGCCTTTATAACCGCCAATGCTGTGTTGATTATCGCAGAAATAATGGCTGCTGCTTTATCTTTTTTAAACTGATCGGTCTTTATCTTTGCTTCTTCTTTTGCTGCCTTTTCTTTTGCTGCCTTTCTTTGAGCATCGAATTTCTTTTGCGTTGCAGTTTGTGCAACATATGTACCTTCTTCTTTTTGTTGTTGAATGTCAATTGCTGATAACTCTGCATTCAAGGTCTCGTTTATATCATTTATTCTTGCTTGTGATCTTATCCTAGATGCTTCCAAATCCATCGCAACAAGTTGATTGATCAACTGAGCAGACTGTTCAAGGATGTAATCATTGGTTGCCTGTATTTGTGCTGCTTCTGTTTGAGCAGCAGTATCACCAATTGTTTTTATTTCTTCCTTAGTTGATTTAACCAAATCAAGTTCATTCTTTGCTTTTTCAGCATTTAATGCAGTAATCTGAACATTGATTTTTGCAACTTCCTCCGGTTGACCTCTTAATAATTTCTTCTTTTTTTCAAGGGTATCAATTTCAATGTCTATTAATTCCCTTGCTAAATCCCTTTCGGTATTTTTAATATCATCTCCTGATTGAATTGCTGCTGCTGCTTCTTCTCTTTTTGCTTGAATTGCAATTTGTTTTGCTTTATCAATATTTGACATTTGAAGTGAAAGGGCTTCATTAATGGATTTTGTGTTTGCATCCTGAAACCCCTTGTCAGACTCTTTTTTTAATCTTTCTTCTTCTTCTTTTTGTCTTTTAGCAATGTCAATGGCTTTCTTACTATCTTCCTCTCTTCGTTTTAATACCTTATCAATTGCAGAAATCTGATCATCTGCATCAATGGAATTTATCTTTAAGAATTCTGCTCTTCTTTTTAGAAGTTCATCTGTTGATAGACGAGTTAATTCTTTATCCGCTAATATGGATGCAAGATTTCTCTTCTTTAATTGATCATTGATTAAATCAAGTTCTTTTTGTCCTCCTGCATTATTGAATTTTAATTCAGCAATCCCAGTTTTATCTCCTGAAATTGCTTTCTTTAGTTCTTCAAGATTTTCTTTCAGTTTTATAATTTCTCCATCAGTCTTTTTACTGATCTCGAATTCCAACTTCTGTTGTTTTAAACCTTTTAATTGCTTTTCTAATTCTCCGGTTGATTGACCAAGTTTTCCTAATTGTGAAATTTGTTCTTCAAGGGATGTAATTCTAAATTGAAGAAATCCATCTTGAAAGGCTTTCAGTTCTTTACTTGCGCCTTTAATTGAATCTCCAACATTGTCAAACCCATCTTCCAATGGTTGAAAACCGTTCAATACAAAGTTTGCAATGGTTGCACCTGCGTTGGCAAATCCGGCAAGGAAACCACCCACTTTCTCTTTTAATTCATCGTATTGATTTCCTAATTTTTGTAACTGACCATAAGTTGTTTCACTTGCAATTTGTTCAGCCTGTCCTTGGAATTTTAAGTTTAATTGATCGGTTATATCTGCAAGGTTTTGCGCTTTACTTCCGGTATCAACCAAATTAATTCCATACGCCTTCAATGCTCTGGCGCTACCATCTGTACCCTTTAGAATTCCTTCCAATGCAGGAATCAATTCTTGATTGGTTGCAGATGCATAATCAACAATTGAAGGAATTAATTTTCTTACTTGCTCTGTTGTTAAGCCAAATTGCAACGCCAATGTTTGGGCTTGTTCAATGGCATCATCAGAGAAGATTGTTTTCTTTTGAAGTTCTTCTGCTTGTTGTTGTAATATTTCAAAATCTTCTGCTAAACCTCCATTGATCTTTACAGCAGTGGATAATTTTTGTGCTGACAATTCAGCCTCTGAAAATGATTGAACACATTGTTGCCCAAATGCAATTACCTTATCAACTGCAAACAATGCAAGGAATCCAGACCCGATTTGTTTAAATGACTCCGTAAATGCCCCTGCCATTCTTTGAGTGAATGAAGGAGCAGATTTTACTTGATCATTAAATTTGGCTAATTCAGTTTGGGCAAGTTTTAGTTTTGCCTTTAATGGTTCAAAATCTACATCAAGAACATTTTTTTGATCTAAATCCTTTTTAAGATTTTTGACCAACGTCTTTAATTCACCAATTGTAGAAACCGCCTTACCCGTATCAAGGGAAATTGAAAAGAAAACTTGCTTATTTGCCATTTGTGTTCTTGTTTAAAATATCATTGAACACTTCTGAACAAGCCATTTTCACCCTGATAGATTCTAATTCAGAATTCTGACAAGCCAATAGGAGTAGATAGAAAGCATTTACACTTTCCTCAGTAAAAGTTTTGATAGGATGATCCATTCAATGATAAACCGAATTCTTAAGTGAACCCGGTCTATCAGTAAATAGGTCTTAGAAATGGGTGTTTGTTAGATGGACAACCATTTGGAAAGGGAAGAAGAATACAACACCCTTACAAATTGGTATTGTGTGGTTAAAGTCAAAGCAGAACTTCCATCAATGTTATGTGTGTTACCTTGAATGGTAACATTATTAAGTGAAGCATTTCCGTAATCTTTGACAACAATTTCTTGTCCATCTACCGGACTTAAAGGCAATGTGATATTAATTGGAGTACTACCACTGACATTTACCAACCAATCCGTAGTTGTTGCTGTATAGGAAGAAGTAACATTCCTATAGTTGTGGTATAAACCTCCTGAATGTTTTAGGTTAAACGCCAATGATGTTCTGTCAAGATCATTCAACAAATCATTACCTGATGTTATACTTGATGAATTTGCTGTAATGGTATGACCTGTACCCGCAACAATAGTGGAAAATCTTGATGTACCTGTTACATAATTAAATCTACCATTTAAGATTGTCCCGAATACAGTTGATGAACCAATTTGATTATATAGACCATGTGAAATCAATCCATAGAATCCATTATTGGTATTATGGACACCATTTAAAATAGTAGCATTGTATGCATTTACATTTGTAATTGAATTGTAACTTCCTTGTCCTATAATAGAATTTCGGGCAATACCGATATTCCGTAGACCACCCATAATTGTTCCATTGGTAAAATTCCTATAACCGAAAGCAATTGAAGATGTAGTATTACCTGTGTTGAGACCACCTTGGACAAATGAATAATTACCAAACGCAAAATTGTCCTTTCCAATTGCTGCTGAAAGTACTCCGCTTGTAACATTACTACCCCCAACGTTAAACGAATATATTCCACTTGCAGTTGAATATGTACCAAGTATTACAGCACCTGTAGCAGATGCTACATTATTTTTCCCTCCCAATATTGTGGTATAGTTCGCAGATGAACTGTTGTTAACACCATTAAGGATTGATTGAAATGAAAAGTTTCCAAGGGAATTATTTCTACCATTGATGATGGAACTCCATTGCCCACTATTGGTATTTCCAGATCCTCCTGTTGTTAAACCAAAGTTATTGGATGCAGTATTTCCGGAAGAGTGGTTTCTGAGAAGAGAATGATTGCCGGTTGATCCGCTTTTCCAATACTGTTCAATGTTCAAACCGTTGATACCACCTGAAAATGTTACACCTGATGAAAACACAGTTGTTCCCATGTAGATGGTATTACTTTGACTTGCTCCGGAAAAGTTATTCAGACCTATGACAGTAATGTTACTTCCTGATAGAACAGTTGTTCCGGAAGTGTTTAGTAAAGCAATTTGGTTGGTATTTGATTCA
>ERZ869921.774-NODE-774-length-15929-cov-7.740330_pt1 | contig 15929 bp, 30 predicted proteins | sample MGYA00579310_ERZ869921 | MGnify/ENA primary metagenome ERZ869921 (study PRJEB32216, sample SAMN09231816) | wastewater metagenome | place: USA: Maryland | collected 2016-06-21 | study: EMG produced TPA metagenomics assembly of the PRJNA472060 data set (Reclaimed...
AAGGCGTCGTTTTCGTAGACCGCCTGGACGCTCCATGTGCTGATCTCGCCCGAGTTGCGCACCAGCTTCATGATGCCAGCGACCATCGGCATGAACTGCGCTTGGTTCTTGAAGGTGACGATGGCACCCTCGCGGCCATCGGGCAGCAAGCCCATCTGGCTGGCCCGCATGGCCGACGCAAACAGCGTGCGGCGGTCGGCATCCAGCAGGGCCGGGGTCATTTGAACAGCGGTCATCACCACGCGCACAAATCGCGCAGCATCAACGTGCTTTGGAAGGGCTGCCGCAAACTGCGGCGTCATGGCGGTCAGCTGGTTGCGGACCTGGTCGACAACGGTTACTTGGGTCATTTTTTCTCCTGATCTCCGGCCAATTCAGCCAGATTAAAACCCGGTAGCCGACCGGTGGCGGTGTTGTGAATTCCCAATCAGTGTACCATCACTTCGTGGGCTTGCGTGGGTTAATTCGCAAATTTCTGAATCCTTTACGCCCGCCATAAGAGGTCCCCACCATGTTGGCGGTGATTAGCGTTGGAGGCGTTTCAGCCTGCATAGCGGCGCTTACCGTCCAGGCCCCGGTGAGCACCTTCTCGGCGTCTGCGATGTGCTTGAAAATCTCAGCCTTGGCCACGTCCTTGTCCTCGCTGGCATTCTTCTCGGCGGCTGCGGCGACCTTGTAGCGTTCGATCAGATCGACCAGCACATCGTCGCTGCTGGCGTCCAGCACCTTGCCGGGCTTGGCGTACTGGTTAAGCCGAATGATCACCTCGGCATCGCCTGGCATCACCGGGTCCGGCTCAAGGCCCGCGTCCACCGTGCGCCAGAAGTCGGCCACCTTGGCTTTGATCGCGGCAATCACCTCCTCGTCGCGCAGGCGCTCAATCACCACACCCCGGTTGCCGCCGATGAACGCGCCAATGAATGAGCGCTTGAAACCGGAGACCGCCATTTGGTGCTGCACCTGCATTTCGATGTGTTCGGGACTTTCTATGCTGCCATCCTCGTGTTCAAGCCACCCGTCTCGGAAGGCGAGGTAATCCACGTTCTTGATTTCCAGATGCACCGGCTCGCCCAGGTTGGTGATCACAAAGTCAAACGAGCTGCCCATGCGCAGATCTGGGTCGCGCAGGTATTCCTTCATGGGCCGGATTTCCCAGCCCTGCTCCTCGGCAATGCCGTGCGCGATTGCGGCCTCGAGGCGGTTGCCCCAGGCCATGCGGTCGTTGGTCTTGAACTCGGGCACGTCGCCCGTGCGCTTGCGGTGCCAGAGGTCGAAGTGCGTGATGTAAGGGCTCATGCCAAACAGCGCCGCAGACTCGGTGCTGGTGACGTCCTTCTTGCGCAGCTCCAGCCATTGCTCTTGGCTGGCGGTGACGATGATTTCAGTTGCCATGGTGTTCCTCTGTGTGTGGGAGTCCGAAAATTGCAATGCCAGCCGTGTCCGGAAACCGCGCACCGTGCGCGGCCACCAAGTTGGCGTCGATCACCTCGTTGAATCCATCAGCCGGGGCAATCCAGTAACCCTGCTCGCCGTCGTCCTGCGTGGCATGCACGATGCCCACCAGGCCTTTGCCGCTGCTAAACCACATTACGTTGTGGACTTTCATGCTGCCTCCGTTGCTTTGGCAATGGCGGCGCGAATTGACGCAGCCTCATCGCTGGTGAGAAGGCGGTTTTCGTCCCAAGCTTTTTGAAACCCCTGCAGTGCCTCCAGCAGATCAGGCGCTGCTGCGATCAGGCGGGCGTTGGCGCGGTTTTCAATCGAGCGCGGCAGTTCGTCGTCGATTCCTTTCCGAATGCCATCGACATAGATGATCGCGATTCGGTGATCTGCCGACTGGATGGTGATGGCGCTGCCTGCGCTCGTCGGCACGACGTTTTCAAACCACGGCCCCGGTGTGTGTTGTGTGCTCATAGGTCGCTCCTTTCAGCTTCCGTTTTGCGCCGGGAAATCCGGCTTTAAAAATCACAGTGGCATGTTCGCTCGCCACACGTAAAGGTCAAGTCCTACGACCATAATTCCAGACAAAAATACAACAGCTTCAACGTAGTCTATTTTTGGCCTGCGCCACAGCGTGATTGGCTTGGCGGGTCCGTTGTACGGTATGTAAATCACGCGCAGCTCCTTATGGTTAAAAGTACCAGCATCACGGCAATGAAGCCGCCCAAAATCCAAGCCAGCGTATCCCCAAAGTGGTCCGGCTGGCAGGTGCATTTTTGCCCGCTGGCGTCGTACCCCATGCCGTGGCAATAAGGGCACTTGCGAATCGGGCAGTCGCGGCCCTGGCGGCAGTTGCCGTATTCGTCGCAGCAGTTCATGGGCGCTCCTTGATGTTGTGGGCGGCTCGTTTGGAAAGAAAGTCATCGTATGAATGGCCCGCCGCATGGTGCTTGATCCATGCGTTGTATTCGTCCGAGACTTTCCACAAGATTTGATTCTCGGATTTAAGGAAGCGAAGCTCTGCGGCTGCTTGTTTTGACTCATCTTCCAGTGGATACCCACTCTCGCAAATATCAACGAGCTTCCAAAACGGCAGGTTCATTTCTTCTCTCCAATGCCGTGAGCGGCTTCGACCATGTCAATCAGAATTGCAGGCGCTTCCCATTTGTTTTTGTGTGGCTCAAACTTTGTAAGCAAATCAAATCGTTGCTCATGCGTCAGCGGCTTGCGCTGTGCTGGCTTACACCACGTTGGGTAATGCTCGTAAGGTATGTACTGACCTCGCCAAAACCTTTGCAACACAGCCAACTCAGTTGGACACCCATCATCTTCTTGGCAGATGCTGTCGCCTTGCTCCTGCTGTGCTGGCTGCTCAGGCTCACGCGCTGGCAGGCTGTGGTGCTCATGCGGCCCCGGCCCCCAGTCCTCCATCAACCGCTCGTCTGACTTGGCCTCAAATTCAGCCATCACCTTGTGCATGGCACGCACAACCGCGTCTTCCATGCTTGCCTTCATGTCACGCTTGATCGATGCCAGGTGCGCCTGGGCGCGGGCTTCGTAGTTTTCGTCGGTCATGTCTCGTCTCCTGTTTTAAACGCCGTCATTTCTGGGTTGTAGCGCGGCACTTGGATTGCCGTCATTCTGTTGACAGCCCTGTCCACACTGGACTGCATCTGCTTTTGCATGCCATCGATGAAGCCGGACTCGTAGGCCAGCGCCACCAGCTCGCGGACGTCTGGCGACATGGCCACGCCCTTGAGCTTCTCGGTGCGGAACTTTTCAAACGGGGAATCTTCTGGGGTGTACATCACACGGTCTCCTTCAAACTGCGCCGTCCTTGCAGAAATTTTAGCCAGCACTCAGCGCACAGCCAGCGCGTGGCGCTCAGGAAAATGCCGCCTTCTGGCAGGCGGTCGCGGTTGCATTCAGAGCAGTGTTTCATGGGGTGTCGTCAATTAAGTTGCACTGCCAGTAATGCAGTTTTGTCATTTCCAAAACGCCCATCACTGTCGCAGTTGTCATGTGGTCGTATTTTGGTGCGTTGATAACGTCTCGTAGTTCGTTCATCAAGTCCATCCCCATCGCTTTTTGATCTGAGGATGGAATCACCGTCAGTTTTGGTTTTTCATTCATTTTTCGTCCTTAATCAGCGGCTCACCCATAAACGTTGGGCTTACCTGTTCGTGCAGTTTGTTCATCTCGCTTCGGTACTGGCTGAGCGTTTCCCAGGCCTGGTCGTACCAGGGGCCGTCGTACTTGGCCAGGACGCATTCCAGGTCCAGCGCCAACCGGTGGGCAAACCGGTGGGCAACCTCGTCCATGGCGTCTCCGATGCGGTCCAGCGATGCGTTGATCGCCCGGTCCACACTGGACTGCGCCTGCTTTTGCATGCCATCGATGAAGCCGCGCTCGTAATCACTGGCATGGTCGCGCCAGGCATTCAGGTCAGGCGTTTTTTTCATTTGGTCTCCAAAAGGCTGATTGGAAGGTAGTGGCAAGCCGGGTCGCGGCTGCTGGACGCGGCCACAAACGACTGGCGGTGCGGGTTGTGCGTCTGCTGCGGATGGTCCCACCAGCGGCGGCAGTTGTGGCATTTGTCGTCAGGCTGCTGCGGGCGGCAGCGCGTGTAGTCGAAGGGTAGGGGGGTCATTGCTCGACCTCCAGCGGAACGTCGCGCCATTCGCCTGTTGGCGTAATCTGTCCATCTCGCTCGACCGCCCACCATTGCTGAAGGATGCGGATTGTTGGGGGATCGTTTACTCCGTATGAAACGCGGATCACAAAGCGAAGTTTTGCGGTGGGGGTCATCAAAACACCTCGTCGTCTGTGGTTGGGGCTGTGGGCGCGGGCGGAACCATAGGAGCCTCTGGCGGCGCTGCGTCGGGCGATGCAGCCTCATCGCCGCATTTGATCTCATAGACCGGTTTTTGCTCGTAACCAACAATCACGCGGCGGCACTCTGGGCCATCGCCTCTGAGCTCTGCGTCAACGCGCAGCCAAGGCGCGTTGCTGGAGCTGAATTCACGCCAGCCCAAGTCTGCCTCGTCGTGCGTGCGGTCAAACTCTGCGCCCAGCTCTTCGGTCAAAACCTCCAGGACGGGCTCGACCTCCTTGATCGTTTTGACGTCGACCCGGATGATCACCCTGGCGTCCAGGAACAAATAGCTGACTTTGGCAAACTTCTCGATGATGCGGGTGACCTTGCCCAGGCGCTCAAACTTGGGTTTCAGGTCTTCCAGGTGCGTGATCGCGTCACGCTTGCTTTTGAGCGACAGCTCAAACTTCTCGATGATCTTCATTTCTTCTCCTTCGGTTTAAAAGCCTCATCCCAGCTCAGGGCGTCCAAGCTGGCCATGTCGGTCCATTTCAATGCGCGGGCGGCTGCCAGCGTGTAGGTGTCTTTCCAGGCCGTGTTTGCCTGGCTGTAAATGTTTTGAGCGCAGCCAATCGCCTTGCCCTCTGTTGCGGCCACCACGTTGTAGAGCCGCAGCCACTCGCCCGTCTCGCGGTGCTGGCCAAACACGGCCCACTTGGGCGTTGGTTCCTTTGGCCGCGTTTTTTGCTTGCCTGTGCCCCGGCAGCCAAAACACATGCTGCCGTGCTGCAGGTTGAAGCTGTAGCGGCCCGTACCGTTGCACCGGCTGCAGGTGTAGGCCTGGCGCGGCGCGGCGTCCGTCATGCCTTCCTCCGCGCCTCGTAGGCCTCACCAAGGCTGCGTGGCGTGCGCATGGGAAACGGCAGCACCAGGCTGCTGATCTGGCCGTCGGGGACCGGTGCAGTTAGGCGCTTTTCCTGCCTGACCATCACCCAGCGGCTGCCAAGCTGGCGCACAGATCGAACCCATGCCAGCATGTTGCGGCGCTGCGTGGCGCGGTCGGCGTGCCCCACGCACCAAAGGCGGCGGGCGGTTTTCAAGAGTTCCGTTTTCATGATTGCTCCTCGTGGTTAATCCAAGCCGCGTCCAGCTCGTCGGCCGCGTAGTTTCTGGCAAATTGATCTGCTTTGGGGTCTTTGAGAACCTTGAGCGCGTAGGCAATTGCCTCGTCCAGCGGCCAGGCCTGTGGCTCGCTGTCGCTGTCGGGGTGGGGCAGTGCTGGGTTGACTGTGAAGTGTTGCATGGGGGCTCCAAAATAACGCAGCGCTTGCTGCATGGTGGGGTGGATGTGGCTCATGCTGCCTCCTTTTTTGCCGCCTGGCGCTGCAGGAAGGCAAACAGCTTGCTGCTGGCGCAACGCTCGCAACGTTGCTCAGAAGGCAAGGCCAAAAACTCAGCGGCTGGTACCGTGAAGTGCTCGCCGCGAAGGCTGCCGCCAGAGCGGCCAGACTTGCATGTGGGTCCGTAATGAACGGTGTGTTGCAGGTGGTCTTTACGCATCGTGTTCTCCGTTTGGTGTTGCGATAACTCCATCATGCTCAAGTTTTAAATGGGCTGCAAGGGGTTTTTGTGGGTTCATACGAGATATTTTTATTGGGGTGTTGCTTTTTACGCTACACTTCAACCCCATGACCGCAGAAACCAAAGACCCCATCATCGAAACCCCCGCTGACAAGTGCATCGAGGCCTTTGGCGGCGTTCGCGCCCTGGCCCGAGCCCTTGACCGAAACCCCAGCTCCGTGGTCCGTTGGCGCAAGCCCAAGGACGAGGGCGGCAGCAGCGGGGCGGTGCCATCTGCGCTGCAGGGGCGCATCCTGGCGCTGGCCCAAGAGCGCGGCCTTACCCTGACTGCGGAGGATTTGATCTTGCGCACAGCCAAGGACTGGTCGCTGTAATGGTGGCCGACCGCATGCTTTTGTCGGTGATCTCCCCCAGCCGCTATGAGCTGCCCCGGGACATCGCCGCAAGAGTGGGCCTGCGCCGCGTCAACGCCTCGCTCGGTCGCCTGGTGCGATCTGGACTCTTAGAGCGCGTGCCCGGGCCGACGTGTTTTTTGTACCGCTCGAAGCAGGCGAGGATTGCGTGATTTATGGCCTGCGCCGCTGACAAACTGGTACCATGCTTGCATCCCTTGGCGGGGATTTATAGGCAAGCCCAGGCCGGGACTCTGCTGGTGCCTACCAGTCCGCCAACACCGAAAGGTGAGAGTTCCGACCTGGGTTTTTTCATTTCAACCATGGCAAAACCACCATTTATCGGCCCGCTGCGCAAATGCAGCATCGAGGGCTGCGATCAAATTGCGCGATATGTCACCGTTCACTTTTGCGGGAAACACGATATGCGAATTCGCAGGTACGGTGACCCGCATCACATTACAAGCGACCAGCAGCGAAAAATAAACTGTCGTGAAGCGGCCTTGGCATACAAGCCAGCTCGACCGGACGTCTATCGCAAGAGGCACAACCGACACGAGCATCGCGTTGTCGCTGAGCAAATGCTTGGCCGACCGCTCACGTCAAAAGATGTGGTGCACCACATTGATGGCAACAAGCACAACAACGCGCCGGAAAACTTGCGAGTCATGACCCACTCTGAGCACCTCAAATTACATCGCGCAGAAATGGAAGCTGCAAAGAGGGCCAAGCATGTACGGTAACCTGCGCCCTCGACAGAAGAAAGCCGTTGACGACATCATCGACGCTTACAAACGCGGCTTTCGTGCGCCGGTGCTTTGCATGCCGACCGGTGGGGGCAAGACCCACACCGCTGCTGTGATCATTCGCCGCGCCCTGGCCAAAGGCAAGCGCGTCTGGTTCATCGCCCACCTCAAGGAAATCTTGACGGCCACCAGCCAGAAGCTCGAGGACGAAAAAATCCCGCACGGCTGGATCGCTGCCGGGCAAGACGGCAATCGGAACCTGCCCGTGCAGGTGGCCATGGTCCAGACCCTGGTGCGCCGCCTGGACCGGTACCAGCCGCCCGACCTGATCATCGTGGACGAGGCGCACCTGGCCGTGGCCAACACCTACCAGCAGATTTTCGAGTGGGCTGGCGCTGGCCCCAAACACTCTCGCCCAGGCGGTGCACACCTTTTGCACCTCACCGCCACGCCCACGCGGCTTGACGGCCGGGGCCTTGGCGAGGTGGCCGATATCCTGGTGCCCACCTGCAGCACGCAAGACTTGATCGACGAGGGGCTGCTCGCGCCCATCCGCTACTACGCCCCCAGCGAGCCGGACCTGACCGGCGTCCACACAACGGCGGGCGACTTCAACCAGGGCGAGCTGGCCGAGGCGATGGACAAACCGGTCATCACCGGCAGCGCCGTGGCGCACTACCGAAAGCTGGCCGACGGTCGCCCAGCCGTGGCGTTTTGTGTCACCGTCGAGCACGCCCGCAACGTGGCCGAGCAGTTCACGCAGGCCGGGTACCGTGCCGTGGCCATCAGCGGCGAGTCAGATCCGGTCGAGCGCGACGCCGCCCTGCAGGGCCTGCGCGACGGCAGGCTGGACGTGGTCTGCAATTGCGCCCTGTGGGTGGCTGGGGTCGACGCGCCCTCAATCGGCTGCATCATCCTCCTGACCCCCACGCAGTCCGTGGTGAAGTACTTGCAGTCGATTGGCCGGGGCCTGCGCACGCACCCTGGCAAAACCGATTGCATCGTGCTCGACCACGCAGGCAATGTGAAGCGCCACGGCCTGCCCACCGACCCACGCGAGTGGACGCTGGCTGCCACCGAAAAAAAGAAGAACGCCAAGAAGTCCGAGGTACCGGTCAAAACCTGCCCCGTGTGCTTTGCCACCGTGCCCTCGGCCGTCACCGACTGCTCTTGCGGGCACCACTTCGAGCCAGTCGCCCGCGAGATCAACGAGGTCGACGGCGAGCTGCAGGAGATCACCGCAGCCGCCAAGGCCGAGGCAGTCAAGCAACGCAAGCAGGAGCAGGGCCGCTCGCAGACCGAGGCTGACCTGATACGCATCGCACGCGCCCGGGGCATGAAGCGGCCGGAGCTGTGGGCCAGGCACGTGCTGCGCGCACGCGCCGCCAAGGAGGCGCAGAAATGACCTGCCCCGCCTGCGCCCACCCCCGCGCCACCCTGATCGACGGCACCGAGACGTGCAGCTGGTCCGAGGCCTGGCGCGCTGAGACTGAGGCCCGCCACGTCCTGGCCATGCCCGGCAAGTACGAACGGCGCGAGTACCTGCGCGGACGTGAGGAGGCGGGCAAGATCGTCAAGCGCGGCGTGTTTCAGGTCAGAGGCGAGGCCGCATGCCTGCAGCTCGAGGCCCAGGTGCGCAAGGTCTGGGAGGCGCGGCGGTGACCGAGGCAGACCTCATGCGCTCCATCATGGTGGCGCTCTCGGCCGATGGGCACTTTGTGGCCAGGGCCAACGTGGGGTTGTTCTTCACCGCAGACGGCAGGCCCGTCAAAACAGGGCTGCCAGTTGGGTTTTCTGATGTGTTTGGCCACCGAGAATCTGATGCTCGAGCCTTTTATTTGGAAATCAAAAAACCGGACGCAAAGCCCACATCAAAAAAATCTCGCGACGCCAAATTGCAAGAAATGAAGGAGGCAGGCTTTTCGACGATTGAATTGCTCCGGGCGGACAGCTGGATGAGGATAGGCGCAACCACTGATCAGGCGCAATTCCTGACGGCCATGAAAAAGCGAAAAGCCATCGCGGAAGTTGTGCGCTCCGTGGAGGAGGCCCGGCTGGCGGTGAATGGAGGTTGATGGTTGGGTTTTGTCCCTAAAAAAATTTTAGATTGTTGCGTTTTTCCATGCACCATTTATTTATACTGTCCATCCGGTGTTTTGGCACCATTCACAAGTCGTAAGTGGAAAAAATGGATAAATTTCAATTGCAGCACATTCCAACCGATCATTTGATTGAGTTGCGCGAAGACATAAAAAAAGAGTTGAAGAAAAGACGAGTTTCTTCAGCCATAGAAAACAGAAAAACATTTATTTCATCCCTTAAACCTCGCCACGAAAACAGGGATGCAATCAATAAAGAAATATTTGATTTTAATTCAAATAATCTGCTTGCTTTAAGGCATCCGGAAAACCCCGCCGACTACAACACAAAGTTTCTTCCTTGCTTGTTGGCGCAAGATTGGTCCGAAACTTTCCCAGAGGTTCTTTCTGACGCCAAGTTTTATGTTTACGTCCATGTTGACCCTCGTCAAAAAGTTTTCGTGGCCGACAATTTAAGCGGTGGAAATTATGGCGGGAAGCCTTTTTATGTTGGTAAAGGAACTGGATCGCGCGCTTACGACTTGAAGAGAAATCAAGGGCATGGAACTCGAATACGACAGATCATCAACGAAGGTTTCGATGCGGAGGATATTGTCAAGATTGTTTTTGATAATTTAACTGAGTCAAGGGCGTTTGAAATTGAGTCAAAACTCATTTATTTCTTTGGAACTTTATACGAAGAAAAAAGAAAAAATGGGTGGCTTTTAAACCTTGAGGTTCCGAAAACACCGGTCTTTGTCGGATTGATGAATTCTTTTGTCACTAAGACAATGATCAAGAACGAAATGGAAGGGGGGGCGGCATGATGCGCGACCCCATTTCCCTTGAGACAGCCGAGCGAATGCTCTCTTATGTGCGCGGCGTTGATGACCGCGAGACCTGGGTGAAGATGGCCTTCATCCTGAAAGAAGAATACGGCGAGCCAGCCTTCGAGGCCTGGGACGCGTGGAGCCAGCAGGGCACCAACTACAAACCCATCGACGCCCGCGACGTCTGGAAATCGTGCAAGCCTGGCGGCAGCTCCAAACGCGCCACCATCGGCACCCTCGTTGCCCTGGCCGTCGAGGGCGGTTTCAAATCCAGCGCGCAAGACCGCAAGCCCATCGACCCCCAGGAGCGCCAGCGCCGCATCGCAGAGCGTGAGGCCCGCATGGCAGCCGAGGAGGCGCAGGCCAAAATCGACCGCGACGCCGCAGCCACTCGCGCGGCCGAGATGTGGGCACGGGCCACCATGGTTACCGGCCACCCTTATTCCCAACGCAAGCTGATCGAGCCCGAGGGCGCGCGCATGCTGGGCGATGAGCTACTCATCCCGCTGCGCCACGGCCCCGGCGCGCTGGTCGGCCTGCAACGCATCAAGCCCGACGGAACCAAGCTGTTCCTCAAGGGCACGCCCTCTGGCGGCGCTTACACCGTGCTGGGCAAACCCGACAAGCAGGGCACGATCGTGATCGCCGAGGGCTGGGCCACAGCCTGCTCCATCCGGCAGGCCACCGAGCACTGCGTGGTGGTCGCCTTCAACTCCGGCAACCTCCTGCCGGTCGCACGCAAGATCCGCGCGGCCATGCCCGAGGCCCGCATGATCATCGCGGCCGACGACGACGATCCCACGCTGGACGTCCGCGTCCAGGAGGCCCTGGAAAAAGGCGCAACAAACCCGGTGTGGACCATCATCGACGGCTTCCGGGCCGCAACAGTCACGCTTGCCAGCGGTCAACCACTGGTCATAAAAAACCCCGGCATCACCGATGCCCGCAAAACAGCCATCGAGGTCAAGGCCCTGCTGGCCATCCCGGTTTGGGGCCTCTCAACACGCGGCACCGGTACCGACTTCAACGACCTGCACTTGGCCGACGGCTTGGCCGCTGTCGAGGACTGCATCCTCAAGGCGAGCTCACCACATGAGCCACCCACTGAGCCACCCGAGCCGCCACCGGCAGACGACACCCCGCCGTGGGATGGCCAGCCACCGGACGACATTCCCCCCGACGACTACCCACCGGACGAGCCTTCCCCACCGGACGACGACGACGAGCGCATGATTTTCTCGTCCTCGCCCATGAAAACCGCCAGCCTGTTCCACAACACGCTGCCCGAGAAAGGCCGCATCCTGCACTGGCGCGGCGAGTTCTACAGCTGGGACGCCACGCGCTACGTCACCCGGGACCGGGTCTATATCGACCAGCGCCTCTATCACTTCATGGCCAGGTGCGTGACGCTCAAGGTCCACCCCAAGACCGGGGCGTCCGAGACGGTGGCCTTTAACCCCAAGTCCTCCACGGTCAACGACGTCGCCCACGCCCTGCGCGCCGTCTGCTACGCCGACCTGCCCGAGCCCCAGGTCTGGATCAACAACAAGCCCGGGGACGTTCCGGCCCACGAGATCGTGGCTTTCAAAAACGGCTTCCTGCACCACCCCAGCCGGGCGCTGCTGCCCTCCACGGACCGCTTGTTTTGCACCTCGGCCCTTGACTTCGACTTCACCCCCGAGGCCCCGCCACCCACCGAGTGGCTCAAATTCCTGCACAGCCTCTGGCCCGATGACCCCGAGTCCATCACCACGCTGGCCGAGATGTTTGGCTACCTGCTGACCGACGACACCAGCCAGCAAAAGATGTTCATGCTGATCGGCCCACCGCGCTGCGGCAAGGGCACCATCCTGCGAATACTTGAGGCCCTGGTGGGGTACGCCAACCGGGTCAGCCCAAGCCTCGCGTCCCTGGGCACACAGTTCGGCCTGCAGCCCCTGATCGGCAAGCGCCTGGCCATGATCTCCGACGCCCGCCTCTCCGGCCGCGCCGACCAGCAGCCCATCGTGGAAAACCTGCTGCGCATCTCCGGCGAGGACACCATCACCATCGACCGCAAGAACATGACCGCCTGGTCCGGCAAGATGGCCATCCGCTTTGTGCTCGCCTCCAACGAGCTGCCCGCCTTCTCGGACGCCTCGGCAGCGCTGGCCAACCGCTTCTTGCCCTTCAAGTTCAACACCAGCTTCTTGGGCAAAGAGGACCATGGCCTGACCGCCCGCCTGCTCAAAGAGCTGCCCGGCATCGTGATCTGGGCGCTCGACGGGCTTGGCCGCTTGAACCAGCGCGGCTACTTCCAACGCCCCACCTCGGCCGACGAGCTGGCTGCCGACCTGGTCGATCAGACCAGCCCGATCCGGGCCTTTGTGCAAGAGCACTGCGTCATCGGGGAGCACGCGCAGGCCGACCGCGACGAGCTTTTCAAGGCCTGGAAAACCTGGTGCGAGTCTCAGGGCCGCGACCACGCAGGCACCAAGGTGTCCTTCGGTCGCCAGCTTTCAGCCGCCTTCCCGGGCATCAAGCGCAGCCAACCGCGCGGTTTTGGCACAGGATCGGAGGCCGATAAATCCTGTGCCAACGAGCAATCTGGCACAAGATTGAATCTTTACACCGGCATCCGCATGCGACACGACTGGGAGAGCGACAGTGGCCCACTCTGATTTCGGTGTTTGGCACAAGATGCATCCTGTGCTGGCACAAGATAAACACCCCTTGGCACAAGATCAAAAAATCATGCAAGCCTTTGATTTTATTGATGTTTATACCTTTGGCACAGGATGGCACAGGATAAAACGCCTATGATCATTATGTGCGCACACACACACACGCTAGAAGCATTACGGACAAAATGCGTGCTTTTATCCCGTTCCACGTGTGCCAACCTGTGCCAGAGCCAGCCGTTGCATAATTCCCCACCCCACCACTTGGAGCACGCATGAAAAAACAGCCCGCTGAATTAACCCCGGAAATCACAGCCGAAAACATCACCGGAAACCCTGCCGACAAAATCGAGCAGTGGAACATTGACAAACTTATCCCCTACGCACGCAACAGCCGCACGCACTCAGACGAGCAGGTCGCACAGATCGCCGCCAGCATCAAAGAGTTTGGATTTACAAACCCGGTTTTGATCGACAACGAAGGCGTCATCATTGCTGGCCATGGCCGATTGATGGCCGCTCGAAAACTTGCAATGACTGAGGTTCCTTGCATTCGGCTTGGCCACCTCACAAAAACTCAAATCAAAGCGCTGGTTATTGCCGACAACCGACTCGCCCTGAACGCAGGCTGGGACAACGCCATGCTGGCCACCGAGTTCAAAGACCTGATGGACCTCGGCTTCGACGTTGGCCTCACAGGCTTCACAGACGACGAGATCGAGGCCCTGATGCCACTGGAGCTCGAAGAGGGCCTCACCGACCCCGACGACGCGCCCGAGGCCCCGGTCAACCCGGTCACCGTCCAGGGCGATGTGTGGGTCATGGGCAAGCACCGCCTTCTGTGCGGCGACAGCACCAGCATGGACGACCTGGCCAAGCTTTGCGAAAACCAAATGGTCGACATGTGGCTGACCGACCCACCGTACAACGTGGCCTACGAGGGCGGTACCAAGGAAAAGCTCACCATCCAAAACGACTCGATGGGCGACGATCAGTTCCGCAAGTTCCTGCGCGATGCCTACACCGCTGCCGACTCGGTCATGAAAGCCGGGGCCGTTTTCTACATCTGGCACGCCGACTCCGAGGGCTACAACTTCCGGGGCGCGGCCAAGGATGCAGGCTGGACCGTGCGCCAGTGCCTGATCTGGAAAAAATCGTCCCTCGTCATGGGTCGCCAGGACTACCACTGGAAACACGAGCCATGCCTCTACGGCTGGAAAGACGGCGCGGGCCACCTCTGGGCTGCCGACCGAAAGCAGACCACCATCCTCGAATTTGACAAACCCACCCGCAACGGTGAGCATCCCACCATGAAGCCCGTGGCGCTGTTCGAGTACCAGATGCTCAACAACACCAAGGGCGGCGACCAAATCCTCGACAGTTTTGGCGGCTCCGGCACCACCCTGATCGCGGCCGAGAAAAACGGTCGGATTGCACGAATCATGGAATTGGACCCAAAATACTGTGACGTGATCGTGCAAAGATTCGAACAATTCACCGGAAAGAAGGCTATACTTGAGTCAACCGGTCAAACGTTTGAAGAGGTGGCAAATGGAAAAAAATTGTGAACACTGCGGAAATTTATTTGAGGCTCGCCGATTAATAAATCGATTTTGTTCAACCTCATGCTCAGCAAAGTGGAGAACATCAAACCTTCCGCTTCCAAAATCTTGCTTTAAAAAAGGCGACAAATCTTGGAACACTGGGGAGAAAATTAGCGGCATGAGTGGCAAGTCTCACCGTCCTGATACTTTAAAAAAAATGTCGGAATCACACATTGCGTTGCACGATGATCCGAAAACAAAGCTGGAGTACAGATTGCGTCGTAGAGGCGAATACCAACGATGGCGACATGCGGTTTTTAATCGAGATGGGCATAAATGTGTTTTTTGCCAATCTTCAAAAGATTTACAGGCAGATCACATCTTGCCTTTTGAGGCTCACGAGGAAAAAAGGTTGGACGTCGAAAATGGCAGAACACTTTGTAAACCTTGCCATATCAAAACAGAAAGCCATGGCGCTTCTAGGTCAAAGCAATTAACGACCAAAAACAGACCGAATCACTGTCAAAAAGGAGAGATTCATGACGAAAACTGACGAAAAACCGGTTGTAAAAAAGCAACGCGGAAAAAATGGGGGTGCAAGGCCTGGAACGGGCGGGGCAATGCCTGGGGCTGGACGCCCTGCTTTTGAGGCCTCTGAGACCGAGCGCAAGCAGGTGGAGGCCCTCTCCGGATACGGCCTGCCACTTGAGCAAATCGCTGTGCTGGTGCGCAAGGGCATCAGCGTGGAAACCCTGACCAAGCACTTTGCCGACGAGCTGGTGTCGGGCAAGGCCAAGGCCAACAGCCAGGTCGGTCGCACGCTGTTCCAGAAGGCGACGAGCGGCGACACCACGGCCATGATCTGGTGGACCAAGACGCAGATGAAGTGGTCCGAGACCCAGAAGGTCGAGCACACCGGCAAGGACGGCGGCGCAATCACCATGGCTGGCGTGGACCTCAAGGGCCTCAACGACACCGAGCTGGCGCAGATGCAGGCGCTGCTGCAGAAGGCGAATGGGGGTGAGGCATGAGCACCCCTGAACCAATGGACCCGTTCTTCACCACAATGAAAATCCGGGCCTGCGAAGGCGACGCGGCTGGCCAGGTCTTGCTGGAGGCTTACGGCAAGCAGCAGGTGCAAGCGGCCATGGCCCAGATTGCACCCCGCATCGAAGCGGCCATTCAGCAGTCGGCTTTGGACGCAGCCGTGGCCGAGCGCCAGCGCATCATCGAGTGGATGCGCAACGACGACGGCGCAGGCATGACGGCCAAAGAGTACGCCGACGTCCTGGCCATGGGCATCCCTACAGCACCATCAACCGAGATTCCACAATGAACAAACCCACCCTGCCCGAGTCCCCCCTGCCCGCCCTGCTTGACCACGACGGTCGCTTTCAGGCCCTTTACCCCGAGGACCTGGTGCGCCAGCACGGCGAGGACATGATCGCGTTCGAGCGCGCCCGCATCCTGGCGCTGCTGGACACCTTCGGCAACCAGTGCCAGGCGCAGGCCAAGGCCATCAGCGAAAGCGGCCATGCCGACGCCGGGCGCGTCACCGCCCAGCTTGATGCGGTGCGCCTGCTGCAAGAGGCGATCAACCAGGAATGATCCAGCCTGTCTCCCCGTCGGTCATGCTGGACCTGATCACCAAGGAACAGGACCGGCGCAAGGCAAGCGCCAAGCTCTACGAGTTTGTCAAGCAGGCCTGGCACGTCATGGAGCCTGGCGTGCCCTTCGTGCCAAGCTGGCACATCGAAGAAATCTGCGAGCACTTGGAGGCCGTGAGCAGCGGCGACATTCACCGCCTGCTCGTCAACATCCCGCCCCGGCACTCCAAGTCCAC
>ERZ869921.775-NODE-775-length-15918-cov-23.092921_pt1 | contig 15918 bp, 19 predicted proteins | sample MGYA00579310_ERZ869921 | MGnify/ENA primary metagenome ERZ869921 (study PRJEB32216, sample SAMN09231816) | wastewater metagenome | place: USA: Maryland | collected 2016-06-21 | study: EMG produced TPA metagenomics assembly of the PRJNA472060 data set (Reclaimed...
TGGGCGCTCGGGCTGTGTACGAGTTCCAATGACTTTGCGTGACCGCGCGACGCGGTGACGGCTACGCAGCGCGACGCTGCCCCCTGGGAGGCCCCCGATGCCTGGTCCTGCTCCGAAGCCTGACGGTCAGCGCCGTCGCCGCAACGCCCCGATGGCGAACACGCTCAAGCTGCCCGCCGAGGGCCGCACGGGCGAGGCGCCCGAGTGGCCGGCCGGGCTCGAGCCGTCGGCCCGGGCTCGTGTCGTGTGGGACGGCCTGTGGTCCACGCCGCAGGCGGTCGCGTGGGAGCGCCTGGGCTGGACCCGGGTGGTGGCTCGCTACGCGCAAATGGTCGCCACAACCGAGCGCGACCTCAGCGAGGTCGAGGACCCGAAGGTCTACGCGTCGCTGCTGCGAACGCAGGCCGCGCTCATGCCGGAGCTCCGGCAGCTCGAGGACCGCCTGGGCCTGACTCCGATGTCGATGCTGCGGCTGCGGTGGGAGGTCACCACCGACGAGGTGGGGCAGCAGCGGGAGGCGCGCAAGGCTCCGGCCAAGCGTCGCCGCCTGGCCGCCGTGGACCCGAATGCCTCGGCGGCGCGCTGACGGCTGGCGCGGCCCGTCCCGACAGGGGGAGTTTCCGACACTGGGGTACGAGGTCGCCGACTGGATCGAGGCGCACTGCGTCATCCCGGACGGCCCGAACATGGGCCAGCCGTTCGTCCTGACCGACGAGCAGTTGCGGTTCCTCCTGTGGCACTACCGCCTCAAGCCGGATGCGCGCCCAGACCCGGGCAAGCCGTCGGCGGCGTTCGTGTACCGCCGCTCGATGCTGGTCCGCCCGCAGAAGTGGGGCAAGGGGCCGCTGTCGGCAGGGTGGATCTGCGCGGAGGCTGAGGGGCCGGTCCTGTTCGACGGCTGGGACGCGGCCGGTGAGCCGGTCGGCAAGCCGTGGTCGACGCCGTGGATCCAGGTGGCGGCGGCGAGTGAGAACCAGACGGCGAACGTGTGGCGGGCCCTGCTGCCGATGATCGTCGAGGGCCCGCTCATCGACGTGATGCCGGACGTCGGCGAGACCCGCATCAACCTGCGCGGCGGCGGCTTCATCGAGCCGGTGACCGCGTCGGGGCGCTCCCGTCTCGGGCAGCGCCTCACTGCAGCCCTGCACGACGAGCCGCACTCGTGGCTCGAGGCGAACGGCGGGTGGCGGCTGGCGGACACGCAGCGCCGCAACCTGGCGGGCATGGGCGGCCGGTCGATCGCCACGACGAACGGCTGGGACCCGGCGGAGAACTCCGACGCCCAGCGCACCTTCGAGGCGCGCCTGGCGGACATCTTCATCGACTACCCGACTCCGCCGCCGGGGTCGGTGCGGAACAAGCGCGAGCGGCGCAAGGTGCTGCGCGCGGTCTACGGCGACTCGCACTGGGTCGACATCGACCGCATCGACGCGGACATCGAGGAGCTGCTCGCCAAGGGCGACGCCCAGCAGGCCGAGCGGTTCTTCCTGAACCGCATCGTCGCCACCTCGGATGCGTTCCTCGAGGACGCGGCCACGTTCGACGCGCTGGCCCACCCGCGCGACCTACCGGCCGGGACGCGGGTAGTCCTCGGTTTCGACGGGTCGCAATACGACGACTGGACCGCGATCCGCGCCCGGGCGTTCATCGACGGCCAGGTCTACGGCTTCACCCCGACGTTCGCCGATGGCGCGCCGACGATATGGAACCCTGCCGACTTCGGTGGCGAGGTCCCGCGCGGCGAGGTCCAGGCGGCCGTCGAGGAGCTGTTCGGCCGGTACGACGTGGCGCGGCTCTACTGCGACCCGGAGCTGTGGCAGTCCGAGATCGACGCCTGGTCGGCGCGGTGGCCTAAGCGGGTCGTGTCGTGGGCGACGTACCGCACTCGGCAGATGGCTGACGCGCTCGAGCGGTGGAAGACCGACGTGACCACGGGTGCGTTCACGCACGACGGCTGCGCGATCACCGCGACGCACGTGCGCAACGCCCGGCGGGTGCGGCGGGCGTCATCGGTGGTCGTCGGCAAGCCGACCCCGCACCAGAAGATCGACGCGATGGTGGCTGACGTCATCGCCCACGAGGCCGCGAACGACGTGATCGCGGCCGGCCAGGACAAGTCCAGACCTCGCGGAATGGTGGTGATGTAGTGCCCGGCTACACGCCCCCGGAGTGGGTCGCCGCGCTCGAGGACCGCCTCAAGGCGCAGGCCCGCGATGCGCAGAAGTGGTCCCGCTACTACGGCGGCACCCAGCCCATGTCGTACATGGCGCCCGAACTGGTCCGCGAGATCGGCGACCGCATCCGCCCGGTGGTCCTGAACTGGCCGCGCCTGGTGGTCGATTCGCTCGAGGAGCGCCTCGACGTCGAGGGCTTCCGCTACGGCTCTGACGCCGCCGCCGACTCCCGGCTGTGGGAGTGGTGGCAGGCCAACGACATGGACGAGCAGTCGCAGATGGGCCACGTCGACTCGCTCGCGTCGGCGTGCTCGTTCGTGATCGTCGGCGCTGGTGACGACAGCGACACCCCGGTCATCACGGTGGAGTCTCCCGAGCAGGTCACGGTCGACTTCGACCCGCGCACCCGCGTGGTGCGGGCGGCGTGGAAGTCGTGGACGGACAAGCCCGCCGGGATGGACTACGCCACCTTGTACCTGCCCGACGAGACGATCGCGTATGCCAGAGACGCGAGCGCGGCGTCGACCCCGGGCGACTGGCAGGAGCAGTCCCGCGACGAGCACCGCATGGGCCGCGTCCCGGTGGTGCCGCTGGTCAACCGGCCGCGCATCCTGTCCCCGCTCGGCGTCTCCGAGCTCGTCGACGTGGTGCCGCTGTCGGATGCGGCGTGCAAGGTCGCCACGGACATGATGGTGTCGGCGGAGTTCCACGCCATGCCCCGCCGCTGGGTGGTGGGCATGACGGAGGAGGATTTCAAGGACGCGCAGGGCAACAAGATCAGCGAGTGGTCGAAGGTGGCCGGGCGCATCTGGGCGAGCGCCATGCTGCCGTCCGAGGTGCAGGTCGGGCAGTTCCCTGAGGCGAACCTGTCGAACTTCCACGAGACGATCAACGCCCTGGCGAAGCTGACGGCGTCGATGGCCGGTCTGCCCCCGCACGCTCTGGGCATGGCGACGGACAACCCCGCCTCGGCTGACGCGATCCGCTCAAGCGAGGCCCGCCTCGTCAAGCGCGCGGAGCGCCGCCAGCGGTCGTTCGGTGGCGCGTGGGAGCAGGTCATGCGCCTGTGCCTGCTCGTGGTTGACGGCGAGGTGCCGACCGAGGCCCGCTCGCTGGCGACGGTGTGGCGTGACGCCTCGACCCCGACGGTGGCGCAGAAGGCCGACGCTGCGGTGAAGCTCCACGCCGCTGGCATCGCAACCAACCGTCAGGCCCGCGAGGACGTGGGCTACTCCGCGTCGCAGATCGCGCGCATGGAGACCGAGGACGACTCCGCCGTGTCCCGCATCCTCGCGGGCGACCTGGCGTCGCTGACCGGCCCGAAGCCGACCCCGGCCCCGACGGCGCCTGATGCCGTCGCCGTCTGAGGTCGCGCGCGACCACTACCGCCGTCAGGCGCTCATCGCGCGGGCCGCCAGCGCCGCCGTGGAGGCGTTGTGGCGCCAGGTGGACCCGGCGGACCTTGACGGCTCGTTCGCCGCCCTGGGGCCGCGCATGGTCGAGCGAGTGACCCTCGGGCAGTACGCCGCCGCCGCTGCCGCTCAGCTGTACGTCGCTCGGTCGCTCGAGGCCGACGGCGTCACGTCACGACCCCTGGCCGCGCTTGACCCGCGCGGTTTCGCCGGCACGGCCGCCGATGGCGGCGACCTCCTGTCGCTGCTGTACGGCGCGGTGATCCGCGCCAAGGCGCTCATCGCGTCCGGGGCGCCCCCGGCCGATGCGCTGCGTTACGGCGCCGCGCGGGTCGTCTTGTACGGCGGCAACGAGGTCCGGCAGGCGGGAGTGTCCGCCACCGGAGCCGCCACCGCCATCGACGAGTCGGCGGGCGGGTACGTGCGGATGCTGCGCGCCCCGTCGTGCTCCCGGTGCGTGGTCCTGGCCGGGAAGTGGTTCCGCTGGAACGACGGGTTCCTGCGGCATCCCGGGTGCGACTGCCAGCACCGGCCCGCCGCGCAGGCGGGCACCGGGTCGGCGTTCAGCCCCGGACGCTACTTCGACTCGCTAACCACCGCCGAGCAGGACCGCACGTTCGGCAAGGCCGACGCGGAAGCGATCCGCAGCGGCGCCGACATCAGCCGAGTCGTCAACGCCCGGCAGTCCACGACCGTCCCGACCGGCCGTAGGACGGCTCGCGGCACGCCCACGACGGCGACCGTCGAGGACTGCCTGCGCAGGGGCAACGGCGACCGAGACGCCACCGTGCGCGCCCTGCGCGCCGCTGGCTACCTGCGCACCTAGACCACCGACCCGCGCGAGGCGGGACGGGGCTTGCTTCCGAGAGGGAAGGCATCGCAAGTGGAAACCGAGACGACCACCGAGACGACCACCGAGTCCGCGACTGTCGAGCCCACCGGCGACGGCACCACCGCCGCCGAAGCGCCCGAGCAGCCCACCCCGAACACCGTCGACAGGGCCAAGAAGGGCCTCATGGCCGAACTCCTCGCGGAGCGCGACGCGCGCCGCAAGGCCGAGGCGAAGGTCAAGGAGTTCGAGGAAGCCAATCAGTCCGAGGCCGAGAAGGTAGCCGCCCGCGCGGAGGCTGCCGAGAAGGCTCTCGCTGAGATGACCGCGAAGGCCGCGCGCCTCGAGGTCGTCACCGAACTCGGAGTCCCCTCCGATCTCGCGGAGTTCCTGACCGGCAGCGACCCCGAGTCGCTGCGGGCGCAGGCCGAGAAGCTCATGGCCGCGACGGCCGCGAACAAGGCGCCCCGTGCGCCGCAGCCCGACCCCTCGCAGGGCGCGAAGCCCGGCGGCAGCACCGGCCCGACCCAGCTCACCCGCGCCGACCTGGCCGGGATGAGCGCCGAGGCGATCACGGCCGCGAAGGCCGAGGGACGCCTCAACGACGTCCTCGGCATCAAGTCCACCTAGCGCCCCGGCGCTTCTTCCCGTCCTAGAAAGGACCCGCCATCATGGCGATCACCAACTTCATCCCCGAGGTGTGGGCGGCCGAGCTGCTCTCCAGCCTCAAGAAGTCCCTCGTGTACGCCGGCCCCGGCGTTGTGAACCGCAACTACGAGGGCGAGATCAGCGACAGCGGCGACACCGTGCGCATCACGTCGATCTCGCGCCCGAGCGTGGGCACCTACACGCGCGGTTCCACCACGATCACCCCCGAGCAGCTCACCGACGCGAGCCGCTCGCTGCTGATCGACCAGAGCAAGTACTTCGCGTTCGAGGTCGATGACCTCGACCTGCGGCAGTCGCGCAACGGCGGCGCCCTGATGTCCGAGGCAGCCGCCGAGGCCGCGTACTCGCTGCGCGACACCGCCGACCAGTACGTCGCCGCGCTCTACTCCGGCGCGCAGGGCGCCAACGCCCTCGGCACCGTCTCGGTGACCAGCGCGGCGCTGGCCGTCACCCAGCTCATCAACCTCAAGATCAAGCTCGACAACGCCAACGTGCCCCAGGAGGGCCGCTACGTCGTGGTGCCCCCGTGGTACCACGGCCTGCTGCTCGGCTCGGACCTGTTCGTCCGCGTCGACGCGAGCGGCACGTCCGAGGCGCTGCGCAACGGCATGGTCGGTCGGGCCTTCGGGTTCGACGTGCTCGTGTCGAACAACGCCCCGCTCGTGACCGGCGACGACTACGCGGTCATGGCCGGCGTCCCGTCCGCGATCACCTTCGCCGAGCAGATCGTCAAGGTCGAGCCGTACCGTCCGCAGGACTCGTTCAGCGACGCACTCAAGGGCCTGCACGTCTACGGCGCCAAGCTCGTCCGCCCCGACGCGATCGCGACCGTGGTGGCGTCGATCACCTGACCCGCAAGGTGGCGGCGTAGCCCCCCGGGGTTGCGCCGCTACCGGGTCAACCAACCCACCCCGGATCGAACAAGGAGAACCACATGGCCCGCACTGCGGTCACCGTCAACACCCTCAGCCCGAACGCTTCGGTCGCAGCGCCGACCACCACGGCGATCGACCCCACGAACGGCCACTCCGTCGCGTGCCCCGGCCCGCTCGAGGAGCTGTTCATCATCATCGGCGCCACCTACTCGGGGTCGAAGGACTACACGTTCAAGGCCGGCGACAACCCGCCCGCCTCGAGCGCCGGTCAGGGCGACCTCGTGGTCGCCGTGAACAACACCACCAAGTGGGTCGGCCCGTTCACCTCGGCTCGCTTCGTGCAGTCCGGCGCCGACTCCGGTCAGCTGCACATCGACGTCGCGGCTGGTGCCACCGGCACCATCGCAGCCGTCTACGTCCCGCGCACGGCCTGATTCAGTCAGGACGCCTGCCCGCCCGGGCGACTTCCGGGCGGGCAGGCGTCGCGCCAGAGAGAGGTCAGGACATGACACATCCCACGATCACCGTTCAGGGCTCCGGTGGCGTCACCTTTGAGGTTGACGACTTCCGTGACCCGGACAACCCGAGCCCGGGCGGCCCGATCCGTGACGAGGCGATGCGATGCCTCGCAGCGAAGGGCGAGCTCGCCGTCGTCGACACCCCGGCGCGTAAGACGACATCGAAGGGTTGACCGATGGCCACGGTGTTCGACTTCGGCGCGCCCGCGCGGCTGTCGATCGAGCTGCGCGACGCCTCAGACGCGCTGCTCGACGCCACCGAAGTGACCTGCGTGGTCACGAACCCCGACGGCACCACCACGACGCTGGACGTCGACCGCGTGAGCGAGGGCGTCTACAGCGCCGTCTACCAGCTCCCGCCGACCATCGGCGACTACCTGGCGGCGTGGACCGCGACGACCGGCTCGGTCATCGACACGATGTTCCGGGGCTTCACCGTCTCCGGTCCGCCGCTGTTCGAGCTCGACGAGCTCGACTCGTACCTGAAGGTCGCCACCGACGCGACCGCCGCAGAGTTGGTCCGGCAGATCGCGCAGGGCCTGGTGCGCACGTACCTGCGTCAGAACGTCACCCGGGCCACTCACGCGGCGTCGCTGCCGATCGTGGCCGGGCCTGACGGCTACTGGCGGGTGCCGCTGCCTGAGCGGCCCGTGACGGCGGTGTCCTCGGTCGTCGTCTCCGGCGACACCTACGTGCTGGGCACCGACTACACGTGGGACGGCGTCAGCCCGTGGCTGCGCCTGGCCGACCGGACCTTCAGCACCGACCCGTTCCGCGACGTGCCCCGCGCCACCGTGACCTACACGGCGGGCTACCTCGTGGCCCCGGCCGCGATCCGTGGCGTGGCCCTGTCCGTCGCCGGTCGCGCGTACCTCAACCCGGGCGGGTTGCGGACGGAGTCGATCGACGACTACTCCTACACCCGCGCCGGGTCCGACGATGACCTCGCCGGGGTGTCCCTGACCGCCACGGAGCGGCGCTCGCTCGCGCCGTACCGGGTCAACGCCGGATCGCTGGTCCTCGGATGAGCGTCGTCGAGGCCGGCCGCCTGGCCGCGCAGCGCCTCATGGTCGACACCTGCACGGTCACCCGCCCGGGTGCCTACGGCGCCCCGGACGAGACGACCGGCGTCGCCACCCGCACGTCGACGACGGTCTACACGGGCGTCTGCCGGGTCAAGCCTGAGACACCCGGCGAGCAGACGGCTGGCGAGCGCGAGGTCGTCACGCGACGGTTCGTCGTGTCGCTGCCGATCACCGCTGATGACGTGGCCGTAGGCGACGTCGTCACCGTGACTGCGTCGGTCTACGACACCGGCCTTGTCGGTGCCGCGCTGACCGTCGTGGGCGTTCCGGTCGGGTCGCACCTCACTGCCCGCCGCTTGATCGCGGAGCGGATCGAGAACTGATGGACGACGTCGACACCGGCGAGATCGACCTGCTCGCGGGCTACCTCGAGCGCGAGGCCCGGGTCATGCCGGACGCGGCAGCGAAGATCGTCAAGCGCGGCGCCACGAACGTCAAGCGCGACGCCCGGACCAACGCCTCCGGGCACGCCCGGGCACCCCGCCTGCCCTACTCGATCGACTACGACCTCGAGGACGGCGGCCTGCAAGCCGTCATCGGCCCGGACAAGGACAAGGGGTCCGGCGCCCTCGGCACGTTCTACGAGTACGGCAGCGCGAACGACGCGCCGCAGCCGTTCCTCGCTCCCGCTCTCGACGAGGAGGAGCCGAGGTTCGTCGAGGCGCTGTCGGCGGCGATGCTCGACGAGAAGCGCGAGAGGTGGTGGCGCTCGTGATCCGCGCCCACACCGACGCCGTGCTCGCCCTGGTCGACGCGGTCCCCTACGTCAACGTCTACGACGGCCAGGTGCCCGACTCCCCGTCGCTGCCCTATGTCGTGATCCGCACCGACTCCGGGCGCCGTGAGCGGTCGGCGCTGCCCGCCTCGTCCGACCGGCTCACCGTCCGCATCTGGGCGACGTCGGTCGGGCACACGCGCGCCGAGGCGCAGATGGCCAGCGAGCGGGTCACCACGGCCCTGCTCGACGTGCGCCCCACGGTCGCGTCGCGGTCGTGCTTCCCGATCACGTCGGTCAACTCCCAGCCCGCCCGCGTCGACGACGTCGTCCAGTCCCTGATCTACGTGCTCGACGAGTTCGAGCTCGTCAGCATCCCCGCCTGACTCACCCCACCCGCCACCCGACGCCGCCAGGCGCGCGGGTGCTTCGCCACGCACCGAGGAGCCCCGCATGGCACTGCTCACCCCCACCACGATCACCACGGCGGGCACGACTCAGACCCTCGCCGCCGTCAACTCGTCCGACACCGTCGCCGCAGACGACTCCATGTGGCTCGTCGTCACCAACGGCAGCGGCGGCGCGATCACCGTCACCATCTCCGACTCGGGCCTGACCCCGGCCGGCAACGCCGCCACCACGACGGCGGTCAGCGTGGCGAACGGCGCGACCAAGCTGTTCCCGCTCACGGCCAAGACCAACAGCGCGAGCACCGGCCTGACCACGATCGCCTACTCGGCGACGTCGTCCGTGACGGCCGGGGTGTACCGCAAGTGAGCGCCCTGGTCGTCCTCGAGAACGCCGCACTCGACGGCGCCCGCTGCCTGGTCGACGTGGCCGCGCTGCCGCAGTACGAGGGGCGCGGATGGGTGGCCCTCGGCCCGTGCTCGGACCGCCACCGTGACCCGCTGCTCACCGACGACGAGCAGGCCGCCCACGACGCCGACGTCGCCGCTCGGGCCGCGCGAGCACTCAACCCCAGCGCCGGTGCCGCCGCCGCTGCCAGCAAGCCCGCCCGTGCGGCGGCAACCTCCAAGGAGAAGTCGTGAGCGACATCATCAGCGACGGCTACACCCGGGTCTCCTGGGTGTCGTCGATCAGCAACACCGCAGCCCCCACCACCACCGAGCTCAACGCCGGCGTGGCCCTCGAGTCCTACATCACCGCCGACGGCTGGGAGAACGGCGTCACCACGGCCAAGGTCGACACCACGGCCCTGAACTCGACGCAGAACACCGGCGCCGCCGGCCGCCGCGAGGACACCGTCAAGCTGACGTTCAAGCAGCAGGGCAAGGGCAACGCGCCGTGGACCACGTTCGCGTCGACGCCGTCCGGCTACCTCGTGCGCCGCTCCGGCGTCGCCGCGTCCACCGCGTGGGCGTCCAGCCAGAAGGTGACCGTGATCCCGTGCCAGGCGGGGTTCCGCGAGGAGCTCGCGCCCGCCGCGAACATGGTCGAGAAGTTCGCCGTCGAGTACATCATCAACGGCGCCGTCGTCGACACCGCTGTGGTGGCCTGACGTCCATCGGACGCGCGGCGGCGAGTCACCCTGACCGGGCTCGCCGCCGCGCCCCGAGCCATGCCCACGGTCAGGGCAACGGTCAGGAGCACAGCATGTCGAACAAGCGCAAGGCCAAGGGCTTCGAGGACATCCTCGCCGCGGCGAAGCTGCCCGAGCACACCGTGCGGGTGTGCCTGCGCGGCGACCTCGCCGCCGAGCACGAGCGGCTTGAGAACGAGTTGGATGCGTTGCGTGAGTGGGCCCCGTCGGCGTTGGCAGAGGCTGACCCGAGGCGACCCCTGGCGGAGGCGATCACGGCTCTCGAGGCGGAGATGGCCGAGTCGACGGAGACGTTCGTCTTCCGCGCCCTCGGGCAGCGTAAGTACCGGGCGCTCGTGGACGCGCACCCGGACCCGAAGGGCGATGGGCAGTGGAACGCCGAGACGTTCCCGCAGGCGCTGATTGCGGCGTGCGCGATCGAGCCCGAGATGGACGTCGTCGACGTGGAGCGGCTGTTCGACGTCCTCAACGCGGGCCAGGTCGAGACGCTGTTCATGGGCGCCTACATGGTCAATGAGGGGCCGACGCGGGTCCCTTTCTCCAAGGCCGCCTCCGACGCTCTGCGCGCTTCCGCGCCGAAGTAGAGGCGGCCCGCGCCTGGGGCGTCCCGCCGTCGGTGTTCCGGGGGCGCGTGGTCGCACCGGGTGAGCCGCTGTGGCTCGACGACGACCGCGACGAGGCGGTCGCACTGCTGACCGAGGAAGCCGCGACGTGTCAGTGCGGTGAGCCGCGCGAGACGTCGATGGCCCCCGAGTCGGACGGCGCTTACGCCGCCGAGGTCGTGATCTGCCACGCGTGCGCCGCGATGTCGCGGGCGGCCAACGCGTTCGCGAAGGACCACCCGCAGCAGGGCGGCGTCCTGACCCGCATCCACGTTCGACCGAGGGAGGAGTCGTCCGCGTGAGCCTTGATCTCGGCGGTGACCGCTCCCGCGCCGTCCGCAAGGGCGCTCGACTCATGGAGGGGGCGGCATGAGCGACAGGACCGTGGCAGTCCGCCTCAAGGTTCGAGTAGCGGAGTACCAGGCCGACCTCCGCAAGGCCGCAAACGAGACGAAGGCTTTCTCCGCGAAGGCCACTAGCGGCTTCAAGTCAGTCACGAAGTCGGTCGCTGACACAACCAAGAAACACAACGACCTGAAGATTGCGGCTGGCGTCGCGCTGGCCGCGATGGGCGCGTTCGCCCTGAAGTCGATCTCGGCCGCGTCGGACCTCAATGAGACGGTCAGCAAGACTGGCGTCCTGTTCGGTCAGTCCGCGTCGAAGATCGAGTCGTGGGCCTCGACCGCATCGACGTCGATCGGGCAGTCGAAGAAGCAGGCGATGGACGCGGCCGCGTCGTTCGCCGTGTTCGGCAAGTCCGCCGGGCTCTCCGGCGACGCGCTGGTCGAGTTCTCGAAGCAGAACGTCCAGCTCGCCTCGGACATGGCGTCGTTCTTCAACACCTCGCCCGAGGATGCGATCAACGCGATCGGATCGGCGTTCCGTGGCGAGGCTGAGCCGATCCGCGCTTACGGCATCCTGCTCGACGACGCGACGTTGCGGCAGTCGGCTCTCGAGATGGGCCTGATCTCGACGACGAAGAACGCGCTGACGCCGCAGCAGAAGGTGCTCGCCGCGCAGGCCGTCATCATGAAGCAGACGACCGACGCGCAGGGCGACTTCGCGCGCACGTCGGACGGCCTGGCGAACTCGCAGCGCATCCTCGCAGCGCAGTTCGAGGACACGCAGGCGCAGCTCGGGCAGGCGCTGCTCCCGGTCGCGCTCAAGGCGACGTCGACGATGGGCGCGATGCTCAAGACGCTCAACAGCCTGCCGGAGCCGTTGAAGCTCACCGGCGCCGCAGCCGTCGCCGCCGTGGCCGGCTTCATCCTCCTGGCCCCCCGTATCGTCTCGACGGTCGACGCCTTCAAGTCGCTGCGCGAGACGTCGCCCCGCGCTGCTGGCGCCATCGGCGGTCTGGGCAAGGCGATGGCCGCCTACGCCGCGATCGCGCTCGTCGCCTCGACCCGCACCCGTGAGGTCAACAGTGGCAGCGGCGACCTCGCCGGGCTGCTCTCGCAGATCGCCAGCAGCGGCAAGGGGATGGATCAGCTCGGCTTCACCATCCAGGGCATCACGACCGGCGTCCACGACTTCAACGACGCGGTCACCCGGACGCAGACGGCCAACTTCTTCGACGGGCTCGACAAGGGCTTCTCGTCGCTGTTCGGTGCCGCATCGGTGCTCGGTCAGGCTGAGGAGTCGGTCAACAGCGTGAACGACGCGCTCGTGCAGATGGTCCGCGGCGGCAACGCGAACACGGCGGCTGCAGCGTTCGACCGCTTGCGCGAGTCGTTCGTCGCCGGTGGTGGCAGCGTCGACCAGTTCAACGCGGCGTTCCGGCCGTACCTCGATGCGGTGGACGCCGCGAAGCGCCCGACCGACGACTTGTCCTTCGCGCAGCAGGTGCTCAAGGACAAGGCCGCTGCCGCGAAGCAGGAGATCGCCGCGCTGACGGAGATTACGAAGCAGTGGCAGGGGCTGGCTGACCGCGACTCCGCGACCGATGCCCTGGCCGCCGGTTACGAGGACCTGGCCGAGGCGGTCAAGAAGAACAAGGGCAGCCTCGAAGGGTCGACCGATGCCGCCCGCGACGCCCGGTCCGCGTTCCGCGACTCGATGGGCGACATCGCCGCCTACGCTGAGACGTTCAAGAACCCGGCCGCAAAGGCGAAGGCGCTCAAGGACAAGCTCGACGAGGCGAAGGACCGGCTCGGCTCAATGGGCCTGAGCGACGGCGAGATCGCCCGTATCACGAAGCCGTATCAGCGTCTGGCCGACGAAGCGAGCAAGGCTGCCGCCGCGCAGGACAAGATCGACCGCGACATCCGCATCAGCATCACCACCACCTACGGGTCGAACTCCTCCACCTACAAGTCTCAGGTGCCCAAGCAGGGGCGCCCGACCGCGACCGGCGGCTACATCACCGGTCCCGGCACGGGCACGTCGGACTCGATCCCGCTGCGGGTGTCGAACGGCGAGTACGTGGTGCGCGCCGCGAGCGTCGACAAGTACGGCGTGGACTTCCTCGACGCGGTGAACCGTGGGGCCCTGCCCGGCTTCGCGTCGGGCGGCAAGGTGAGCAAGCGCGCCGCGCGCCGCACTGCCGCGATCGAGAAGGTGACCAGCCTCCGGTCGGACAAGGCGTCGGCCATCGCCTCGACGGCCGCGAGCATGTCGTCAGCGTTCGGCCTGATGGGCGCGTTCGACTTCGGCGCGCAAGCGCGGGCGATCGACGACCTGGCCTCCGCGCAGGAGCGCCTCGCTGCCGCGTCGCAGTCCGTGGCCGACGCTGACGGCGCTGTGTTCGACGCCCGCCGCGCAGTGAACTCCGCTGGCTCCCCGAAGGAGCGCGCCGAGGCGGAGAAGAAGCTCGCGGAGGCGCTCGAGCGGCAGACGAAGGCGCGCGCCGAGCGCGCCTCGGCCGAGGGTGGCGTCGCTTCAGCCAAGGCCGCAGTGAAGAAGACCGCTGCTACGCCGGGCAACATCCTGGCCGCGTGGCAGGGCCGCCTCCGTGCCCTGGTGAACTTCCGCAAGAACCTCGACACGCTGCGCAAGAAGGGGTTTGGCCCGAACATCATCGCGCAGATCGCGGGCGAGCCTGACGGCGCCGAGATCGCCGCCGCCCTGGTGAAGTCGACGCCGTCGCAGGTGAAGGCGTTCAACGCGACCGACGCGGCACTGACGAAGGTGTCCGGGGCGGTTGGCCGCATCGCTGGCAGTGCGCAGTACGACCCGCAGATCCGCTCCGCCCAGCAGGCCGCGATGGGTCTGGGTGCGACGGCCAAGCAGGTCGGCCCGCTGGTGCCTGCGTTCGGCACCGCCAAGGTCGTCATCCACTCCCACGTGCACGTCGGCCGCCGACAGATCGCCGAGTCGAAGGTGGACCTGTCCCGCCGCGATGGTGGCTACGACTGGGGGGACGGCTGATGGGGATCGCGCTCGGCGACTACGAGGCCCGGGTGCAGGTCGCGTTCGACGCGGGCCCGTTCAACGCGTCGCCGACGTGGACCGACATCACCGAGGATGTGCTCGCCGACGAGGGGCTGTCGTTCTCGCGGGGCGCGCGGTCGGTGGGCGGCAAGCCCGGGCCTGGCCTGGCCGACCTGCGGGTGAAGAACTGGGCCGAGGGCTCGAAGGTCGCTGGCCGCTGGACGCCCGGAGTCGCGGCAGGGCCGTGGCACCCGCTCAAGCTCAAGCGCCGCTTCCGCATCCAGGCCCGGTACGCGGGCGGGTCGTGGGTCGACCTGTGGGGCGGGCACCTCACGGACTTCGTTCCGAGTTGGATCGGTGCGGGCAAGGCCGTGTGCGACCTGTCGGCGTCGGACCTGCTGTCGGCGCTGTCACTGCTCAAGGCGTTCCCGAACGCGATCCTCGCGGAGCAGTTGTACGACGACCCGGTGCTGTGCTACCCGCTGGATGACTCGGAGGGGTCGGTCACGGCGGGGGATCGCACGGTGTCGAACCGGCCTTCGCTGACGGTCGAGCAGATCGGCTCGGGCGGTGCGGTCGACTTCGGGGCTGGCAGCGTCGGCCCGGAGGGTGCGACGTGCGCGGCGTTCACGCCGGTCGACGGCAGCAACTACGCCTACCTCGCCGCTACCCTGCCCGCGATTCCATGCTCGGGCCTGACTGTCGTAGCGGTCTACAACCCGAGCGTCCTGGTGAACCGGGAGATCGTCACCGTCGCCGACACCGCCACGCCGTCAGCAGCGACCGACGGCAGCATCTACGCCTCGCTGGGGCTGGACATCTCCGGTCGTCCTGTTGCCATTACCGATCAGAATCGGGCGCTGAGCTACGGCATCAACGACACGACTGCGGCGACCGTTGGGGAGTGGGCTCACGCCGCGCTGCGCCTGACGTCATCCGGCGACCTCGACCTGTTCGTCGACGGGGTCCTCGTCGCATCCGTGTCGGGCGCGCCGGTTCCTGCGGTGCTGCGCGGCATCCGTGTCGCTCAGGGGCCACGGACGTTCGGGCCGTGGGACGGACAGATCGCCAACGTCGCGGTCTATGACACCGCCCTGTCCGATGCGCGCATCGCCGACCACGCTCTCGCCGTCACCGGATGGGCCGGGGAGTTGACCGGTGGCAGGTTCCAGCGCCTCGCCCGCCTGGCCGGTGTTCCCTCCGGCCTGATCTCCGTGACCAGCAGCGCGGGTGGAACCACGATGGGTGCCCAGCCGGTCGGCGGCAAGACGCTCACGACCGCGCTCAACGAGGTCGCCACCACAGACCAGGGCGCCACCGACATCGACCGGTCCGGGCTGCTGCGCTTCGCCGGCCGCGACCTGCGACGTGGCGCAGCGTCAGTGGTCACGCTCGACGCGCGGACCGACATCCTCAACGACTTCGAGGGGCTCCCGTACAACGACGAGGGCCTGCTCAACGACGTCACCGTGTCCCGCATCGGCGGGTCCACGCAGCGCGCCGTCAACGCGGCCAGCGCGTTGGAACTGGGCACCATCAGCGACTCGATCGAGGTGTACCTCAACGACGACGACCAGGCGCTGAGCCTGGCCGAGTGGCTCGCGAACATCAACGCCGAGCCGCAGCTGCGAGCGCCCGTGCTGAAGGTCTCGATGGCCGCGCTCGCGGCACGGTCACCGGCGAAGGTCCCCACCGTCATGGCGCTCGAGCGGGGCCAGCGGATCACCTGCGACCACCTGCCGGACGGGCTGCCCGCGACCACCATCGACCTGTTCGTCGAGGGCATCAGCGACGCGTGGGGCAAGAACGACTGGGTCCGCACGATCACCACGTCGTCGCTGTGGCGCAACGGCGCCGTCTGGATCCTCGGCGACCCCTTCTACGGCGTGCTCGGTAGCACGACGATCCTCGGACACTAGGGAGCGCGCATGGGCGTCTGGACCGCCACCGTCAAGGACTGGGCCGACGGCACCACGCCGAGCGCCGCCGACTTCGACGCACAACTGCGCGATTTCGCCAACGCCTTCGGTGCCTGCTCCACGTACACCCCGACGCTCACCGCGACGACGACCAACCCGACACTCGGCACGGGCAACGTCCGCTCCG
>ERZ869921.776-NODE-776-length-15915-cov-22.353909_pt1 | contig 15915 bp, 28 predicted proteins | sample MGYA00579310_ERZ869921 | MGnify/ENA primary metagenome ERZ869921 (study PRJEB32216, sample SAMN09231816) | wastewater metagenome | place: USA: Maryland | collected 2016-06-21 | study: EMG produced TPA metagenomics assembly of the PRJNA472060 data set (Reclaimed...
CGACGCTCTTCCGATCTGTAGCCTTCTTGGCTAAAAAAAACGCTTCTGAACGTGCCCCCTTAGCAGAGTTACATCGCTTGCAACATGCCACTAAATTACTTGGCTCCATCGCTAGATGCGGATCTTTCTTAATTGGTATAAGATGATCCACAGTATTAGCATCACCACTACCGCAGTAATAGCAAGTGAAGTTATCTCTAGCCAATATCTCTAGCCTACGCTTCTTAAACGCACGTTTAACTCTAGGATCATTCTTAGTACTTGCCATCTCTTAATAGTATCCCTTTACTTTGAAGAATGCCCAAGCATTACACGGCGTTGAATATCTTGTAGTTATATATTTCAAGCCTAAGTCTATTTGCTTATATGGATCCTTCTCTTTCATCTTTAGCAGCTGAGGTATCCCATAAGCACTACTTTTCTTATTCTTTGCTACAGCTGACCATTGACTCTCTTTGGTCCAAAGCGCATTTAGACATATAAACTCTTTAGCATTTATAAGCTTTACATACGCATATAACTTATAAGCTTCTTTATTTTCTGTTATTGCATTAGCTGTAGTTGCCGGCATAATCCCATTAAGCAATAGACCGGCCCAAATCATCTGCAACGCCTTGCGAGCTACTCCGGCCTTGCCGGCTCGCCCAGCGATGCGAGATGGTACAGCATTAGTCAAGTTCATTTGCATTATCGCAGGTCAGACGGCATGTCGGCATCGACTACTTCTGGATTTAATTCAATTCCTAGTACGCCGCACTTACTACATTCAACGCATTTCAGGCCCGGTGGCAGAAGCTCCGAGAACTCCGCCACCACCTTTCCAGTTATTGTAGATTTACAGATCCGGCACTTAAAGCGAACGATCACCATAGATGCTCCTTTTCAGATCTTCTATAGGGAATAGGTTAGGCCGATCGACCCAGTACGAACCATCTTGATTACGGTATCTAGGCTTCTTGGCCATATGTATCGGAATCCATCCGGCTATGTCGTACACCGGGCTCTTACCCGTAACCAATACAGCTATATCGTTTGAGCGATCATTGTTAGTAAGGATTAGATGACCGTTAGAGTATTTAGTCCACTTAACTTCGATCTTGGCCCCTATGTCGGCTTCATTCTTGAATGTATTAATAGACGGCACAAAATCACGGATACCAAAGTATTGTGCTACTGCTATCTCGGCTCCCACCGCTTCGCTAGATTCCATAACGGCTTCGTGATAATTAACGCCTTTATTGCGCCGTGATGGTGCATCGACTTTAGCTTGAACCTCTGTAATTCTTCTGAACCCTACCCGGTGAGCTTCTTGCTCCTGCGAGTAGTCCAGAATGACCCTTACGACTTGCGACACTTGGAGCAGATCCATAGCACGATCTCTTTATCTGCGTTACGGATTTCTATACCGCCTTCTGGCGATACATCTGTAAAGCAAGCGTCACAATTCTTAGCCGGTACAGCTGATACGAATGCTCCGCCTTCCATTCTGTAAGCGATACCATCCTTAGCGAATTCTACGTAGCCCATTTACTTTCCTTTCGGTAGTTGTTACTTTTAATTGGAATCCTTCGTATTCATGATAATAAGCTCTAATCTGCTCTACCATGTCGAAACATGTATTACAGAAAATACCGTCTATAAGTACACGTGAAGCGTCGCAGATCCGGCAAGGTAGATGCTTTTCTTTGCTCATGATTCACCGTTAAGCATTTCCGTTACCAGCGATCTACCAGCTTTAACTTCGAATGCCGGCTTCTTTGGCGCATGCCATTTACCATCTGACCCGATTTTGTACCAGATCGAATCGCAAGATTCAGAGCTTTTCCCTAGTTGGCAGGTATAACCTTTATAATCCCGACCATTCTTCGAGCCCTGCTTTAGCACCATCGCACCATGATTACAGATCGGAGCTTCTTCTAAAGCTTCTGCTCCTAGCGAATCTTGGATCTCTGCCATCGACATTACTAACGGCTTGATTTCTTTATACCCGGCTACTGGCTCCGTCTTGGCTTGCGCCTTTTCCATATCTTGACGGGTAGGTCTTTTATCGGTGCCAAGTAATAATCCGGCAGTTCGGCCGTAGCTTGAAGTAATGCAGTTTTCGACCCAGAAATCCCGATTAACTCCACGATCGCTTCTAGCTTCATAAGCTACATCGACCGCAGCTGGCGTAGAGTCGTTAGCATCTCGGTAGATCTCGGTAACTGCGTAGCAGTACCCGGCTTGGTGATCGATCTTTAGCTCTCGCACGTTAAATCGACACATCGGATAGTTATCGTGAACTCGCTTAATGCGAGTAGCAACATCTTCATAATCATTTAGGTTAAACATTCTTTAGCTCCAGTTCGTATTGTTTAGATTCAATATCTTTGGCGTAAGCCATTTGATCGACTAGAGGCCAGATCTCGCCATTAGTCCATCGAGATAGTTCGCTTCGGTGATGTAGGCAGTAGGCCCGTTCGTTATTCATGCCCCGATGCGTTTCGGATATAACTAATATAGCTGCTTGGCTCTTGGCCTTTGGATGCCAATCGTTTTTAATCTTGCCCCATTCAGCTTTACAAATATCGCAGTAGCGACCTTCTGGCGCATTCTTAATCATTTGCGGGCCTTAATTCTTTGCCCGGCCCACTTGCCTTCTTTGTAACCGTCTTTATGGCCTTTGGCATAACCGGCAATAAATACGATAGGAGAAAATAGGCCCAGCGAATAAATAAGCTGGAGCCCCCATGTAATTTCTATCATTAGTAGCCCTTTACTGTCGTACCTATCTGATATCGACCCTAAAAGGGTAAGGGCATGGACCGACAGAGCGCAAGAACCGACTCGCCAAAATGGTTAATTATTTCTTCTGTAGCATCATTTCGTACAGAATCTCGACTTTGGCCTCTAACCTAGTAACAGAATCTTTGAGCGAGCTGCCCGAATTAGGTTTAAGTTCGTTTAGGTAATGCTTAACTAACCAGCGGATAGAGCCAGCGAATGCGGTAATTATTGTAATTATGGCAACGCAAAGGCCGGCCCAATCCATCGAGCTCATTTACTTAGTACGGCCAAAATCGCTAGATGAAGTATCTAGGTACTTCAATAGAGGCCCGATTAGGCCGGATACGACACATAATCCCAAAGTCTTTGGATTTGTTTCGCCGGCCATGTATAGGGCCCATGCCGAAGCTAGAGCAGCTCTTAGCCATGATAAAAAAGCAGCTTTGAATTGTGGCATGTTATCTCCTTAGTTTACTTCGGAGTAAACGTAAACGGTGTCGCTACCTTGCGAGGTGATGGCGTATAACGCTTCGTATGCTCCAAGTGGCAAGGTTACTTTATCGCCATTATCGATCTTAAATCCTGTAGAAGCTGTAACGCTAGCGTTTCCGATAAAGCATGCGCCGGTAGCTGCATGAAGGGATACGGTCTGATCGTGCGGATCAGCTGCTACTAATAAAGTAGCTGTAGTAGTTACGGTTACGTGACTTGTTTTCATTTTAGACCCAGTTTCACTATAAGAGCAGCTGCTTTAGCCGGATTAAGATTTACTTCAAAGTGCATCTCATCCTTACGATTTACGTAATCTCCGCCCCATTTTAGGCCGTACTTAGTGGCTAGGGCCCGGAGCATAGGTACCTTCTCCGCTGGGAATGTCCCTACCTTGCCTAAAGGATGCTTAGGCGCATTTAGATCGATAGCTGTACCGCTTGAATGGTTAGATAGTTTGTCGGTGCTACCCCGTACCATGCGGAAGGCATAGCCCCAATCGTCTAAAGTGCCTTCATCTATTGGCTCTATTAGTTTATGAAATTCGCAAGCGAAATTAATTAATAACGAAGCTGCACCTTCGGCGCATGCCAGTTTAACCTTTGTGCCTGGTACTTGATAGCTTTTAATATCGATCTCATTACGATCGTTAGAAGCCGGCCATCCGTTACTAGAGAATAGGCTCATGCTAGAAGTGCGTTGGCTTCTTCTTCTGTTAGGCCTAGTCGCTCTAATACAGCTGCTTTAGTTGCAGCTTTAGCAGCTTTGGCCGATTCTTCTTCGGCTTTAGCAGCTTCGTAATTTTGACGATCTGTTTCTAATTGGGCTATTTCTTCATCGGTAAGCTCGATCTCTACCTGCTCTTTAGTTTCGCAGTTGATTACGAGTTTTGTAGGTCTGGTCATGTTTTCTCCTTAGTTTTTAGAAATACCGTATAAATAGAAAGAGGACCCGGTAACGAAATCGCCGGAGCTATGAATCTGTAAATCTATTTGCGTAATAGCTGCAGTATTAGCCCATAACGTAGCATCGAATCCCATAAAGTTATCGGTACCGTTATTTTCTACGGCGTAATCTGTAGACACTACTTTATAATTTGAATCTGAAAAATTTGTAATATAAATATCTAAAGTAGAAAATACGTTAGAAGTTTGACCGCTATTCGGTATATTACCTACGAATCGATTAGAAGTAGAATTAGCTCCTACAGTTGAACCGTAACCGTATAAACCAAGCCAAGTATAAGAGCTGGTACTACTATTAAAAGCAATATTAAGATTTTGCCTAGATCCCGATCCGCTACCTCTAGCCGATACTCTAATTAGTAAATCCGTATAATCAGAAGAATAAGATCCTAGACCTGTGAAAGATATTAAATTCTGATTTGATCCTAATATGCTTTTATTTATAAGTGTATAGGTTGCCATTATGCCGCCTTAATTCCGTAAAGTGTAGCAATAGATCCGGCAATATAATTTTGTGAACCACCAGATAACATTAATCGAATTTGATTAATTGCAGAGGTTGATCGCCACATTCCGACCGTTGCTAATACTTCTGTGCTGGGAATAGCTGTTCTGATTAATACACTTTTATTAGTTGTTGTATTTGAATAATTTTGAAATTGGAATATAGCAGTTCTACGATTACCGTTACCAGCTGCCCAGTAATCCCAGCGTATTTGGTCTGCGGTAGTTTCCCGACTTGATCCATAAGTACCGTCAGTTTTGCCCCATATTCTGGTTAAACTGTAATTCGATGTAGTATCTATTGATCCATTACCTACACGAACCGAAGCACCAGTAATGCTATCTAAATCTCCATTAAATACTAAAATAATATCGGTATAGGTTGAAGGTATTGCAGTAAAAGTAATTTGATTAGCTGCGCTAGGTAATGTAGTTGTAGCGATCAATTCATAGGTAGAGGCCATTTAAGTATCCTTAATCGCATAAAGAGCGTACTGGGTATTAGTATCAAAATTGGTACCGGCAGATTTAATAGATATCTCTGTAATGGCCGAAGTACTTGTCCATAAGGCGGAACCTAAACCTACTAAACCGCTTCCGTTAAGATCGTATCCGCTTAATGTTCTTACTACTTTGGCTTTACTAGTCGAGGCATAATCTAAAATATCTATAACTCCTACGCCATACATAGAAGTACCCGAACTTCCAGAAGTTAATAAAATATAAGCAATTCCAGAATTAGAAGATGCACTAGCAGAAGATCCATTACCTAATAATTGATGGCGATAAACAGAGTCGGTACCAGAATTAAATTGAATATAAGCATCGGTACCAGAAGCCGTATTTTTTGAAATATATCTGATTTGCAGGTGCTTATATCCAGATAAAGAACTAACGTTAAAAGTAATAGTACCGCTAGATCCCGTACCCGTAGCGGTTGCAATACTTTCATAAGAATTAGGCGGTGTCGGCGGTACGCCTATTCCGTAAATACCAGTAGATAAGGTACCGATCATTACGATACGGCCCCTGTAACGGTCCATGCGTTAGTTCCCGTTTTGATGGCTACGCAAGCTTTGAAGGCTCCTACTACTGGAGCAGTAGCGACGGCTCCCGGCGAAGATACGGTAGTAGTACCGCTAGAAGCTGCTTGGATAGTTAGATCGCCAGCTGCATTATTATTAAGAATTGTTATAGCTGTGCCATCTGGAAAATCATAAGTAGCATCTGTTGGAATGCTTACAGTTTTAGCCGATGAGCTAGTAAATACTAAAAGTTTTTGGTATTGATCGCCATCTGCCAAAGTGTAAGTAGTGCCAGACTTCGTAGATAATTCATAAACTGGTAAACCATTCCAGATAGTCGAAGTAACGATATCGCCGGTAACGACGGGCCAAGTTGCCATTTTTTCTCCTTAGTAAGAAAGTACTCCGCTACCGATGGTCGCATAGGTAGTACCTATTATAAACCCATCGATAATCGGTTCTAGTGTAGTGAAGGTAGTTTTGAAGCTATTAGGTGTTATAACATTTTGAACGCCGAATACCTGCAAAGTTTTAGTAAGGGTCGATCCGCCCGGTTGAGTAGTGCTGACCGTAATTGGATCAAAGAAATCAAGATCCAAAGCTGCAATAATGCCGGCGTTATAATCCGGCGTATAAAGATCTAAAGTAATCGAATCGCATCTAATAGAAGTTTCGGCCCGGCTTGCAATATAGGCACGGGCATAATCCAAAGCCACCGCATCGGTTTGCATTAATAAATCTTGCTCGTTGTAGCTGTGTAAGAAGTATTTATCGATGGAAGCTTGGTTAGTGGCTACTTGCGGAGTACCGCCGGTCCGGGTAACCGTACCCTTGTTATAGACCAGTACGTCATTTAATACCCAGTTAGCATCGACATAATAGATCCCGGTACCGTCATCGGCAAAGTCTGTAGTAGGTAGGGCTACCGAAGCGGTCGTAAGATCTCTATCCTGAAATACGAAAGATCCGTAGGCATCAACGTAAAGAGCCCCGTATTCGGTCGTAGCGACCGTCTGCATAGCTGTTAAAGATGTACGGAAGGTGCCCGGATCATTTTGCAGAGTAGTTAGTCCGGCATCGACATCGCGCATCGAGTTAGGCCATTCGATTTCGTCTAGGATCTGATTAATGCGAGTACCCGATAGATCACCTGCAGTAGCCCCTGCAACGGTCGATATCTGGGCATTCTGGGCTAATCTAAAGGCATCTATAGCCTGAATGGTCGTATAGGCTAGATCGGTCGCTTCTTGCGGTTGAGTAGTTAAATAGCTGGTAATAAAGCCGGAGAAGATCGGATAGGTAACGGAGTTATAAGTAGCTGTAATCTGAATCTTACGCATCGGGCTAAGAAGTTGATAATAAGGCGATGATGGATTTTGTGGGTTGAAGTCGCCATTCTGATCGACTATGCGTAGAGTTAATTGGCCGGCCTGAAATTCATCCGATACCGCATCTCGGCCCCGTCGAGTTTTAATATAATCGATCTGATCCGATACATCTACGATCACAGCTGCAGAATCAGCAAAGATATTAGTACCGAAAATACCTGAATCGATTAAGCAAGCTTGCGCAAAGCCGGGCCCGGTCGAGAAGTTAATAACCGCATTTACTACAGGTACGGCCATTATAAGAATCCTGCCGGAGCAGTTATGTAGCCATTAGTTACGATCTGTTGCATAGCTCTTTGAACCTGATCGGTAAAATCATTTTGCGCCAATACCGTGCCCTGCGTATTAATATCGAATTGGTTATTTTGAATAACCGTACTACCAGTAGTACCCATCGGGATATTAGTAGTAGTAGGCACGTTACTTACGTACGATGGTAACTCTCGGAATGCTCCGTAATCTTTGGCATTCTCATAGACGTTACGCAAAGAATTAGCAGCTTCATTAGCCGATTCTGCCAATTTCTTAGCTGCATTAGCTGCATCTAATTCGGCATTATATTTCTTGGCTAGTACTTCGTTTTGATCCAGTAATGCTAATTGGGCTTTAATCCGTAGTTTAGTTTCCTCATCGGTAGCCGTATTTAGAGCCAGCATTAGCCCGATGCGCTCTGTATCGAATTTCTTAGCCAGTTCATCTAAAGCCAGTTTTGCCTTATCTTTGGCTAATAGGTCTGCAGCTGCTTTATTACGTGCCTTTAATAATTGTAATTCTTTAGCTCTAGCGATCTCCATGTCCGCACCGGCACCCAAAGAATAAGTAAAGTTAGAAGTAGGCTTAGCCCGTTCTTTAGCTCCGTACTTGGCTAGCAGATAAGCCGGTAAATTAACGGCAGCTAGTAGATCTGTAGTTTTAACCTTATCAAGGCCAGTTAATGTTTCTACTTTGCTTAGAAGTTTAGCCATTCCAAAAGTAGCGTCGGCTATAGCTTGCGCAAAATTCTCCATATCGCTAGCTGCATTCTCGATCGAATTATCTTTGGAAAATAGGGCTAGAGAATCTAGTAAGCCTTTACCTATAGTTTCTTTGGCGTTGGCAGCTGCTACGTTAAGCCGATCCATCTGGCCGGCGTAAGTAGATAATCTGGCAGAAGCTTGGCCGGAGAATTTATCGGATAGAGCATCCATGATCTTGTTCATGTCGCCGGTGGCTAATATAGTTTTATCTAGTCCGGCACCTAAACGGCTAAGAGCTGTAGTCTGCCCGGTAAAGCCTTTGGCCAAAGCTGCCGACACCTCTTCGACAGAGCGACCCGTCGCAGCTGATACGTTGAGCGCAACATCTAAAGCCTTCTGGCTTTGGATCAATGATCCGCTAGCTGTAATTAAAGTTTGAAAAGCCGGTCTAAGTTGGTCATCGAGAACGCCGTACATTTTCTGCAAGTTAGCGATGTATAGCTCTACTCCCGGAGCTGAAAAGGAATAGCCAAGATTATTTAACTGAGTTTCTAAAGCTTTAGCTGCTTTCTCATCTTCCATAAAGGCTTTAACCGATGCCTTGCCAAAGCTGATAATAGCTGCAGTACCAAAGGCTCCGGCAAAGGTTTTAGCCAGATTCTTTACGGTTTTATCGAATACCGATACATCCTTCTCGGCCTTCTTTAAGCCTTTATTACTCCATGTAGATAACGCCGATACGACTAAACTAGCCATTAGGTCTGCTCCTTAATGCTCTAGCTGTAGCCACCATCTCGGCCTTTTGTGCAGAGTTAAAAGCGTTGCAAGTATTCTCTATAGCCTTTAATACTTTGGCGTAAACTTTGCCGTTATCTTCGGCCCATGCTCGATAGATTAATCGGCCTTGTTGTTTACGACTTGGCCTACCACGTTGGCCGACTACTCTGGCATCTACTAATTCTGGTAATGCAGCTATGAATTGGAATGAAGCATTAGGGTTGAGAGAAGCTGTATCGCTACGACCGGCACCGACTTTACGGCCGGCAGTTTCGTAAATAGCACCGGGAGCAGATTCGTTCGATACGTAATTAGTTACGGCCCATCCGTTACGGTTGCGCTTATTAGATCCGGCTTTATATTTAATACCGGCTTTAGCTGTTAAATAATCATAAGCCGGGAATGCCCGATAATTAGCGGTAGATACGGAAGCCGTAGCCTTACCCCATCCGCTTAATACCTCATTTTGCTTAGGTAAGTAATTACGGGCTTTATCCCGGATAGGTAGCATTACAGACTTAATATCTGATCCCATAGCCTTTAATAATTCATCATCAAATTTACGTAAAGCTGATTGGAGTTGTTTAACGCCGGTTACGTTTACTGGCATTTTTAATCTCCTTCGCTCTATCGTGTAAGACTTGGATGATATGCCTAAACATTTCTTCATCCATGTCTATAAATTCTTTAGGTGGAATACCCGTCTCCACCGCCAAAGCTGCGATGGTATAGGCCATCGAGTTTCGGCTTATGGCTATTTTTTTTCTTCGAGTACCTCTACTAGGTCTAGGGTATCTACGAACTCTGGGCCAAAGGTAGGCACGGTAGCTCCAGATCTACGCAAGCATTCCCAAGCAAGCCAGAAGATTTCGGTCTGCTTTTCGGTCTCACGTAGGATCTTAGAGATACCGGCCTTATGAACTAATTCGAAGGCATACTCGATACCCGGTGTTATGCGATGCTCGCTAACCTCTCCGTTAGCCCTTGTTATCTTTAGTTTTGCCATTAGTTAGATCTCCTTAGAATGTACCTGTAGTTGCATACGCTACAGTGCTATTGCATGTAAACGTAATCGATGCGTTATTAATAGATGCTACATCGCCATTAATTGGAGTTAGGTTATTAACTAGAATTGATACGGTGTATAGCGGATTAGTTGCGCTTACGGCAGTTCCTTTAACTGGGATTAACACGGCAGTAATTGTAGTGCCGTAGTTAGTCTGTAGAAGGGTAGTGATCTGAGAAGCTGCAAAATCGTTAAAGAAATCTAGTGTTAGCGTTGAAGCCTCTAGACCCTTAGTGAATTTATGAGATGAATCTCCGAGAGCTGTAATCTCTAGTTCGTCGAAGATTTGTGAAAGCGTTGCGCTGGATACGTGATCTGAGATATCTACTGTCGCCAGCTTAACGCCTACGGTGTTATTTAGCATTACGGCCATTATTCTTCTTCCTTCTCTGCAGCTGGTGCAGCTTTAGCTTTTGGTTCTTCTTGCTTAATCTGACCGACACGGGCCAGAAAATTATTTTCGTTTATATCGTATTTGTCGGACATGTTAGCTCCAAGTCGTGAGGATTGAGATATTTAATTCAGCTGTTAAAAGCGATCCGCTAGCTGCATCGGTGATTGATGGAGTAGATACGCTAGTAACGTTATAAGAGATTCCAGATGCCGCTAATTTATTAAATACCGCTACTATAAAAGTTTCGATCCCGGCTAGATTGCCTTGATTATCGAATGCAGGTACGGCCATTAGAATCTTGAAATTAGCCAAAGGCGCAATAGTGTTATAGCCATCGTTCGTAGGTTGGATATACGGATCGCCGGGTAACACGGTTACAGAATTAGCTAATAATGTTGGGTTAGGAAAAGCGAAAGTACTCCATACGCCATTATTTGTAAGAGCTGTGGCTACGGTACTTCTAAGGGTAGTTATAGCTGCTGGCATTAGCCCACCAAAGAAGAAGGGTTAGCGTAAGGTTGAATTAACCCACGTACCCGGTTCATTAATTGATAACCCATGCGATAAGGCGAAGGCGTAAAGCCATCCATGCCTACTCCGCCGGTCTGGGATACTTGCCGGGCTTGCCAGATGTCCACCGCTAGGACCATCGCAGCTTGACGGATTGCTGGAGTATTAGCGTAGCTGGCAGTTTTAGTATCGGGCCCGGTAGCCGTGCCATAAGGCACGATTCGATTAAAGATTTGATTAGCTGCAGTTTTAGAGTATTGAATAAAAGAATAACCGTTAGGCCAGTTTTGCCATGCCCACGGCCACCAAAGTAAAGGGAGGATATTAGCGGTACCGTTTGAAGCCGGCACGGTGCCGGTTATGGTGTAAGTACCATTGAAGGTAGCTCCGCATCCTGCGATCGTAACGCTCTCGCCAGTTACGAATAAGCCGGGATTAGCCAGCATTAAAGTGGCTACGTTGTTGTTAATTGTGCATCCGACTACCGGTGCAGTATCGAACCAAAGATATTGATTAAGTAAATCCTGCGCCGTCTGGCAGACAGATTCGACATCAGAATCGGAGTAAAGAGTACCTATCCCAAGATTACTCCTGAGTTCAGCAACAGTTACATAAGTAGCGGCCAAGCTCTTTACTCCTTTTCTAATAGCTCTGCCGGGATAGGGCTACTAAACCCGGCAGATTTCTAAAGTGGCTTTAATTAAGCCTTCATGTACTTGTAGATACCACCAGGCATCTTTGCAAGTGTCGCCATGAAACCGTAGATAGCGATCTGCACTTGCAAATTGCTTACGACGTTTACAGACATAAACGCTTGAGGTGAACGGTAAACGGTGAACGCCTCTGGAGCCAAGATAACAGCTGAGCCATCATCGAATGTAGTAGCTGCAAAGTTCTTAGATACATATAGATCTAATCCCAATACATTTCCACGAATTGCAGTTGGGCGAACTTGACCAGCTGCGTTCATTGGTTGAATCGCATTGTAGATAGGGCGACCTGTTGTATCTGTTGCGCCTAGTAATGCTTGGTATTGAGCTGCGTTACCGATGTAATTCTGTGCAAAGTAGCCAGTATTCTTATAGATATTAGCTGATGCCTCAGAAGTAAAGTCGATGATACCTGTTGAGTCTGCAGTTTCGTTTGAAGCAGCTGTAGCAGCTGAGATCAAAGCAGAAGCAGCTGCAGTATCAATAGCAGTTAAGTAAGCATTCTGTAATTGTGTTGTTAGTTCTTGGTAGAAGCCCGGATATCCTGAACGCTCTAGAAGTTCAACGGATAAGGTGTTCATACCTGAGTACTTAGATACGTTAGCAGTTAAGAACGCAGTTTCCATACCTGTATTTTGTACGGCTCCTGCTTCTAGTTCTACTGTAACTACTGGAGCTACACCAGTTCCACCACCGGCAGAAGTAACAAGTGAAGGGACACTTATGGTCATTCCTTGCGCAGGGAGAGTTCCTTGCGAGCATGCATCGATTGTAGGTGTACCAAAACGAGTATTCGTTGGGAATTCTGTTAGGTACTGGACCGGGTTGAATGCCGGGTTGGTTGCAAAACTATCATCAGCTGCAGAGATAAATAACTTTGAATCGTCATTACCTAGAGCTGCTTTAATCTTATGCTCTGTGTAGCTTGCGAAATCTGAGATTGGCGAGCGAACAGATGTAGAGATAAACGGTGTTGATTTAACTGGGCGAGATGCTTCTACTACTGGAGTAACCGCTTCCGCCTTTTCTTCGATTGGCTCTGGAGCTTTGTTGTCCAAGATAGCCTCGCTTTCTGTTTCGGTTGGTTTTACTTCTTCCGCATCATTTTGATTAGCGGAAACTTTGGTTACGATCGCATCTGGGTAAGCTGGCGATTCGACGAGAGATACCTCTACCATTTTGGCAGCTGATACGACTAATACGCCTTCTGCATTTTTTTTAGCTTTAACTACATCAACCCCGATGCTTAACGAACTAATCAATTCTTCTTGGGCCAAGATTAAATAATCATTACCCTTCTGGGATGCACTAACTTTGAAGGTACCGTAAATAGCATCCTGAGTAACTTGGAAACTTTGGGCTCGGCCTATTGGGTCATTTTGCGAATGTTGCGCTAGAAGTTTTACACGTCGAGCTTCTGGGATTTCTACCGATCCTGATTCAAATTTAACTGGGCCGGCGGAAGTGTTGCCTACAGTATTAAACGGCAGAACTACTCCGGATATAAGCCGGCGCCCAGCATCGCTTGATTCAATTTGGCTAGCAAAGGTAAGGTGGATATTTTCGATTTCCATTTATAGTCCTAACTCGTTTCCGGGATCTAACGTATTTTCTTCTTCCATAGCATCATCTTCTTCTTCCATATCATCTAATTCAGATTCATTACCATCTGGAGTTAGATCTTCCATCTCTTTAGCTTGATCGATATCGATTAAACCAAGATTTAACATCTTTTCGATTACGTTTAATCTTTCCATAGCATCGGCTCTTAGGAATGTATCATCGACCGCAAAGCGAACCACGTTTCGATTGTTTGTAATATCATCTAGAGATAAACGATTCTCCACCGCACTTATGTAAGGTTGCAGGGTATAAGCCAAAAATTCTTTACGTGAATCCAAGATATTTTGATAAGTCATACTGTTATTCATATCCGCACTTACCATCCATGCAGGTACGCCCATTAACCGGGCTACCTGTGTGCTAAGGAATTGCAAGCTTTCGTTATAGGTCATATCTTTAGGAGAAAAGCCAGTAGACTCGTAACTGAGCGTACTTGTGAGATAGGCCGTCGAGCGATTTAGACGACTTGCTTTCCAAGCTGCAAGTAATCCAGATATTTGCGCTTCTGGTAAATCTGCGCCGGTATTTTTTAGATAGCCCGTAGGCATTGGAGTAGCTGCGCTAACAGCTGCAGCTTTTTCTAAATCTAGTGAAGCTTGAATAGTCCGGGCTCCGGATTGTAAAACTCCTGCGCCATTTAATCCTTGAAAAGTTACAATATCGGTCATCGCTACTTCATAACCATCAATAAAGTATTGATCGATTTCGGTGCCAAATTTATTTGTCGTATAAGTTACTCGATTATTTGAAATCCATTCAAAGCGAGATGGTCGGCCGTCATCTGCGTAGCGTTCGGTAATACGCCAATAGGCTAAATTATAAAATATAAGAGAATCGATGGTCCATGCCATCGTTACGCTTCTTGGTTGGCGAATATCTGGTTGTTCTAACCAACGTGGCTTACCTAATTCTTTGCCGGTTGTTTTGTTATAAAGTTCTAGATCTAGAGATGCAATTACTCCAGCGATTAAGTTACGACATCTTGCAACTGTTGGCACCTGCATAGCTGCATCACGGCCAATAGATCCAACGCCTAGAGAATTAGAAGTACCAGTATTAAAATAGCCATAGCCGTATGATGTATCCATAATAGCCGGCGCATATTGCGCTTCGACTTTAGGCGTAGCTGTATTACGAAGGCCAAGCGTTTGTAATAATCCCATGAGCATATTCTCCCGATAAAATCAAGCATATTCGGGTATTTCGCTTCCGTGTCTAAACATAGATTTGGGCTACCTCTGGCGGGTCGGTTAGTAGGTGTACGACCATCGCTACGCCGATAGCTATATCTACCGGGCCAGCTGATCGCCTTCTGACGATTCGCCAAGCTGCGTCATTTTGCTTAGCTGCGCAATTATTAAAGTGATCAATAAATACCTGTTGGCCAGCATGCACGATCTTCTTATTAGCCAAAGCATCGTGAAGCTCTCCGCAAGCTTGATAAAAGGCTTGGCCAGATACATCCTTAACGGCGCATCCAGATCGCTCTAATTTTGTAGCGATACTCTGGCTAGTGTATTTGTCGTAGGCGATGGTTCGTGGGAAATAAATATCGGCCCATTTTTTAATAGCTGCAGCTACGACCGTATCGTCTACGGCGACCGGGCTTTGGAATGTTTCTAATACCGCTACGCCTATCTTGCCCGATGGAGTTATCTGGCCCATAACCAAGCTCGCATCCCGTTTACTAGGGCTAACGTCGAAGCCAAAGATAGTTAAGGGACCAGGAGATAGCTGTAGGCTCGAATCGCTCGTATCTTCTACGCTTTGGAATGGCCACGGGGATGCTAGAGAGCTGATCCATTGGCAAAGCGTTTCGGTTCGGAAATCTTCGATCGTATTTACCGCCAAAGATTCTTCGATACTGTTTTCATCGATCAAAGTGCCAAGCGACGGGTTAGCCATCGCCCATCCTTTGCGGTCTGTAACTTTGGCGAACTCTGGAGCCGAGTATTCATAGAAGCCGATACTCTCCGGCGGATAACTAAGGCACTTTTCCCGAAGGTTATTTAATACTTCTGAGAAAGCATCGCCAGAGTTAGAGCTAAAATAGCTTTGCGCATTCTTTTGGGCACGGGTAACAGGTAGCGCAGCTGCGTAAGCTTCTTTACCTACCTCTCGGAGTTCATCGATCCAAAGATAAGAAGCTGAGCGACCACGACTTCCATCTCTAGTCGAAGCTACTACATCTAATCGACCACCGCCGTACTTCGGAAGTATCTCGATCGATTCTGTACCGTTAGCGAATCGGATCTGCTTAACCATTGGCCTTAGATAATCGGATGATTCGAATAGGTAAGCGATCTCCCGGAAGTTAGTAAGTGCCATGCCACGATTAGAGGACATAATAATTTGATTCTTTTCGCCGAATAACACTAAGCCGGCAATAGCCCTAATTCTGCCTATAAAACTTTTACCATTTTGCCTAGCTGCCAGAAGAAGGCTAGAAGTGCGAATCCACGAATCATCTTCTCGCACCGATAGCATGTCGTTTAATACCCACTTCTGCCATTCCAAAGCAGGAGTACCGATAGCTTCTGCAAGCTCTATAACCTCTGGAGCCCGGCTCTTTGTGTTAAGTGGCTTGTTATGTAATCTAGGTTGAACGGCCCCCAATAGAGGCGGTTTAGAAGTGCTCATCTATGGGATCAATTAATACTCGGCTGGCCTAAAGCTGGACCGGCCGGGATCGTACTGGTCGTAACCATCGGGGAGATCGATCGACTAGATCGGAAGAGCGTC
>ERZ869921.777-NODE-777-length-15900-cov-9.310003_pt1 | contig 15900 bp, 24 predicted proteins | sample MGYA00579310_ERZ869921 | MGnify/ENA primary metagenome ERZ869921 (study PRJEB32216, sample SAMN09231816) | wastewater metagenome | place: USA: Maryland | collected 2016-06-21 | study: EMG produced TPA metagenomics assembly of the PRJNA472060 data set (Reclaimed...
GTTCGCCCGCAATCGACGCAGGCGAGGACCTGTCTGCATACTTCACGACCGACTACGACTCTTCGACACGGGTGACGCCTTGGGACGTTGGCGCCTTCGACCGCGACGGCATCAGCGGGGGCTCGCCTGCAACAACCGTAAGCCCGTTGGGGCACCGGGCATCGCGTGGCTTTATCGGCTGCGCATTCTAACCATGAAGACCCGCGCATTCACAACTCTGGAGGTGCTCGCCGTGCTGGCGATTCTTGGCGCACTCGGTTTCGCGTTCAAGCCGTCGCTCTTTCCAGGCGCGAGCAAGCGCGCAGAGAACTCTGCGAAGGCAACCGCCCAACTTGAACAGGCCACGAACGCCCAAGGCTCATCTGCCGCCGCGAGCGTCGCCATGATCGGCACTGCTGCAGGCATGGCCACGAGTTCGCCTGCTGTGGACTTTATCCGTCGCGAGGTGCCGGTTGCGCTCGCCAAGCTGCCCACGCCCGACCCCACCGCGCTCATTCAGGCCGAACAGCGGCGAGTTGCCGTCATGGAAGGCAAGCTGGATGAAGCCCGCAGGCTCTACGAAGTCGAGGCCAAGCGCGCAGCCAAACTCCAAGAGGAACGCGACGAAGCACTAGCAGCCCGCAGGCAGGCCGACGTTGCCCTCCAGGAGGCCGCAGCAGCCGAACACGCACGGACTATGCAGGCGATGGGATTAGGCGCCCTGGCGCTGATTCTCGGCGGCCTGTGGGTATGGGCGAAAGTCAATGGCCTGAGCGTCGCCCGGCTCGGTCAGATGGCGGCAGACATGCGGCAACCGGGAACCAACGCCGTAGACGTGCTGGATAAGTACGTTCCGACGCGCCTGTGGGGCAAGGTCGAGCGCGAGGCAAAACTAAACACCAAACTTCAATGAGCGACGACCAGATACGCTACCTTTACGACGCGATTCGCACCCTAGCCGATAAGCAGGATGCGACAACCGAGCGCATGGCCAACGTGGGCGCTACCCTCGCGCGCGTGGAGTCGGCAATCTCGACGCTGCCCGACGTGCAGGCCCGACTCCGTGCGGTTGAGGAAATCGCGCAACAGGCGAAGGGTGCCAAGTGGACTTTGGGCGCACTCATGACCGGCGCGGCCTTCTTGGGCGGCGGTATTGGCGCGAAGCTGGTCGGACTCTTCACCACTGGAAAATGAACCCCGGCCTCCTAGATCGACTCATCACGGTGCAGGCCCTCACGGAAACGCGAGATGCCGCCGGTGGCGTCGTGTCTAGCTACACCAGTCTTGAGCCGCAGATTTACGCTCGGCGCGTGGATAGGGGCGGGCGCGAGTTCCGCACGTCTTCAGCACTCAACGCTGAGGTCACTTCGATCTTCACCATCCGCAGCTACACCGGCCTGACCAGCAAGCACCGCTTCGTAGACGGCGGAATCACCTACGATCTCGTGTACGTGCAGCAACCGCAGCGCAGCGGAATGCAAGAAGTTCAGGCGCGAGCCATCAACCCATGACCTTCGAGACCCGCATCACCTCCCTGCTCTCAGACAGCGCCATTACGGCACTGGTCAGCACGCGCGCGGGTCCGGTCACGGGCGGGCAGCAGACGGCCCTGCCCTATCTCGTCTGGCAGCGCATCTCAACCGTGCCGGTTGAGGACCACGGCGCGGGCACGACGCTGGAAGAGATCACGATTCAAGTATCCTGCTTCGCCTCAACCTACGCGGGCGCCGTCGCGATCCGTCGCGCAGTCCGCTCCGTATTCGAGGCGAACCATACAGAGGGGCCAATCACGTACAGCAACGCGCAAGACCTCGGCTTTGACGACTCGCTGCCCGCATTCGCGGTGAGCTGCGACTTCAGCGTCTGGCACGACGACACAACGGCCTAGTTCAAGTCACGACCTGAAGACGCACGCCGTTCACCCATTTAGTTAACGCTCACCAGTTAACGCTCACCACACCCAAAGAAAGATAAAACATCATGGCTAAATATCCTGCCAAGGGAACCATCCTGGCATACGAGTCCGCTACCGGGCCAAGCGTTTGGACGACGATTCCGAGCGTTGGCGACTTTGACATGCCCATCGTGCTCGAAAAAGAGAGCATTGACGTGACCGACCACGACAGCGGCGGCTACGAGGAGAAGCTCTCCGGCATCGGCACCGCTGAAATCATCGACGTCCCGATTGTCGCGTGGGACGGAACGAATACGCACCACGCCGCGATGGTCACGCGTGCCGCTGCCGACACTCTGACCAATTGGAAAGTGACCTTTAAGGACACGAAGGTAGCAACGTTCTCCGGGCGTATCAAGAGCGTCAAGACCAGCAATCCGGTTCGCGGCGCCTTCGGTGGCGCGCTCCGCATTGAGACCACTGGCGCAATCACCTACACCTAATGAATAGCGAATCCTTCATCAAGGTAGCCGTCGCTGGCCAGATCCTGAAGCTGCGGGTTACTCCGCGCTTCAAGTGGCGGCGCGCTATCATTGAGAACCCTGCGTGGCTCAATGACGACCGCGACACCGACCTTCGCTTGGCCTGCCTGATTTGGTGCATGCTCGATGGTGAATACAAGACGATCCAATCCGTTCAGGATTCGTTCGCCCTTATCACCGACGAGAACCGCACCGAACTGTGGAGGGCCGCGCATGAGGCGTGGGAACTCGCGTACCCGAAGGCTGAATCAAAAAACGAGAGCAGCTCGACGAGTGCGCCAGCGCCTTTGTCGAGCTAGGTATACCGCCTGATGAATACTGGAATACCGATCAAGCCTACATCGACGCAGTACGTCGGGCTTGGGTCGTTCGTGAGCGCAGGGAGTGCAGGCGCCTAGCCTCACTCGGATACATCTTCGCCAGTGCCTTCGGCGGCAAGGCGGAGATTGGTGAGATAATGGAAATGATGGAGGCGCCGGAACTGCCAGAGGAGACGGAAGAAGATGGCGAATAGCGCATACAAGAACTTCACAGGTGCTGACGATTTGACGTCTCGCCTGAGCGGTCTCTCCAAAGACATGCGCATGCGCGTCATGGCCATCGCCGTTACTCGTGGCGCCCGGCATGTGGTGAGGGCAGCAAAGCAGGGCGCGGCGAAATCACGCAGGACTGGCGCACTGGCGAACTCCATCAAGGCAGTCACGCGCAAATACGAGCGCAACGGCACGGCGGTTGCGGTGGTTGGCCCTGACCGCGACTACTACCAGGGCGGAAAGCGGCTCAAGAAGGGCATGGACCGGCGCGGCTCCGACCGTCCGACCAAGTACGCGCATCTTGTCGAGTTCGGCCACTTCACGCGGGGCGCAACCGGCGTTTCGGTTTCATCTTCGAAAGGCACAAGCCGGAGGAAAGGCACCTTCAAGGAAAGCGCATTCGTGCTGCCGCAGCCATTCATGCGGCCAGCCGTAGCCTCAAGCGCTGGCGCCGTTCGCGCTGAGATGGAGGCGGTAGTTTCAGAGGCGGTTAAACGATTTGTGAAATAATACCATGGCATCCATCGGCAATCTCTCGGCCACGATCTCGGCCAACGCCAACCCGTATATTTCGGAGTTCGACCGCGCAGAGCGCGAGACCCGAAAGAAAACGGCGTCGATGAGCGCGTCTATCGACAAGCTGCAAGGGGACATTCGAAAGAAGTTTTCCGCAGGCCAGATAGGCACGAGCGTCCTCTCTGGCGTGGGCATCGGATCGGGCTTTGCCATCGCAGAGAAAGCAGCAGAGCAGGTCGTGACCTACTTCAAGCAAGCCGCTGAGGCAGCGCAGCGCATTGAAGAGTCATCGAATCGCACGCTCAAGGCGTTCACGGAGCGCATGGGCCTAAGCCTGACCGAAGAGCAGAAGCTCACGGCAGCAACGCGCAACCGCATCAGCCTAGAGAAGCAGCTCGCCGCCGATGACAAGAAGCTGATGGATGCGGCTAAGATCACAGGCAAGGGCCGCGCTGATGCTACTAGCCGCATGCTGATTTTGAGCAAGGCGCTCACGGATGAGGAGCGCGAGAAGCTCCGCGCTGAGATCGAAGAGGCGCGACTACTGGAGGCGAAGCTCAGCATCACCCAGAAAACAAAGACCGTCGCTAGTGAGGAGACTGCCGAGCGTGAGCGGCTTGAGATGATTGCGTGGGACATTAACCGCGCCGAAGAGATCAAGAACAAGTCGATGGAGTCGGGCGTTGAGATCCTGAAGAAGCAGAAGCAGGAGGCGAAAGACCTGCTGGAGGCTCAGATCGAATACGCGACGAAGTATGGGCCGGACTACAGCGCCATCAAGGAGATCGGCGATGTAAAGGCGCCGGACGTTCAGCCGTGGACGCAGTATCAAGAGGGCCTCTTTGAAATCTTCAACAGCATCGGCGAACGCTCTGCCGCTACGTTCTCCGAGATGGTGCGCACGGGCGAGAACGCGCTCGACTCGCTGATTGATTCCGTTGCCGACGCTTTTCTGCAGATGGCATTCCGCATGGGCGTGGTCAATCCGCTGCTCAACGCAGCATTCGGACTTACGGGGTCGAGTGTCCTGCCTGCGCTCTACGGCATCGGCGCGGGCAAGGCGGACGGCGGTCCGGTCAGTGCTGGCATGATCTACGGCGTCAACGAACGCGGTCGTGAGATGTTCGCACCGAGCACCGCTGGCACGATCATTCCGCGCGAGAAACTGAGCGGCAGTGGTCGCGCGCAGAACGTCTACCAGATCGACGCTCGCGGCGCATCAACCGACGCAGTGCGCGAACTGCGCGCCATGATGAGCGCTTTGAATGCATCCATTGAGCCGCGCTCTGTCGCAGCCGTGCGCGACGCGGACAAGCGGAGGAAATAACCATGGCAACCATCTCCCTCCCAAGCTCAACGAAATGGCGCGAGGTGTCGCCTGAGCACAGGCGGCTCGCGTCTGAACGCAGTTCGCCATTTACGGGCACGACCTACCAGCAGGATTGGGGCGTAGAGACCCAGTCATTCGAGTTCACGGTGCCTCCCTGTTCGCAATCCACCGGCCTCTCGTGGGCCGAGGCACTTCGGCAACTGGCGATTCCAGGTAACACCTTCGTGGCGGATGTCTCGCGCTACGTTGGCACCGGCACTGCCGACAAAACCTCAATGACGCTCCGGCTTATCCGAGGCTCTGTGCAGCACCACGTGGATCGCGCCAAGACTCACTTCATTTCGTTCACGGCGACCAAGAATCTATGAGCCGCGATATTACTTCAGACATGGCGACGGCGCTGGCTTCTCAACTGTGCAAGCCAGCGATCATCGTTAAGCTGAGCTTTGCGAGCGGCGATGTCCGCGTCCATAGTGGCGTTGGCAATCTCACGTTTGCGGCTGAGACGTACACCGGCCTTGGCCTTATCGGTGCGGTTGCTGACATCGAAGAGACGACAGACGGCAGCAGCAACACCTGCGATCTAACCCTGCAGGCCGACTCCTCCATTATCGCATTGGCGCTGACTGAGGTCGGCGGCGCACGAGGTAGGGCTGGCAAGGTCTGGCTTGGCCTCTACAGCACCTCAACCGGCTCACTTATCGCTGACCCGGTCCTGCGCTACAGTGGCGTAATCGACAGCATTGGCCACGAAGAGAGCGGGCAGACCGCTAAGATCACCGTTTCGCTCATTGACGAGACGGGCGACCAAGAGCGCATGCGCATTCGCTACTACAACGAGGAAGATCAGAAGCGAATCGACCCGACTGATACCAGTATGCGCTACGTGGCTGACCTTCCGCAGAAGCAGCTCAACTGGGGCAACGCAAAGATTTACACGGCACAGCCTACCACGGGCGGAGATAACAGCGACGGCGGCGACCAAACTTCAGACCGGCTATGATCCAACGACCCGAACACTGGCCCGACTTGCTGGCAAAGCACCTGACCGAATGGCGCGCGAAGCCTTTCGTCTGGGGCGAAAGCGACTGCGTGCACTTCGGCGCGGCGTGGCTTGAGCAGCTCGGCTACAGCAATCCGCTCGCTGGGTTGCCGCAGTGGGACTCACCGCTTTCGGCAGCCCGCATCTTCAGCAAGCTGGGCGGCTTTGACCACGCGGTTCAAGCACAGATGGCAGCTCTCGAATGCCCGGAGATCCCGCTTATGTACGCGATGCGCGGAGACTTGGCCATCGTCTGGATTGATGAGCATCGGCAAGCGCTGGGCATCGTAAACGGTAAAGGAATCGCAGTGCGATACGCCGAACGGGGCGTTGCCGAACTGCCATACATGAAAAACGCCGTGCGGGCGTGGAAGGTCTAACATGCCACAAGCAATCCCGGCAATCGTAGTCGCACTGAAGGCAACCGCCTTCACCATTGGTTCATACGCCGTCACCTACGGGACGATTGCGAAGGTTGCGCTGCTGGCTGCATCCGCCGCCTACTCTCGCAACCAGTCCAAGAAGGCGCAACGTGCTTTCGCCTCGCTGCGAGACCAGGGCACAACCGTCACGTTTTCGGACCCGATGGCGGTCGCGGCGTGGATTTACGGTGAGTGTCGCGTGGGCGGTGTCGTGGTGTTTGCGCACACAACGGGCGCCAACAACAAAGACCTGCACCAAGTGATGGTTCTCTGTCCGCACGCGCTGACCGAGATTGATGACATTTACTTTGGCGACGAAGCGCTTGGAATGCCATGGAATAGCGGCAGCCCGTCGAATGTCCCGGACGTTAGCAGTCCGTACTACGGCGCCGTGCGCATCAACCGCAAGGTTCTGGGCGGCTCGGCTGACTCCGAGCTTGTGAGCGAATCGGGTGGCGCCTGGACCACGGATGACAAGCTCACCGACATCTCATCCCTCTACGTCAAGACACTCTGGAACGTAGACAAGTTTCCGCAGGGGCTCTCATTCAATATCTCCTGCAACGTCAAGGGGCGCGAGTGCTACGACCCGCGCGACAGCTCAACCGGATACACGAACAATCCCGCGCTGATCCTGCGTGACTACCTCGTGAACTTCTGCGGCTACTCGACCGCAGAGATTGATGACGACGACGTCATTGCAGCCGCGAATATCTGCGATGAATCCGTAACAATCGCCGACTCGACCACGCAGGCGCGTTACACTTTCAACGGTCGCATACTGACCGACACCAAGCCGGTTGACGGGCGGCAGATGATTGCGCGCTCCATGGCCGGCTGGTGCTCCAAGGTTGGCGCCAAGTGGCGGATGAAGGCGGGAGCGCATCAGTCGTCTTCGCTTTCGCTCACTGCTGCGGACTTCATTGGCCCAATTGAGTGGGTGAATCAGGACCCAATCTCGGACGCGTGCAACGCCGTTCGCGCTCGCTGGCTGAGCCCGGAGAAGAACTGGCAAGAGGTAACGACGCCACTTGTGCGCAAGATCGTAACGGCGCCAAACATCACGGCTGGCGCACGCTGCACGATTGTCAGTGTCGGCACAACTTCATTCACCAGTATCGGCGCGGCAAGCAACACGGTCGGCGTCACCTTCACGGCGACCGGCGCAGGCACCGGCACGGGCACCGTCGATCCTTACCTGGGCGAAGACAACGGTGTTGAGCACATCCGAGACATTGACCTCTTTGGCGTGACCAACGAGGCCACGGCGCTTCGGCTTGCGCGGATCCAGCTCGAAGAGTCGCGCCACGGCCTGACGTTCGTCTGCCGCACAACCCTAAAGGCCATGACCGTTCAGGCCGGCGACTACGTTGACGCCACGCTTTCGCCCTACGGTTGGACCAACAAGCTGTTCCGCGTCGCATCGCACCGCGAGATTCACGAGACGGGAGAAGACGGCGTGTTTATCTCTATCGCGCTTGTGCTACGCGAAGTCTCCAGCGCGATCTACTCCCGCACCGCTGCCGACGAAACCACCGCTGACCCTGCGCCGAATACGGACATGCAGAACCCACGCGACGTGGTTACGCCCGTTCTCGGCACGCTCGAAAGCGATGACGATCAACTCACAATTGACTCACGCGGCACCGTCATCTCCCGCATCAAAGTCCCTTGGACCTGCGCAGACCCCTACGTTCTGAGCGGCGGCACGTTCGAGCTTGAGTACAAAGAGAGCGCCGATGCCGACTGGCTGCCCGCGCCTATTGCACCGCCGAAGGGTTCTGATGAGGTCGCATGGATTGGCCCGGTGGTAGACGGCGAAGACTACGACGTGCGCATTCGCGCCGTCAACGGGCTGGGCGTGCATTCGGACTGGGACACGGAGAGCAACCACACCGTCATCGGCAAGAGCGCCTCGCCTGATCCAGTCACGAGCCTTGCAGCCGAGGCGATTCCTGGTGGCGCCATCCTGACGTGGATCAAGCCTGCAGACCTGGACCTCGGCGAATACTGGATCTACGAGAACGACACCAACAGCATCCCGGCTGATCCTTCGTTCAAGACCCCGGCGCCGACTGAGTCATTTACTCGCGTAGGTCTCGACTCGGGCGAGACTCGGTACTGGTGGGTCAAGGCGGTGGACACGAGCGGCAACGCCAGCACGGCAGCGGGCAGCGTCAGCGCAACGACACTGAACATTGAGTCGCCGACGTACATGTTCCACGGGGCCTACCTCTCGACGGACGTTTACTACCAGAACGCCAACGTTAGAAGCGTGGTTAAGCATGGCGGCAGCTATTACCGCACGGACAACGCAGCCAAGGATGGTCTCGCAACCTGGGGCACGCCCGGCACTGACTGGGAAGTAATCACGTGGATTCCTGCGCTTGCGGCGACTGACCTGCTGCTGGCCAAGGATGTTGTTATCCTGAAGAAGCTGACGATGGGCGACGGCTCAACGGCTGACGCTGGTGTCATCGCGGCGGCGGGCAATACGTCGCACACGAGCGGCAGTGGGTACTACATCAACCCGCGCAACAGTTCATACAGCAACCTTACGACCGCTCGCTTCGGCAATACGTCGGGAAATTACATCGCCTTCGACGGCACCAATGTCGATGCGGTGATGAAGACATTCACGCTGAAGCCTTCAGCGAGCGGCGTGCAGTTCGTCGTGGACACAGACAGCACCTACGTCGGCCCGAATCCGCCCGCGCGGATGACGTTCGGCACGATGCTGGCGAGCAACAACGGGACGTTTACGACGCTAGACTTTGCAACTGGCGGTGGTGGCGTCACGTGGTCCGGAACCACCAGCTTCTCAATCGGCACGTCGCTCATCACGACCTACGGAATCAATGCCTCTAATGGCAACGGGTCCTTTGCGGATCTCGCGACGGCCGATGACCTGACCGTGGGCGACCGGCTCTACATCGGTACGACCGACTGCGAGTTTTACCGCGACTCAGCCAATGTCATCAAAACGCCGGACTCGCTCATTATCGGCGACGACCTGACTGTCACTGACTCAATGCTGGTTCTCGGCACGGGCCGCATCGCGGGCAACTTTGACGTCACCACGTCGGGCTACGGTGTCCGCTTTGAAGTTCTCCCGGCAAGCTCCCTCGTGCGTACCCGTGGCGCGTCTGACTTCGAGGTGCTAGACGGAAGCGCGGTCACGAAGTTTCAGGTGCTCGGCGCTTCGGGTAATACCTCAATCGCGGGTACGCTCGGCGTCACCGGCAACACGACCGCAACGACTGCGACGTTTACGGGCGCAGTAGCGTTCAGCAGCACGGTTGGCATCACCGGCGTCCTTACCGTTGGCGCATCCGGACAGATCGACATTGGGGCGGACTGCAACCTATTCCGCGCGGCTTCGAATCGCCTGCAGACAAACGACGCTCTTGACGTTGACGGCCAACTACGGACCAGCGGCCACCTCGTGGTCGATAACGGCGGCGAGAAATTCAAGGTCAGTTCGGCCAATGGAAACATCTTCATTCAGGGGGTGCAAGTTCTCTCAACCCGCGCCACTGGATTCGCAAATCAGACGGCAACGCCAGCTTACACAGACTTGGGTTCAAGTCCAACAAACGCACAAATCGCGTCTTGGATTGCCGCCATCGACGGCATGCTTAAGGCGCACGGAATAATGAGCACATAACTATGATAACATTCCAGTACTTCCTCGTCATCGCCTTCAATATCTGGTTTCCGCCCGGCCCGTTCGCCGCCATAGGGCAGCAACCGCCGAACGTACCCACGCAGTACGTATACCTGCCCATCGCGCCCGGCACCAACCTGACACCTCAAGGGCCGATCCAGTACCCGCCTCCCCCGGCTCCAGACCCCGGCCAGAGCCGCTTCTTTCGGCATTACCATGGAGGGCGGCGCTAATGACAGCCGACGACATGAAGGCCGAACTCGCGACGGCGAATGAGCAGTCAAAATCACATTGGGAGAACCATCTCCGGTGGCAAGGCGTCGCGCAATGGTTGGCGGGCAAGCTGAACGAAGAGGCAAAGAAGGCGAAGGGGCAGAAGGCTGAACCGCCCACGTCGTGATACGCGCAATTGCCGTCTTCTCGGACCTGCACGCCGGATCCACCGTGGCGCTGATGCCGCCCGGTTTCCGCACCATTGAGGGCACGACGATGGACCACACGCCGATACAGGCGTGGCTCTGGGACTGCTGGCAGGACGGGCAGGCGTGGCTTGACAGCGTCATGGGCGCCGACCCTTACGCGCTCGTGCTCAATGGCGACCTGACCGAGGGCGTGCACCACGGCACAAAGCAAATCATCTCGTCAGACACGGGCGACCACAACCGCTGCGCGCTCGAAATCATCCGCCCGATGCACGAGAAGGCGGCCCGCACCTTCATCGTCAAAGGAACTGAATGCCATACCGGCAACTCCGAGCACTCAATTGCACACGCGCTGAAACTGCCCGATGACGCGCGGGACCGGCTTACCATCGACATCGCTGGCGTGCGCTGCGTGTTCCGCCACCATATCGGCACCTCCACGCGCCGTGGGCTACAAGGCTCCCAATTATCGGCAAACTTAGCCGAAGAGCAGGTGGAGGCCGCATGCAATGGAGAGCCTATTCCAAGGGTGCTCTGTTGCGCACATCGCCACGTTTTCGGGCACTGGCAGGACAACCACGGGCTGTGCGTGGTCTCGCCCCCATGGCAGGGCTTGAGCCGGTTTGCCCATAAGGTAGTGAGCCATGCCCGCACAAAGCCGGGGTTTTACATCCTAGACTGGCGAGGCGTTCCAGACGGCTGCCTGCCAAACGTTCGCGAGCGCATCTACGACACACCCCAACCGGAGGCAATCGCCCTATGAGCAAGCCCGTCGTCATCGGAGACGTGCCGTGGGAGAAGCTCATTGCCCAGAGCATCGAGCCCGAGCCCGTGAGGCCGCCAGGGTCGTTTACGTTCGCTGAGTGGCAGGCAAAGACCGGGAGGCATAGGGACGTAGCCTACAAGATGCTGAACCGCTTAATCGCGGCAGGGACGGTGCGCCCGACCGAAGCCCGCGTCATCAAAGACGGGCTCAATCGCAGGACCATTCTTTACGTACCAACCACGCCGACAAAATGACGCCCAACGAAGCCAAATTCCAGATCCAGCCCGATTTCACCCTTGGCACCTTGGTTTGGCACCGCGCCGACCGGGACCACTGCGGAGTGGTTAAGGGGCCCTTAATAACTGGCCGACACAACACGACACACGTCCCCTGCTGTCAGGGGGAACGTGATTGACTGCGGCATACTTGAGGTATCCGGCTGGTTCCATCATGTCTCTCTTAGGCCGTGCTCGCTGGTGTGGAGTTGTATCCGAGCTGCTTTGGGCTGACCTAAGACGTTCCCAAGGGCTGTTAACCCTTCCTCCGCTGTTCGCTCGTGCCGGGACGTTGAGGCCACGAGTCCAGACTGACCTTGAGGGCGAGGTGGTTTAGACCGGCTCTCACGACGTTGCCGCCGTTGGCTCTCATCGCGTTAGGTGCGATACTTTCTGAAAGCAAAAAGCCCGGCGGTGCGTCCACACCCCGGGCTTCATTGGCTGAGATCCCCTCCTGAGAGGGAAAAGAGTCTTGAAGCTCAATGCGTGGACGCGCTTCGAGCGCCAGCACCAAAACCAAATCGCAATGTGGGTTCAAGCGTATTTTGAAGAAAAGTGCGAAATGCAGGAAGAAAGGTGTTGACTCGTGGTCCGGAGTGGTCCCATGTGGTCCCCGTGAAACAAAAAGACCAACTCAGGCGGGTCGTTAAGGTCCGGCTGACAGACGACCAGCTCGTGAAGCTGGTAACCCTGGCAAAGTCCAGCGGTCTCAAACCCGGTACCTTGGCGCGCATCGCCATCGTCACCTACGTGTCCAAATGAACCTCCCGCTCCATCACCAACTGGCATTCTTGGCGGGGCTATTCTGCGCCATCGTCCTGGCAGTCGCGATCAACGCGGCGGTGCGCGAGATTCGGCACAATCTGCGGGTCAAGCGCGAACGGCTTAACCGACTGTTTGACGGCGTTGTGCCGCATCGGAAATGAGCACCACTCACACCAACATGATCCGCGCCGAAGACATCGGGCGCGACTCCGCAGCCCAGCGGTGCATGGGCATCATTGAGCGCGGCATGGAACGGTTCGCAGTGCAGCAGAAGTTGGCAGCACTGCAGCACATTGAATTTCGCGCGATGGTTAAGGCCAACGCGGTGCCAGAGGTTGAGCGGAGGGCGCACAGGCATTCGCCAGCGCGACGTATGACGGCTGAGCAGATTGCCGAGATGATGCGGCTGCGACGCTCTGGTGTATCCGCGGCGAACATCGCGGAGAAGCTGGAGTGCAGCAATGCAACGGTGGTTAGAAACACAATTGGATGGAGGATTAACACATGAATACGAAATGGATTAAGCGGACGGAGCGGAAGCCGACGCGGGACGAGTTTCCGGTATTTGCTGGAAGATATGACGTGAGGGACGGGCAGTGGATCGAAACAACGTGGTACAAAGAAATCGCCAATATCTGGGAATACACCCACTGGCGCAGCATCAAGTGCGCCCCGCCCGCACGGGAGCTGACGCAGCGGGAGAGGGACGAGGCGGCCGCGAACGCAGCGAGTGATGAGGCCTACAGGCTCGATGCGGATAAGCCAGAGGCGGTTCCAGTCAGTTCCGCCCGTCGCGCCATCTACGCCGAGAGGCGAGAGTTCAAGGCCCTGTTGAGTCAGTGGTTCAAGGGCGAGGACTGGGGGCAGGGGGAAACCGCGCCTCCGGTGGCGAAGCAACTCCGCGCACGCTGCGACGAGCAGGGCCAAGGCAAATGAGCACCGGCCTCTTCGCCCGCACCCTGACCCCCGACGAATGCGACCGCCTGATCCGGCGCTCTCGCATCCGCAGGGCAGAGCGTGCTGCTGTCGGCGGGTGGATACGGTATCACCTGAACTGGCAGATGAACAATTTGAGCAGCGGCGTAGGGTCAGCTCTACGCACAAAGGAAACACGTTATGGCCTCGGGGATATTGAAGGGGCTGAAATCGCGGCAGAACTCCCGAACGCACCGCACCTAGGTAAAGCCGGAGTAGCGCCCGGCCTGCTCAACAATTTCCGCCCGGCCACAACGGCCCAACCCGATACGGTTATCCCGGGGGCTGCGAGCTGCGAAGGTTCGCAGGGCGGTGCCACTTCAGCCTCTCCATCTGGAGATAGCATCTTGGGGAACGCGACGGCTTAGGCCGGGCTGATTCAACTACTGGGGAGCCTCCCCCTTTAACCTAAGGCCAACGAGCGTACCCCGGCGCGTGCGAAAATACCGGGAGAATTTAACCCATGAATACAACAACTGAAACGCCAACCAGCTTTGATCTGGTCATCGCCTCCAGCGGCCTCGAAAGCGAAGGCCAGCTTGCGATCCGCACCGCTTTTTCACCCTTCTGGGCGCAGGCCGCAGAGTGGAAAGCGAAGGTAGCGACGGTAACTGACCCAAGGGTGGCGCGGGCATCCCGCCTGCTCCTCAAGAAGATCCGCGTTGAAGCGGGCCACAAGAAAGACGAGCTGAAGGCGAACTTGCTTCAGCGCACCCGCGCAATTGACGGAGCATTTAAGGCCATCGAGGGCGCAGTTTCTCCGCTGGAGGAGAAGCTAGACGAGATCGAGAAGGCCGAGGAGCGTCGCATTGCCGCCGAGAAGGCTGCGCGCAAGGCCGAGCGTGACGCAGCCCTGCGTCAGTACGATGTCGACACTCAATGGGTGCAGACAGGCGAGATGACGGACGCCCAATTCCTCGCGATGCTGGAGCAGGCCAAGATGGCACACGCGGCGAGGATCGAAGCTGCACGAATCGCCAAGGAAAAGGCTGAGGCTGAAGCAAGGGCTGCCGCTGAGGCTTCGGCGGCGAAGGCCAAGGCGGACGCCGAAGAGCGCGAACGCCAGCGCGCCGAGAATGAGCGGTTGCGAAAGGAGGCAGCGGAGCGCGAAGCTGCCGCGAAGATTGGGCGTGAGAAGGCTGCGGCTGAACGTGCCGCTGCGGAGGCAAAAGCTCGCGTTGAACGGGAAGCCATCGAAGCCAAGGCGAAAGTAGAAAGGGAAGCGGCGGCGGCAAAACTGGCTGAGGAGCGCAAGGCTCGCGAAGCTGCGGAAGCTGCCGCGTTGGCCGAACGGCGCAAGGTCGAGGCCGAAGCCGCCGCAAAGCTCAAGGCGGAACGTGAGGCGCGGGAAAAACTGGAGCGGGAAGCGGCTGCGGCGCGCAAGGCTGAGGCTGATCGAATCGCGGCAGAGAAGGCGAAGGCCGCTCGTGAGGCTGCGGCACCAGATGCGGAGAAGCTACGGGCGTATGCCAACGTCTTGGACAACACTGGATGCGGCCAGCTCTCCACCGAGGCTGCTCGCGCTGCATTCGATGAGATTTCTATCCGCGTTCAAAACCTCACGCAATTTATCCGACAAACGGCTAACGAACTGGAGGCCACCACATGAGCACCGAAAACCAAATCACACCCGCACCGAGGCAGCAGTTGACCCTGCGCCAGCATCTGGAAGGCGACGCCTTCAAGGACGCGGTCCAGCGGGCATTGCCCGTGCATATGAAGCCGGACCGGTTTATCCGCGTGGCCCTTACGACGATGGACCACACGCCGATGCCGGAGTAGCGCCCGGCCTGCTCAACAATTTCCGCCCGGCCACAACGGCCCAACCCGATACGGTTATCCCGGGGGCTGCGAGCTGCGAAGGTTCGCAGGGCGGTGCCACTTCAGCCTCTCCATCTGGAGATAGCATCTTGGGGAACGCGACGGCTTAGGCCGGGCTGATTCAACTACTGGGGAGCCTCCCCCTTTAACCTAAGGCCAACGAGCGTACCCGGACCTCGCGAAACACACCGGAACCTTTCGACCCATGAATACCGCACAGCCTCGCCCGTTTCCTTCACTGTTCAACGCAATGGCCCGCATGTATCGTCACCGCCGCGACAATACCGCCCGAGCCAAGCACGCAGGCGCCTTTGGTGGCGTCACCAAGGCCAAACGCGCAGAGCGCAAAGCAATCCGCGAGGCCGATGCCGCCGCGCAGCTCCGCAGCATGAACGTTTTTCCGAACTAAAACGCCTCAACATTAGCCGTCAGTTAAAACCAGATACCATGTGTGATTTCCATTCCATCGTTGTCCGTAAAGACGGGGCCAAGGCCCACGTCGCCGCCAACTCACATTCCGAGGCAGTAGCCGCCGCCAATTGGCGCGAAAACCAGCCCAACCGCGACCCGTTCTTTAACGAGGTCGAGTGGGACGGCGCGGGCAAATTCCCCGGCGTTGACAAGATCACGCGAGGCGAGGCCGTCAACGAGCGGCAGGCGAAAGTCATCGAGCGCCACTATACCTGCCTCGCCCAGCTCCTCGCGGACCCGAAGGCGCACGCCGCCACGATGTGTCTCGATGGCGGCATCTTCGCCGCCGACGAATACGCGGACATTCGTTGGAAGGTGCTCATTCACCCGAAATGCCCGAAGCGCGTGGCCGACAAGATCGCTCTGACGCCGCTGCATGCGGACGGGTCGCGAATCAAATCATTTCACCCCGCTATCAAGAGCCTTTCGGGCGACGTGAGCCTCGACAGCGGAGCGACGCTCAACGCCCCGGTGCTGGCT
>ERZ869921.778-NODE-778-length-15899-cov-4.018240_pt1 | contig 15899 bp, 32 predicted proteins | sample MGYA00579310_ERZ869921 | MGnify/ENA primary metagenome ERZ869921 (study PRJEB32216, sample SAMN09231816) | wastewater metagenome | place: USA: Maryland | collected 2016-06-21 | study: EMG produced TPA metagenomics assembly of the PRJNA472060 data set (Reclaimed...
ATGTCTGATTGGCAACCGTCTCTGGCGCGACCTTCTTTGCGTTCTTCTTAGCCTTGGTGGCATTGGGGGACGTAGGGTAAGCATATGCCGTCACATCGCAAGAGGCATCGCCAACCAAAAACCCGCCATCCTTATCGAATGCAAAATAAATCATGGTGTTTCCTTTGTTGCTCCCCTCTTATAGGCCAAAAATAAAAACGTGTAAAGCGAATTAAAATGAATTTTGATATTGAATTAAAAAATAATGAGCGTATAACAGAGTGACAACAACGGAAGGAATTGCATCAATGTACGTTCTGAAGGGACGCAATATTGAGACTTTGGCCACGGTCTATTACACTGGCCGCGCGGGCAATCTTTGGACCAGCGACAAGAAGGCGGAAGCTTTTTTGTATGCGTCATATGAAGGCGCAAAGCGTAAGGTTTACCGCTTCAACCGCACGACTCGACTCCATAAGATTTTGTGGATGGTTGACTATCAGAACGAATCGGACGCGCACAATGCGGGCGCAGCGGCCATGAGTGACGAGATGTGTGGCTAATGGCAAACCTTACCAAGAAACAAAAGGCACGGTTGGAAAGAATCCTTTATGACGCAACGCGCGCAAGGGATTATATCATGCATGATAGCATCGCTGTATGCCGTAAATATCAAGGCGTCGGGGGAACAAGCCTAGACTATAGACGCGGCGATGGCGCATACCTATCAGAAGTAATGAAGGAATACGGAAGCCATCTTTGCGGCATAAATGACGCAATCGAAAGATTGCGCGAATTCATCTTGACAAGCTAAGACTATAAAAGAAAACCCGCTAGGAATACCCCTAGCGGGTTGCGGGCATTTTATTACCCAAGGGAGATTGCTATAATATTGTTGCGTCTACATGCCAAAAATTGAAATAATATTACCCAAAAACTGTTGGGGTAATAATCTTGCGTCAAACTCGGATTTTGAGTAATATTGTTGCGCGAAACGACGGAAAATTGTAACAATATTACCCAAAGAATAATGGGTTATTTTATTGCGTTTTCGCGACATTTTCAGCAATATTATTACCCAAAAGGTCTTATACTATTATTGTTGCGCGCAATAAAATAACCAAAGGTATCTTGGAGTTATGCCAGCGGTTCCGTTGACTACAGAACATGTGAACCCGTTCGGCCAAGCTCCAAGATACTTTAGGAGCCTCTAAGAGAAGCGAGAATGAAAGAACCTAAATGCACACAGAAAGTTTCTTTCGTCTCCGACACAATAATATTTTCCACCACAATGTTGGTTGCGTGCCCGGCAGTTTACCAACTAGAAAATAAATTGCTATCGTCTTAGCTTCCTTAGAGGTTTCTCGATTGCCTTTCTAAATTCATATCTCAATCTAAGTATTCTATCAAATGTGCTAGAGCATGTCAACCAGAATGTGGACAGGCTCCGAAGGTGAAATGTGGAAGAGATAAAAATAACGAAATGTAGATTGCCTAAAAAGTCAGGATGTAGATTGACCCTTTTGGTTCATATCTAGAATGACTTCTCCTTGTGCTATAGCATCATCTAGGAGCTTCATTACATCCTCATGCTTTGTAGTTACCCAATCATTGAAGTTGACAATATGTCTGAATTTATATTCAGGCAAAAAGTAATTAAGATAATCTATTGTATCATCTTCTATTTTTCCTCCCGGCATATCAAGTCTAGGAGAAAATTTTTCGATAGATGATTTTATAATCGCACCATAAAGACACCAACAAGTTGCTTCTTTACTAATAGAAGAAATAGGATTTCCTACGATATCGCGAGCAGGCTTTCCTTTGGTCCAACTATCCTGATCCTTCAAAATCTCTCGGACATTTTTGAGATTGTCAATGATTTTGTTATCCATGATATGGCTCCTTGCGATCTTTCTTGAACCAGCCACTCTTGCGATCCAGATTATAGAATCCTACGGGCTCATCGTCTGAATATACATCTACACGCTTTCCGGCATAATTGCAATAGACAAGATCATACATTCCGGTAAGCTGATCAATGAATTGTTCAAGGGAAACTTGGGCAAAATTATTCACGGCTACTCTCCTTAGTTAAACGCTCGGTCAAAATCTTTATTGTATTCGTCAATCATTTTCTTTAAGGCTTTATGCACAGTCCAAGTTGTCTTTACCCGAAATTCCTTTTGCATCCAATGGCGGATTTCTATCCATTCAATATAGAAACCATCCTGTTTACACTTCTTCAGGATATCCCTAAACGAACCGGAGGCAAACCACGACAAGGTATAGCTGGAAATGAATTGTTCGGGCTCTTTATCCATAACATACTCCTACGCTAAAGATATTCTAGAGACTATAATCGTTTGCACGCCTTTGCAACCATGAAGTTGCCTCGCGCGTAATTTCATTATGTTGACATGCCAGAAACCAAGCATGTTGAAAATGGTTGACCCCCGGCGTATTCCAAGGGTGTCCAGCCCGGCAGGAATGCAGAACATTCAACATGGTAGGCGAATTTGTCATCTCACAAATTTCATCAATAGTCATGCTAATCTCCATTCTTGGGATGCTTAACCTTGCGAGTGTATCGAGTTTTCATCCGGACAGTATTCGACCGAATGCTGCGAAGAGCCTTGGCAACAGGATTAGATCGCTTCTTCATGTTCTTTTTCCCTTTCATGAAGAGACTATAGCTTATATTTGTCTATTTTTCAAATACTTTAATTTCAAAAAGTTCCAAGATCAGGATGATCCTTTAGACGAAGCTTTTCTTCGTCTGTCAAGTCATCATATGAATCTTCAACGGACAAGGAAATGCCTTGACCTTCTTCATATTCAGAACATTGTTCCGCATACAGAAGTTTTGGCTCTTCTCCATAGAAATGATCGAAAGACTTGTCAGGATGAATATTCTTTGCACAATAGAATGTAGTACCTTCGACCGTATAGTTCGAATAGCCATAATCCCAAAGTACACAATTCTTGCATTTATCACAATTCTTCATTTTGCTTCCTTATGATATTCCATAAGCTCCATCTTATCCATTTTGTAATCGGATTCAAACCAAATAATCTTTAGGAAATCCATCCTCTTACCAAGTTCTTTTCCCTTGTATCCTGCCTCAATAAGGTCATAGCCTGTAATCGGAAACACTGGAATTACAAAATTTCTTAGAGCTACCGCGCCGTCATGGTCGCCCCATGCTTCCATTCGTTCAACAACCCAATCTCTATTGACTCCATTGATTAGGTCCCACTCTCCCTCGGACTCAAACATAACATCTTTTGGACAAACATATAGAGCCCGATTGCGTTCGGCATTGGACCAACGGAACAGGGCTGCGCCCTTATTGATCCTGTCAATAAGGCCACCCCACAAGAAACCCATGCGGGTTTCCGGAGTACAAAACTTCTTTAAATCCATTCGAATTCATCCCTACCAAGCAATTCGGCATTCTTAAGAACGTCCGAAAGACTCATAAGATTAAGAATATAAGAAATATTTACATTCATAAGAATTTTTTGCATCTCTGTCCAAATGCGCTCTTTACTAATCGACATAAGCATGTAAGCATTACTCTTAATCGGAGCCAATGTTTCGAAGTCTACAATATTGCAGTCTCCAAATCTACCATAAAAACGAAACCAACGCATAATTCTTAGGTAATCTTCCTTAATACGATCATTTGCATTGCCAATAAACTTGACGCGACCCTTGTATAGATCACTTTGGCCATCAAAATAATCATACAGGGTGCCATCAACATCCATCATCATAGCATTGAAGGTGAAATCTCGGCGTGCCGCATCTTCTTTCCAAGAAGCCCCAAACTTAACATTGGCATGTCGCCCATCGGTTTCCTGATCAAAGCGAAGAGTTGTCAACTCAAATTGTTCATTAGAGTTAGGAAAACGAATCGTAACAGTCCCATGCTGAATACCAGTTTCGATGATCGAAATATCATCAAAATGGCGGAATCTTTCAATAATTTCATCGGGCTTTAGAGGCGTACAGAAATCATAGTCATTGACCGGAGCCCCAAGGAGTGTATCCCTAACAGCCCCTCCAACCATCCGACATTCTCCTTCGAGAATATCAGCCATACGCTTCATATTATCATTCCACATTATTAATAATGATCCTTGACATATTGAACGAATACGCTTTTTCTTGCCATGTCATATATCCAAATCCAAAAGATTATCCGTATCGAACAAGCCCATGTAATCGGCCCGGTCTACCACAGATGCAATAACGCTCGGAAATACCTTTTCAGTCTGCTCCGAAGCATAGATATCAGCATCTACACCATCCATACCAGACTCTACAGCCTGATCAAAAATCTTGTCATAAGTCTCAATCCAAAGGTCTTTCATGATTTATTCCTTTTCTCATAAACATGTTCTAGACCACAAGATTATGTCTCATAGTCTAGAACATGTCAATCAGATTTCAACAATAACATTTGGATTGAAAAGAATGTTTTCCTCTACATTCTTGTAACCTCTCGGATTGGTAAAAACTCTTGTGTTTCCCAACATATAATCAAAAGAATAATGAATATGTCCATGGAACCAAATCGATGCCTTCGAATTCGACACAAATTCATCAAGGTTTGATACATACGAAGCATTCAGATCATCCCCGACATATTTGTCATGTATCGACTTCTGACTGACTCCATGATGGGTAACAACAACTGTTTTACCGTTATAATTCTTGGCAAATTCATCTGCCAAGAATACACGACTTATCATATGAGATTGTAGAGCATCATAGGGCATCCATTTTGTCATAGGACGAAGTGTAATTCTGCTATAGTCATTCATCCGTACTTGTGCATTGCCCATGTCGATTTCTGGTCTACCATATAGATTAAAATCCGTCCATAAAGTTGCTCCAATAAAACGAACATTGTCAATTTCTACAGTCTCATTTTGCAAGAAATAAAATCCATCATCTCCATTGCCAATTGCACGCAAATCAGCATATACCTGTTCCATATCATGACCGTCCCATCCCTTATAGAATTCATGGTTTCCGGCCACCATCACAACAGGAATTTGAAACTTCTGAGCTTGCGTTAGAGCCCAAAGACCCGCAGAACGGGAAACTCCAATGTCTCCCGCCAATACCAATACGTCAGCTTCATTCTTGTCAAGCTTCAATCCTCCAAACTCAAGATGAAGGTCCGACATTTCTCTAATCTTCATTTTCATATTCCTATTGTTCAACTCTTGTACTATATCCGCGATTTGATAATAGAACAAGTGGTATTTTGTTTTTGTGGCGACAATTATTCGTTTGCCGACGATATGTGTTGTATTAAGGAAACACACAAAGCCAATTCCGATATTCGTTACGTTTCGTAGTCAGAGATGCTTTTCGATCAGATCGGCAATTTGATCAAACGATGCTCCTTCGTCGTTGTACTCCGACAAACGCTTGTTCCCAATAAACAGATCATTGTACGTCAGGCCAGCCCACTTGATTACTCGTGAAGGCAAGGTGCACGACTCATCGTCGTATTCTACATATTCGATGCGGGCTTTTACCTCGACAGGCAATCCGTCCTTGACGGCCAAGTCACAGAGCACACCCAAACAACAGTGCCTTTCCGGTATGCTGTCGAAGTGTTTGAGACGATGCAAGGTCCCATTTGTCTGCTTATACTCGCCGCTGCGCAGCGCCTCAAGCCATAGATTCTTAATTCGATTGTCCATCATTATTCTCCTTCAATTTTGAAATGTCGTAATAGAATCCATTAGCCTTGGTTTGATTCTTCGCATTTTCAAGAGTGGTAGGTTTGCCATGATTGCACACGACCCATCGCCCATTTAACTCTTGCACAACAATATGACTGCTGATGCATTCAAATGCATCAATGTTGACGATTCTAGATGTTGGAGATTTCTCTAAATTGTTAATCGGGAATCCATATAGGTCAGTCAACACAACAAAGGATGCTCCGCCAACTGAGGAAGAACACTTGAATGCCATCGGGCAATTGTAACCTATGCCCAAATATTCAACCATGTTGTAATACCAGTGATTGCCTGCCCACAACATCGGCTTACTGATGTTGACAATAGTGTCAATAGGAATATATTTGAATTGTTCTATGGATATTGTCATTGTGATTTCCTCTTTTCGGAATTGATATGCATTTGTAGAAAATTCAAAACATCCCGATGATTACTAGCGTCATTGAGAGTTCGAAGCAGTTCGTTCGGAAACAATCCCTCAGATGCGTAATTATTTTCTGCAACTTTATTAATGGCCCCAGCAAGACACCACTGGGATGCCCAAGGGTGATCAGGAGAAATTATGTAGCCAAATCGATCAAGAGCATCAAATCCTCGAATCCAATTGTTTGAATCCTTGATCAATTCATATGTCTGTTCTAGAATTTGTAGTCTTGTCTTTTTCATAATGGAATCCTCTAATATTCTGATGCTTTAGAATTTTCACCGTAGAACATCACCACGAATCCTCCGGTGTCATCTGCACTTTCATATGCATGTCGCTTATGCTTCCAATACAACACTGAAGGAAGATGAGGATATTCCTTCATCCATTGCGTTGAAGGATACACTGCCCAATACTGTTTCATAGTGGAATCCATCTCCTTTAATGGCACAATTCACGATAGCGATATGCATACATTCTACAAACTTGTGTGAACAACATATTCATCCACATTACAACATTTTCTTGAGGCAAATTCTCCATTAACTTCTTAGCATGTTGCCGCAAGGCACAATCTCCAATGCTTCCTTGTGCTTCAAACGCTTCAAAATCATCCATGATCTGGAAACATTCGTCATTGTGGAAATTCGATCAGACATTCTTATCTCCTTTTGCATAGACCAGCATTATATCCGAAGAAATTTTATATGCAAGTACAACTTCTTGTTCATAAAAAGAAAGTGTTATCTTGACAATCTTCTCCATTTGCTTCTTGGTCGCAATGATACGAACCGGAATCATACGCTCCTGAAAAAGCTTGCCTTCTGGATTAATCCACTGTCCAATAGCAGGCTTCATAATAGTCAAGCCATTGGAGATACGACGAATCCGGCTATCCCATTCCCTGTGTTGTCTTGTTCTTATAGGCTTCCCACAGTTAAGAGTAGTCGGAACAAGGATTTCCCAAAATTCCATTAGATATCTCCTATGCCGGTCCCAAGCAAACAATCGTGCGCCACTCTCCCGGCAAAGCCTTGGGAGCCAAGTCACGCGCGACATTCTTCGAAGGTGCCGTAATCTTTATGATACGAACCGGTTTCTTAAAGTCATCGCCCGTATAGCTGTAATACTGAATGGCCCAAACAAGTTTACGTGTCATGGTGTCTCCTTAAATGGTGTCAAACCTTACCATAGACATTTCGCACAATCAAGTTGATTTTTGAATTTTGTTATGATATGTTTATGAAACAATAAGGGAGATTGAATGTTTATTAAGATATGTCCGGAGTGCCAAACTATCTTGACAGAGGTTGGTGATGGGTCTTTTACAGATATCAAATGGAATTATTTTGAGCATCCTAAGAACGAATGTATCTTGAAAGATGTTAAAATTCCTGTTATATACAATGGAATGACACCTAAAGAGAAGGAATAAATATTATGGATATTCTTGAGCTTCTGGACGTTCATTGGCAGAAAGCCGAAGATAACGGAATGTACACTACTTCTAATGCTATTCATAAAGCATCCGAAGAGATTAAGCGGCTCCGTAAAGAAATGAAGGAAATCGAACAAGAATTGGTTGCTGTTAGAGAAATTTTTTTGAGAAATGAAACCTGATACCTTTATCAAAGCCGGAAAAGAATTATTCGGAAGAGCATGGCGTAAACCTATGGCCGATGAGCTTGGGGTATCTTTGGATTTTGTCAAGCGTTTGTCCAAGAAGAAAAAGAACTATCAAATGCCTTTAGGACTTGACGCGACTCTCCAAGCTCTATTAAATGAAAAAAAGGAACGGATTGATATTCTTAAGAAGGAATTGAAATTCTTGTGAACATGTTCGAAAAGGCTTATGTTTTTAGCCTTGCGATGAAAGGAGATACTATGAATGTTCTTAAACAGGCTACAATCTTCGCTAAGGAAGCACATGGCGACCAGAAGCGCAAGTATTCCGGAGAGCCTTATATTGTGCATCCTGTCGCAGTCTCAAAGATTGTCATTGATGCTCTTCGTCGCGAAAAGACAGACGAAAAGCTTATTGAACAGGTCGCCGCCGCTGCTGTTATGCATGATGTTCTTGAAGATACTCTTGTGACCAAAGAAGAAATGCAAGACAAATTTGGAGAGTTTATTACCAATCTTGTCCTACAGGTAACAGACGTTTCGCAGCCGGAAGATGGTAACAGAGAAATCCGCAAGGGAATTGATCGGGATCATATTGCTAACGGAACCTATCTTGGCAAGACTATCAAATTGGCTGATCTTATTGACAATACGCGCGACATTGTTGCCAATGATCGTGATTTTGCTAAGACCTATGTAAGAGAGAAGATTTTGCTTCTTGAAGTCCTGAAGGATGGCAACCCTTATCTTTATCGTACTGCTAAAAATCTGGCATATGATGCTAAGATCGATCTTGATATCTAAAAGGAAAGGGGAGCTAGATGCTCCCCTTTTTCTTAGTCTTTTGTCAACTCGGCTAGGATATCATCTACCGAGTCATCGTCATCTTCCAAGGTCATTTCCGGAAGTTTAACCGCTTCCTTTTCCTTGATCTTAGAAGCCTTCTTCTCCTTTAGCTTCTCTGCCGTATCGGTCTTTGGTGCGGTCGGTTCTGCTCCGTCCATTACCAACACCTTATGAAGCTGTCTTTCAAGCTCTTCATAAGTCTTAAACTTATCCGGAGCAATTTCCGCACTCAAGGAATAAAGCTTATTCCATAGTGCTTCCTTGGCGTCGTCATCATCTCCGAACAATGGCGATGGTGCATCAAATTCTGACTTATCATAGTTACGATAACCATCCAACTGACGGATACGAATACGGAAGTCCGCACCTTCCCAAAAGTCAAATGGATTCATTGCAACTTCATCTTCGAAAGATGGATTCATCTTGTCATTGATTTTGTTGAAAATCTTCTTGCCATAACCATACAAGAAGTTCTTACCTTCATTCTCCGGATTAGCCTTATCCGAAATCACAAGAATATTCGAAATGAATGAAAGGTTTCTTTTCTGTGCTCTAGCCTGCTTACGGCCCGGCGAGTTATCATCTGTAGACTGATTCCAAAGGATGGAATTTAGCTTGCCAACAGGGTCATCTTGTTTTAGAGTCGTTAGAGACTTCTCAATATACCAAAGGCCAGTCTTACCTTTGAACGAGTGTGAGAATGACTGCACATAAGGTACATCTTCTCCATTCATTGGAGGAAGGAAACGAATAATAGCTGATCCATTGCCGTTCTTGTCAACAGCCGGATACCAATAACGTTCGTCCTTGCTTGAATATGTTTGATTTTGCTTGGTCAATTCGGCGGCAAGCTTTTCAGTCATTGCGGCACGATTGCGCTTAAGTTCTGCGAAAGAAATAGTCATTTGTATTTTTCCTTAATGTTTGTATGTTTTTGTATGTTTTGTGTCCACAATAGATCATAATGTCATTGTAATCCTTGATAGTACTTGACAAGGATATCTTTGTATTTTTCTTTGTCGTATTTAATAAAAGGTTTGTATTTTCTAAGATTGTTGATAACAGGACAAAAGACCACATCATCGATATATTTCGACCAGTAGTCGAATATATTTATACAATCATCGATGATAATTAGAGTCTCTGGAGAAATATTTTTTCTCTTGTACTCCATGAAAAGCTTGGGATAGCCCTTGCCAACCCTTATCCAATCCTTTAGATTATCAATCTTTTGTATCTCTTCGGAGAACATGTAAGACAGGCTATGCTGGCGTCTTTGCATGTCTGCAAAAGCTTTTGTTGCCTGTTCTGTATTAACGTCTCCAATCCAGAAATCCGGATTGACAAACAAATTAGCAACAAGAAAATCTTCAACATCTTTATTCTTCTTGACTAATTTGTTGAAATGCATTCGATCTTTTCGGGATTCGAAAGCTGAAGGGGATAGATTAGCCATCTTCCCCGAATACTTAAAATAATCGTAATTGGAAGTGAAATGATTCTTAAGGGCAATATATTTTTGATATGCCTCAAATGGTGTCAAACTTGAAACCCTTTTTCTTTGACTTTTCGTCTTTCTTCTTTTTCTTAGGAAGAAAGTTTAACTCTTCAGCATTCTTCTTGACTCTTTGCTTAAACTTTGGATTGCTTGCAATAATTGGAGCCACTGCCTCAACTTCTATATTGTGCTCTTCGCACCACAGAATAGCCGCATCGATATAGTTGATGCCTTTTTCATTGACAATGGCTTCAATTTCCAGAAGAGTGTTTTCGTTATTGAGTTTAAATATTTCCTTGACTTCAGACATTAAATCCAAACTTTGGTTGTAGAGTGTCGCCCATAACAGACTTACGATTGAAGAGGTCCGTAAGAAGAAATTCTTCTCCTTCGGGCAAATCCATTCCAATGTCAACACAAGCCGAATGAGCTTCTTGTCTGTTCAAGGGACGAAAGGTTAGGACGCGGAAACAGCGACCCTTACGCAATAGAGCTTCATCAACATTATGCAAGTTAGGCAAGTTTGTTGTGAATACAATTTTCTTATTCATAGTTGACACAAGGCCATCTGATATGTTAAGAAACTTGTGCATTAGATTATTTCCATCTGATCTAGCAGTCAGATAGGTATCAGCATCTTCGGCAATGAGAAACTGACTATTGGACTCGATGAAATCAGCGAAAAATTGATCTTTCTGCATGACTCCTTCTTCATATGTCAAGTATGCTGAAGTGTCAGGCTTATGACCGAGCATGTACTTAAGAAGGGAAGTCTTACCAGTTCCGGGAGGTCCAATAAAGATTAGGACATTTGACTCGCTTGCAAGATATTCATCGAAGAAATCTTCAAGGCTTTGTCCAAGCCAAGGGTAAAACGACGAATAAGTCTTGGGAACAGTTAGCTTAATGTCTTTGTATGAAAGACCATTTTCATTCAGATAGTGCCAGTAGATTACAGGCTGTTTATCATCAATACGAGTAAATTTTGTATTCAGCTTGGCAAATACTGCTTCAATTTCTTCAGCAATGCCATAAGCAATTACTTTAATGCTTAAGTCATTAGAAAAATTGATATCATAGAAAGTGTTGTCATTACGGACAATCACATGTCCCATGCTAATTTGACAAAATTTGTCAGAAATGGTGTTGTAAAAATCTGTTCTTTTATTCTTTGTACAAGCCCAACTTGCTTCGATTCTTAGGACTTGAATGCCTTGTTCAAACATACTCTTGACGGCATAAAATCTGGACACATTAGATAGATCATGATATTCTTGAGATGCAATATCGAACAACTGATTCAAAACTCTACACTCCATTAATATGGGAATTGGTTGCGAGCGGGGGGATTCGAACCCCCGATCTTTGGGTCATGAACCCAACGAGAACGGCCACTTCTCCACGCCGCGATAAAAGCGCATTTTTCTTGATTTATCCGTTGTCACAGCGTAACGCTTGTACCAGTCTAACGCTGGCGGAAGTATCGTTATGGATTACTAGCTATCCAAGCGTTCCAATACTTCAAAGAAAAATTATTTTACGTAAGTAACAAACGTATTCGTAAAAAACATAAGGTAGATAAGAACAAATAGAGCGGATATGAAAATTGGTCTAAACCAGCGAACAACAGCGAAAGCAAGAATGCTTCCCATCGTCATCCAGAAACCTTCTTTCATACCCATATAAATCTCCTTATAAAAGGGTGACTGCCACAATCACAATAATTACAGCGACAGCACCAACTAAGAACCAATCTCTACTTTTCATATTATAGCTCCTGTGTTTAGGATTGTCAACTATTTCTTTGCGCGTCTAAGACGACGCTTATTGCTGCCAATCTTGCGGCGACCCTTACGGGGTCTATTCTTTCGAGGATGTGCCATTATCAAACTCCTATATCACCACGTTTTGGAAAATATTCAAACATAAACATTGGATAATAATCATCGGCATAATCTGTACCGACTTCAAGCCATCTGTGGCCATCTTCAACATCGATTAGAGCAATGTTTTCTTTTTCGCCCGAATTCTCTCTAACAACTCGGACAAAAGCAATAGGCTTCTGGAAAAAGATTAGGTCGCCTTCAAGATGATAATTCGCAACTTCAACAGAGCCTAGATAAGACCTATAACCATCATCGTCATCTTCGACAGCCAAATAAACCTTGTCGTCAAGCTTAAACCAAAGGTTATCCACACCATAAAAGGCATAGATTTTATCTTCAAACATCTCAAGTTTAATATTGTCTAACATGATAACTCCTTCGAACCATAATAAATAGCTATGCCACAACCATCATCTAATAAGTGAGACAGCTTCATGAATAAAAAACATCATTATACTAAAGAATTACTAGAACCTTTGATCAATAAACATTTTTGCTGGTCAGATGTATTAAAAGAATTGAATATCAATACTAATGGGGGTAATCTACGTACTATAAAATCTCATGCTATAAAGTTTGATATTTCAACTTCACACTTCAAAGGTAGAAGTTGGGCTAAAGGTTTAACCCGACAAACCCACGACAGTATTGACAAACAAGCCAAATCCATATCACGTCCAGATAGTCAAATATTTATTGAAAATTCTTCAGCTAGTAATAGTGCCACAAAAAAGGCATTTATCAGAAATACTAATTGTGAATATAAATGTCAAAATAAAAATTGTAATGTAACTACTTGGTTAGGCAAACCTCTAACTCTGCATCTAGATCATATCAATGGAATTAGAAATGATAATAGATTAGAAAACCTTCGCTTACTATGCCCAAATTGCCATCAACAGACAGAAACTTGGGGGTCTAGAAATTTGGCGCGCATGACGGGAATTGAACCCGCCTAAGCTTGTTAGACAGACAAGCGGTATCCCAGATACCTACATGCGCTTAAATTCTTTACTTCTTCAAATCTCTATATTCCGGGCTCTCTGCCGAAATGCTCTTGAACGGAACCCATACATCGCAATTGGGACAAAGCCTTTCGCGGGGAGCATTGTCTGCTACTTCCGTATTCCAATCGCATGTTTCGCACTTTGCGACCCAAATAGTCCTACGGACAATATGCTCAACGGCCATGATATGCTCCTATACTTTCACAATAAAATAATTCATGTTCCGTGTATTGAAATTTCGTGTAATAGTCTGTCAGTTTCAAGAAGCGTTCTTAAAAATTGATGATCCTTCGAAGTTATGGTACTGAATAGATGATTTGAAATTTCTTTCAAAAACCCATAAAGTTCTACATTGACAACATCAAAACTCATTTCAATTGATTGAATTCGTCTTTCTGTGTTAAAGAATAATTCCTTGATAACTTGATATTTATGATCATATTCATATGCAAGAGACATTATTACTCCTATAATATAGTCAAATAATACTACACAGAAACGGGAGTGATTCCGCCCCTAACCTATTCCATGTTCCGGATTTTCAAACATGGTAATCAAAGCTTTTATTACTTCCGGTATGCATTCAGTTCTGTGTATCTTGGCGGATAGCTAAGGTCTTGATCCCTGTGCCCTAACGGGCACCCTCGCATTAGCAATGCGCGGTAGCCTCCCAGCTACTAAACTATCCATTACTTCTTTGGTACAGTGTGTTCGTGCGGCCCAACAACCTCTAGAAAAGCATACAAGATAGTTGGCCTATTCCATTTATCTAAATCTGCCCTATATTTCTCGGCTTGGGCTTTAGTGTCGAATACTACAATTCCCTTAACTTTCGTCGGAATGTTGTAATACTTCAAATACCAGACTTCATTAATATTCTCTTCGTTCATAATAAAGCCTCTAATTTTGGAGGTTTAACATACTCCATATTGTTGGCAATAAACCATCGCCTTAAACTTCTACTATCTGTCTTAAGATATCTACAACATGCCGAAAATGATTTAGTATTTATTTTTGCTTCTTCGTATTTTTCCATTCTCAAATTATATTTCCTTTTAGAAGCATTGTGATCTTCCAAATATGAAAAATATTTCGATACATCAAATACAACATAATCAGAAGGAATTATAGTATGACCAGCATGTACTTCTTTATGACAGTTAGAACATAATAACACACATTTTATCAATTCGTCAATAATTTTTTCATTCATTGATGGCGATTGTTTAATCGTTCCTAGCGCAAAATCTTTTTGTGTTGGATCGATATGATGAAATTCCATCGCTTCTATGCATTTATTATACTGACAAATTTGACAACAATTGCCAGATGCATATACAATAGCTGCTTTCCACCTCTTACGCCAAATTTTAAATTTTGTTGTGTTATAATTTTCTGTCATAGTGAAATGGTGGGAAGGTGGCTGAATCGAACACCATGCCTTAGCGGACGTGAGCTACAATCACGCGGAGGACCATCCTCCCTTATTGAACCTTCCCTTAATTCTTCCTATAGTCTACTATTTGTATCTTGAAATGTCAATATGTTTAACGTTCATTGCATCAAATAGTTTCTTATCCATACAAAATCTATCAAACTGCAACTGTGGCAAATCAGTATTGTATTGTGCAATCCACTTATGGCAGGCTGCATAGTCGTCAAAATTAACCTTCTCGACTACAAGACCCTCTCCGGTATTCACAAACATCAATACTGCAACAATCTTTGAAATCATTTCACTTTCCCTCTAATAATATTGACAATGACTTTTGGAGACACTACTCTACAATATTCTTTTACCTCGTCTAAGAGCTTTAGAGGAATATCGTAATGTGGCAACTTGCCCTTATGAAACCAACAACGTTTTATATTTAACATGTCTGCCATCTTATGTAAGTTCTCTATAGAGTAAGGAACACATACAAGATGGCGACCATCCCGAAAGAATATCATAATATACCTATTGGAGCGGACAAAGGGGTTTGAACCCTTGACATTTTCGTTGGCAACGAAATGCTCTTCCCCTGAGCTATGCCCGCATTATATAAGAATTGGAGCGGATATCCAGAATCGGACTGGATTCTCTAGCTTGGAAGGCTAGGGCACAACCAATATACCATACCCGCAGAATGTCACCCATAGGGGAGTCGAACCCCTGCTACCAGATTGAAAGTCTAGCGTCCTAACCACTAAACGAATGGGTGTTACTCTAAATTTTGGCGGATGGTGTAGGATTTGAACCCACGAGCGTTTTTAGGCGCTGCTAGTTTTCAAGACTAGTGCAATAAGCCAGACTCTGCCAACCATCCATGCATTCTATTTATACAACTAAATCAATAATTTAACAAAAAAGGAAGATTTTCTTGTCCAGTTTAAACCAATTTCTGGTTAGTGGCTGGCAACTCCGAGATAACCAACCGCCCTTCCATCATCTATATAGTATAGCAAACTTAAATTTCAATGTCAAGACCGCTATAAACCTACATTTTTTCCTCCTGTCGAAGGTCCAAGGTATCTGCCCTTGGGCTTGTGTGGACGTATTATATGTCAGGTTGCTTCGTTTGTAAAGGGTTATTTTATTACCCATGTTCTTAATTCTTTAAAATAATATTCTTGTTCTTTTTAGCTCTTTTTAGTTGCTCTTAATATTGGCTAAGAGTATAACAGACAAATCGAACAACAAACGAAAGGAACTACAAAATGCCTAAAGGAATTCCCGCCGCTGGTTTTCGCGTTACGAAGAACCGCCAGAACAAGGTGATTGAGTTTCCGGTTGCTCCGGAAGTGTTGGAGACGGAAGCCGAAATCGAAGCCAAGCTGGCCGAACGTTTCGAAGTCCTTTCGGACCTTACGGATAGCGCGCTTGC
>ERZ869921.779-NODE-779-length-15883-cov-96.574867_pt1 | contig 15883 bp, 25 predicted proteins | sample MGYA00579310_ERZ869921 | MGnify/ENA primary metagenome ERZ869921 (study PRJEB32216, sample SAMN09231816) | wastewater metagenome | place: USA: Maryland | collected 2016-06-21 | study: EMG produced TPA metagenomics assembly of the PRJNA472060 data set (Reclaimed...
AAGGTGGCGCCGGATCGCGGGGAGACGACCCGGCGCCGATCGCCGGCAGGGGGAAGGGCCGGCGAAACCTGGAAGGATGGCGGGAATGGCAGCACGTCAAGCCACCTTCTGCCCCGCGCCGACAGCGCGGGCCTCTGCGAAGATGCCGAAAAAATCAACCCGGCCTTCGGTAACCTCGACAATCCGGCGAGCCTGATCAGCGCGCGGGTATCTCTCCCGACGGCGCCATGACTGGACGGTGCGCAGCTTTGCGCGGAAGAGCTGTGCAGCGCATTCGTCGCCGACAGACTCGATGAATTCGGGAAGTGATATGGCCATGGGTGCAGGAAACTACACGTTTCGTGTTCTTAACGCAAGCACCACAAAACACGTATTGCGTCTGCCCTCACGCAGGACGCATGCCTACCCTCGTCCAATGGACGAGCAGGAACACAAGAAGCAAACAGGCGAGCGGCTGAGGAAGGCGCGCGATTCCGCTGGGCTATTTCAACATCAGGCCGCGGCCCACATTGCCAAGGTTACCGGTGACGATTGTCCGCCGACACGCGTTGCAAACTGGGAGCAGGGAACGCGACTCATCAACCCGATAGCGGTGCAGATCCTCAGCAAGCTCTACGGCGTTTCTCCTTCCTGGATCTATGGATTCGACGATGCGCTGAGGACGCCGGAGGAATCTGCGCTTGTAGCCATTTATCGCGACACCGATGAGCGCGGGAAACGCGCGATCCGTGGCGTTGCGGAGGCTCAACCGACGTACGTAGTCCTCTCCCCTGAAAAGCTACGCACCGGTTAGAAACCGAAACTTCAAGATCTGGCGACGGCATGCAAGCGCCCGCTTCCTTGGCGCCGGTGCCACGCGGACGGTTAAGTCTGCGGCCGGGTCACAGACGGCCGTGGTGGCGCAGGCGGACGCACCGCCTGCGCCAATAGTGCGTTCAGGCGCTCCAGCTCTTCGCGCTGTCGCTGCGCCTCCGCAAGCCGCTCGGCAGCCTCTTTGCGAGCCTCTCGAAGCTCAAAAGTGATGTTCACCAAATGGCCTTTGATGCCGAATATGGCAAACGGCAGGATGATCCAAAGCACTGCCGCGACAACTAACAGAATCGAGAGAACAACGCCGACGCCAGCCGCCTCGTTCATTCGCGAATCTCCTCGATTGCAAGCACTCTGCCGCCGCTCATCGTGAACTTCACCAGTTTCGATCCATCGCGGTAGTACCAGTTCTCCGCCACCTGAGCGCCATAGCGGTTCGTCACCGGCTCCTTGTACGTCGGCTGACCCATCGCATCCAACACTCGCGCGATTGAGTCCCCCTGGTCGAGCACCACGCTGCCAGCGCGATACGTCCCGAACGCCATCACCGACGCTGACCAAACCAGCGCCGCAGCCATCATCAAGCCAAAGACCTTCCGCATAGTTTTCCCCGGTGGTTAAGCCGTCTGTGATTCTGGCATGGATTGTACTCACCACGTCTAGATGGGAATTACACGTTATGTGTTGACACAAAGAACACGTTATGTGTACTGTTCGCGCTGAATCACCACACGGCACCTCATCAACCATGCCAACAAATCCCACCATTCCCCTACCCGGCAGCCTCGAACTTCACTTCCGCATCGCCAGCGAAGATCTCACCGTCAGACTGGTGCGCAAGGCGAAGGTTGCGGGTGAGCCCATCGCCACGGCAACCGCAAACACTGCCGTCGTTGCGCTGAGCGGCAACGAACTCCGCGTCGGCAAAGCCCGGTTCTGGATCCCCGCCGACTCCCTGCCCAAGGCCCGCGCACTCGTCGCACAGCTGGAGCGCGCGCCATGACGCCGCGCCCACGTCACCCACACACCCGCACCGCCACCGAGCGTCTGCACGCCCACATCCGTGCGCGTTTGCACGGCCTGACCGAACTCGAAATCGCTGCCGCGATTGTCCACGCCGACGCAGTTTTCTGCGATGGCATCGGCAGCATGCAAGCCGCGCTCGAAGCGGCCATCCACCACGCCAACATCAACCCGAGGAACGCCGCATGAACATCATCCCGCTTGCCTCCCACCCTCGCGCACGCGAGCGCGCCGCCGGTGAATGCGCCGCCCGCGTTGCCGAACGCTTCGGCCTGGCTGCCGACATCCGCGCCCGACTCATCGCCGACACCCGCGCGTTGGTGCGCGCCAACTGCTCCGCCGCCTGGGCACTGCGCATCGCCCGCCGCACTGCCCGCCGCGCCGCCGCCCATCCGGAAATTGCCTGATGCCTGCCGTCCGCATCGAGAACGTAGCCGCCGACGGCTCTGACCTGCTCGTCACCCGCTTCCGGCGCGACACCGCAAACACGGAACCCGAAAGCCTGATCGCGCTGTGCGAACTCTCGCAAGGCGAATCTCGCGTGTTTGAGATGGCAGCCAGCGAGGTGGTCACCGTCATGGAGATCGACGCGCGCGTTGCCGACATCTGCGGCGAACAACTCGCGCAGCTGCGTGCAAGCAGGGCCGGCAATCACATCGAGCCCCCCACCTTCGCCCATCAACTCGCCCATTTCCGCGCCTCCGCAGCCGCCTACCAGTTTGAAGTCACCCAGGAAGAACTCGAACGCGCCATCCGCGAGGAGGCCAACCCATGCGCCAACGCCAACTGAGCCACCCCGCAGGCACCTTCGCCCGCTGCCGCGGCTGCGCCCGCGAACCCATGCACATCATCTGCATGGGCCGCACCAACCGCGAAGGCCCGGCCACGCCAGGGGAAGCCCCGGCCGAACGCCACCAGCTCGAATGCTGCCGCTGCGGCCACGTCACCGCCCGCCACGCGTCCCTCACCGACGCGCAATTCGAATGGGCCGGCACCTTCGGCGCACGCCCACCCATCCGCGCCGTACCGCGCGAAACCCTGCACCTCGGCAAACCCGTCGCACACGTAGCACGTTGATCCATCACCAAAGGAACTCACCATGACTCAACGCACCAACATCGCCGAGCTGCTCGGCCACCTCAACGCCGGTGTATTCGAAGAGCAAATCAACACCGCGCTCTCCGACATCGCCGCCAACGTCTGCACCCACGGCAAGAAAGGCGAACTCGTGCTGCGCTTCAACATCAAGCAGATCGGCACCAGCAACCAGGTCGCTGTCACCCACTCGCTCAAAAGCGTGGTGCCGAAGGCCCGCGGCAAGATCACAGAGGAAACCGCCACCGACACCCCGCTGCACGTCGGGCGCGGTGGTGAGCTCACCCTGTTCCCGAACACGCAAACCAAAATGGAACTCGGTGCCGGCGCTGCCACGGGCCGCACGGATGGAGTACGCGCATGATGGACGCCACAACAATCGACAAGATCGAACGCCTCGCCCTCGCCGCCGCGTTGGCCAATCGCCTCGAAAACGGGCTGATTCCAGCCGTACTGCACGACGGCAAAGTGCTGTCGCTTGAACACCTGAACGCCGGGCGCGCACGCTTCCGTGGCACCTTCAACACAACCTCGCTTGAAGGATTCATCGAATACGTTGGCAGCAATGGAAAGCTCGACCTCTCGCGCGGATTCATTGATGCAAAGAAAGCATCCGCCACCGTTTTCCTCAACATCGGCGACGAACTGGCCCCCGGCCACGCCGATTGGCGTGCCACGCTTGAGCTGGAGCCAGCCGCACCCTATGCGGCCCTGCTTGCCATCAATGGCCGGCCCATGTCGCAACGCGAAATGACAGACTTCATCGAAGACTGGAGCGCGAACATCGCCCCCGACTACGGCGACGGCGCACCCGCCAACCTGCAGCGCGCCATCAGCGCCATCCGCGACATCAAGATCAAGGCCACCAGCGAAACCAACAGCGTTGAAAAAGACTTCGGCGCAAAACGCAGCGCCCTTGAGGAAATTGAGGCCCGTTCTGATGCCGGCATCCCACCAAAGCTCATATTCACAACCGAGCCATACGCCGGGTTCCGCGAGCGCAATTTCGTTCTGAGGCTCTCGATACGGACGCAGGACAAGCCTGCTCTCATTCTGCGCATCGTCGGCAAACAGAGCGCCGAAGAAGACATCGCGCAGGAATTCGTCACCCTGCTCAGCAACGACCTCACCTTCCCGCTGGTCGTCGGCTCCTTCAGCCCGTAACCACCACGAAGAACCCGCCATGCCCCACCCAGGCCAACCCATCACCCAGCGCGTCCAGATCGGCAAGTCGCCCGACGACTGCTGGCTCTGGCTCGGCCCGACAACCGAACTCGGCCACGGCAAGATCACCTTCGGCGGGCGCGACATGCTCGCGCACCGCTGGATCTGGTCGCAGCTGTTCGGCCCCATCCCGGAAGGCGCCGTCGTCTATCCCACCTGCGGCGTGGTCGGATGCGTCAACCCGCATCACCTGGACTGCGATCACTACGCAACCAGCTGCCGACGCCGAGGCGCCACCAAGCTGCTGCCCGCAGATGTGGCAGAAATCCGCGCCGCCCGGGCAACCGCCGTCGCAACCACGGCGCGCACCATCGCCATGCGCTACGGCGTGTCCGCAAACACAGTGCGCGACATTTGGGCAGGCCGATCATGGGCGCGCGCAAGGCCGCGCAAAGTCAAACGCAAGGTGGCCGCCCATGGCTGACGGCACCCGCCAACACGGCTTCGGCTTCCACACCCCCGGCGCATCCAAACTGCGCCAAGGGGAAATCGTTGTCGATCTTTTCAGCGGCGTCGGCTTGAATGAATTGTTGTGCAACGCTTCTCGGAGGAACGCATGGAACACATCAAGAACATCGTTGCTGGCCTGGCTTTCGTGACTTCCGCGCTTGCCATCGTCGCCGGCTACCTGTGGCTTCTGGACAGATGGCCGATGCAGACGATCCTGATAACGGCGAGCCCGTTCATTGGCTACACACTGTGGAATCTTGGCCGCTCCATCAGGTTGCGGGATAGCAGCGGTGCATAACGCCTGAATTAAGCCGCGCCGGAACGGCGTCGGGTTGAATGAATTGTTGTGCAACGCTTCTCGGAGGAACGCATGGAACACATCAAGAACATCGTTGCTGGCCTGGCTTTCGTGACTTCCGCGCTTGCCATCGTCGCCGGCTACCTGTGGCTTCTGGACAGATGGCCGATGCAGACGATCCTGATAACGGCGAGCCCGTTCATTGGCTACACACTGTGGAATCTTGGCCGCTCCATCAGGTTGCGGGATAGCAGCGGTGCATAACGCCTGAATTAAGCCGCGCCGGAACGGCGTCGGGTTGAATGAACTGTTAGCCGTCACGGACGGCAAGGAGAACGAACAATGTTTGTGACGAAAGCAAGGCTAGAAAGAGTAGTTGAGTATCACGAGCGCGAGGTGCGGCGCGTGGAGATCAGGCTTTGGAGCCTGCAACACAAATACGACCGCCTGATGGAAAAGCTTGGGTTGGTGGAGCATGAGGTGCCCGCCAGAATCGTGCTGAGTGAAAAGGGCGCCCCGGAACCATCTGACGGCTAACGGCCAAGTTCAGCCGTGACGCGAAGCGGCATCGGCTGCAACGCGTTGTTAGACCGCGATTTGGAGGAAACATGGCAGAGAAAGTGACAATCGGGAACGCGGAACTCTGGCATGGCGACTGCATGGAAGTGCTGCCGTTGCTTTCCTTTGACGCGATTGTGAGCGATCCGCCATACGGGATTGCATACCAGTACAGCGGCGGCGGCAAGGGCCTGCACTCGGGCATGAAGGCTGGGCAGCACCATAACTTTGTGGGGCACGCCATCGCTGGCGATGATGCGCCCTTTGACCCGGCGCACCTATGCGCCAAGCCGTGCGTCCTTTTTGGCGCGGATCACTACGCCGCCCGGCTTCCATGCGATGGCGTGTTTCACGTTTGGGACAAAGACCCGCGCGGGAAGTTGGAATGGGACAGCTTCAGCGATGCGGAATTGGCCTGGACGAACTGGCGCACGCGCCGCCGGGTGTTCCGCTATCTGTGGAAAGGTCTTTGCCAAGAAGGCGCGGCCACGAAACGCCTGCATCCGACAATGAAGCCGGTGGAGGTTATGACGTGGTGCATTCAAATGCTGGACAAGAAAGCGCAGGTGATATGCGACCCGTACATGGGAAGCGGCAGCACTGGAGTTGCGGCGCTGCGAATGGGCCGTCAGTTCATCGGCGTGGAGTGCGACCGGCGCTATTTCGACGTGGCGTGCGAGCGCATCGAAAACGAACAGCGGCAATGCCGGTTAGCGGTCTAACGCTGGAAATCAGCGGACCGCGTAGCGGGTCCGCTGAATTGAGATGTTAGGTTGCAATGCTTACGAGGAAAAACATGGATTGGCGAAAACTTGGATTTACGCAGCGCAAACCAACGGAACCTGGCGTGTACTTTGTGGGATGCCCGCAACTAATACCGCTCGCTCCTGCGGCCCGTCTGCGCGAGGGATGGGACGTTGCAGACGTGATGTTTTGGGCTGGTAGCTATACAAATGCCCACGACAACAAAGAGAGTCTAGCGCACTGGCGGATCAAAACGCTTGACGGAGTCGACTACGCATGGACTCGGGGAATGTGGTTGAAGGGGCCAATTTCACCAATGCAACCTAACGCCTGAATTAAGCCGCGCCGAAGGCGTCGGCTTGAATGAATTGTTAGGCACGGAGGTTACATGGACTTTATTGCTGACTTTGCATACGGCCACGGAAAGCTGAGGGCTTTCTTTGTGATCGGCGCGCTCGCGTCTATTGGGGCGTTCCTGCTTTTCCTCCTGCTCGCCGCGCCGTTCGTCTTAGTTGGCATGGTTCCGGTGGGGCAAGCGCTGGCCGGGGCGGTTGGCTGCGGAATTGGCACCGGCTTGGTGAACTCCATATTCGCCGCGATTAGTGCCTAACACCTGAGTTAAGCCGCGCCGAAGGCGTCGGCTTGGATGGATTGTTAGCCGTCACGCGACGGCAGGAGGAAACGATGCGAGTGCGGGAGTTTATTGAATGGCTGGCGCAGTTCCCGGATCAGGACGCGACGGTGGAAGTATTGGAGTGCTGGCAAGGCGTCACCAGCAGCGTCGAGTTTGACCCCGAGAAGCATGTCGAATACACCGACCTGCGTGGCAACCCGTGGATCAAGGATGACGATCCCTACAAGGATGCCCACACGCTGCTGTTGGGCCTCAATGACGGCTAACACCTGAGTTAAGCCGCGCCGAAGGCGTCGGCTTGAACGAATTGTTAGGTGGCGTACCTACCGAAGGAGAGAACAAATGCTGGTCACAGAGTTTGCAGACAAGGAAAAGAACTTGCCGGAAGGTTCTGGCGCTGGTGATTTTGATGGGAAGCCGATCCGGCGATCGCGTGGAATGATCTATTGGTACAGGTGGGGCCGCCACTCGTTTGATATCCGGGTTGTCAGGAAGGTGCTGGGACTCCCGGAAGAACACGACGCGGACAAGTATTTCATGGAATACAGCAGCTATTACGGCAGGGACGACGATGCGCTGCGGGACATTCTTTCTGAAGTGCGCGAAGCAATGGGTGCGCGGTCTTTCAAGGAAGTGATGAAGGCGCATGACGCCGCGCTGAAAGCCACCTAACACCAGATAGCCAGAGCGTTGAAGGTCTGCACATGTACCGCCGAACCAAAAAGTACGCCGCCCGCCGCCAATGGCGGCCGCGCCAAGAAATCCCCGATGACGACCAGCGGCCACCCCGCTGGCAACCGCCAGACCTGCGCCGCCGGATCACCATCGAGGACTTCGACGGAGCAGAGCCCATGACGCACGTCATCGAACTGCACAAAACCACCCGCATCGACACCTACCGCGCCGTCGTCGACGGGCGCGAGTGGAAGGCCCGCATCGGCTGGTCACGCGTCCTCGACGGACTGCGAAGATCCATGCCGCGCATCGCAAGCGAACGCACATCATCCCCATGACCCCCTGGCTCACGCCCGACGAAGTCACCGAGCTCACCGCGCTAACCCGCTGGTCGGCCCAATGTCGCGCGCTAGCCCGCATGGGAATACCATTCCGCCCCAACGCGGCCGGCAGGCCGCTCGTGGAGCGAACCGCCGTGCTCACCGAATCCCAGCCCAAACGCACCCGCCGCGAGCCCAACTGGGCCGCACTCAAGCGCGACGCCGCGTAATGGGCCGCCACCGCAAAACCGACCGCCACCTGCCCGCCTGCATGTACCAGCGCCGCGGCGCGTACTACCTGGTCACCGGCGGCAAGTGGACACCGTTGGGCCGCGACTACGGCCACGCCATCATCAAGTACGCCGATCAATTCGGCACCGAACGACGCGTCGAAACCATCCGCGAAGCCATCGCGCACTACCTTGAATCCAGCGCCAACCGCCTCGCCAAAACCACGCTGGAAAACTACCGCCGCAGCGCCACCAACCTCATTCCGATTTTCGGCGACATGCCTCTGCAGGATCTCACGCCCGCGCACCTATACCGCTACATGACCGAAACCGGCACCGTCAGCGCCAACCGCGACCGCGCCCTGCTGTCGGCCACGTACACACACGCACGCCGCATCGGCGCACTCCCACGCAGCGCAGACGACCCCACCAAAGGCCTGCACTACCGCAACCCCGAGCACGCCAGAAAACGCTACATCACCGACGCCGAGCAAGCCGCGCTGCTCATGGCCGCATCACCCAAGCTCGCCTGCATCCAGCGATTTCTCCACCTCACCGCCATGCGCCAATCAGACGCCTTGCGCGTACGCCTGGCCGACATCGACGCCGAAGGCATCCACTACACCACCGGCAAAACCGGCGCATCTCTCGTCGTCACCTGGACACCCGCACTCCGCGCCTGCGTCGACGAAGCCCGCGCACTCTGGCGCCGCTTCGGCCGCGACTACCTCTTCGAATCCCACCCCAAAGGCCAGCACGCAAAACGCGGCCCGGGCCCCTACACACCCAGCGGCCTCCGCGCCCTCTTCCGAGTAGCCCGCGACCGCGCCGGCGTCCAGGATGTGCGCCTCCACGACCTACGCCGAAAAGCCGCATCCGACACCACCGAAACCCACGCCACCGCCCTACTCGCCCACGCCGACCCAGCCACCACACGCAAGCACTACCGCGCAAAACCCGTGCGCGTAGAACCCGCCGGATAAGCGTCCAAAATAGACCCCCACACCCACGGTTTTATGCGGTTTCCAGCCACGTCCAAACCCAAGATATTGGACACAACCAACGCCGGGAAACCCAACACAATCAACACCATGCGCACGTTGGCGCAGTAGACTGTTAATCAGGGGGTCGTTGGTTCGAGTCCAACTTCGGGCGCCATTAAATCAAGCACTTGCGGTCACTTTGCCGGTTGGCGCTGTCCAATATATCGGCAGTTGTCCAAAATCCGCGAGGTTTTGGACGCGCTTTGCGTCACCTTCCCACGCGAACCAGGCGCTGTACGCCGGCCTTGAGGGCTGCGCGAATCAGGCCGCAGGTGGCGCATGGTCTCGGGGCCGCAATCTGCCGCGACACCGGTGGCGGCGGCGCACTCTTTCGTTTCGAGCTGGCGCTTACGCGGATCATGGTCAGAACCCAGGGACCACGAGCGTCACGGTCGCCACCGCGATTTCCTCACCGCCGCAGGTCGCCGTAACGGCAGCGGTATAGATCCCCGATTGCTCCGGGTCGATCACCCACACATTCACGCCAGGATGCTCTTCGGTCGGCGGCACGACGCCCTCACTCTGCGGATCAGGCACCGACCACGACCCATCCTCTGCCTGCACCGGGTCTCCGCTCACCCACTCCCCCGCAATTTGCCATTCTGTACCGGAGCACACACCACCATGGCCGATCAGCACAGCGGGCGAGAACTGGTCCGATACAATGAGCGTGTCCAGATTGCTCCATGTCGCGCTCAAGTCATCACAAGCGCACCAATCCTCGGCTGGCGCACCCGCCGGGGATGGCGGCGGCAGGGTGATGATCAAACCATTCTGCGCGCCGGAGCCAGCCACCGGGGTGAGTCGAAATCGCCGGCTCACACCGTCACCACCGTGGTGAGCGTGCGGCCATCGGCGGTCACGATGCGGAAGGTGTGCTCGCCTGCGGTCATCAGGTTGGCCGGGAATGCAACACGGCCGGCGGAATCGGTATAGCGCGTTATGCTGCCATCGAGCGTGACAGCAGCGCCCACCATGGCGCGGCCATCTTCCTCGCGCAGCGTGATCACGTAGTCGCTGCCTACAGCCTCGACACCCAGCGCGGCATAGCTCTCGCGCGTGAACGCAGTCGCCGTGCGCACCAAGCTCGCCATTGGCGCCGCACCCACTGGAACCTCGAACTGTATCGCGGTTTTTTCGGTGTCCAGATCCAGCTCGGTGGCCAGCGCCATGTAGTCGCCGGGCACCGGCAAGCGCACGCTGTCCAGGGTGATCACGTCACCCACGCGCACGCGCTCGCTCAGGCCGCCAGCGGACACCGACCACACGCGCCTGGCGCGATGCTTGAGCAGGCGCGAGGCAACATCCAGCGCCACGCGGTTGCTGGAAATCCACGGCGCCGAATGCGTCATCGAGCGCCGCCCGTAGCGGGCCACGGACTCCACGGACTCCACTTGCAGGGTTTGCCGCGGCGAGCCATCGGTATGCGCGAATTCGATGGTGATGTCATTGGCCAGGTCGCCCAAGTCCGCCACGGCGCTCACGCCGTCGAAGTCACCAACCGTGGCCACCGCCGGCGATAACTCGCCGCCCGGATACACACGGCACCACCCACGCATGCCGGCGGAAAACACGGCGCCGATGCTTGCGCAGATCTCGCGCGCAACACCCTGCACGCTGGCGCCGCCGTCGGTGATGCTGCCGGATACCGTGATGCCCAGCCGCGCGCACGCATTGCGAAAGTCGTCGAGCTCGGTTTCGGCGATGTCGCGACCTGCAATGTTGGCCAGCAGGTCCCACACCACTGTGGCCGGGCTTTCCATCAGCGCGCCAGTGCTCGGGTGCAGCTTGCCCACGCCCCTCGCCACCGGCGTTGCGCCTTCGTCCACCGGCTGATTGAAGGTCACCATCGCCACCGCGTGGCCGGTCACGTCGATGGCGTTGGAGAATGCCCAGGCCTCGGCCGGCTGGTCGTCAATCGTCACGTCGCTGATGTTCGACACCGCATGATCCGCCCACACGAATTGCGTGCGCGTGGCGTTGTACTGGATCAGCGAGCCGGTCACGTAGCCGTAGCGGTGCGGGATCGGCTCGGCCACCCGATAGCCGCCCCATATCGTGGACGACCGCAGCGGAATGGGCGCAGTGAATGGCGTCATGCCTCCACCGTGATCGAACAGGTTTCACCCAGCTCCACCCGGTACACGATGCCCTCGAACACCGTGCCGCTGGTGTCAACCAGCTTGGCCACGGCACCCAGCGGCGGCGAGGAAAACAGGCGAGACGATTCGCCACTGCGGTTGCGCAGTGTCGCGCTGATGTTGGGCGTTTCGCCGTCCACGCTGGACGCCAGCCGCCCCACGGATTCCAGAATCATGGCGCGCGATTCGCCGGCCGTGATGTGCGCAAGGTCGGCCACGTCCTTCACCAGTTGCCGCACCGGCTCGGATTCGATGCGCAGCCAGGTCACGGGATCGGCTCCAGCTCAAGCCGCACAGTTTGCAGCCAGCGGCCGGTGTCGGTCGGCTGGAAGCCGAACAGGTCGGCCACTTCGAGCGACTCATCCTGATACGCCACAATGCCGGCCTGCCCACCCACCTCAAAACCGAATCGGCGGTCGTCGTATGTGCACGCATGCGCCAGCATCTCCAGCACGTCGTCTACGGCATCCTTTGTCAGCGCGGAATGCTCCACTTGCCCACCGAATCCCAGGCGGCGACCCACGCCAGGCAAGCGCACGCGGCGAGAGAGCGTGCCGCTTTCCGCCGGCCCGCCGAGGATCTTCGGCTGCATCGCCGTGCCCAGCCAGATCCAATTGCACGACCCGCCCTTGTCCACCGTCACGCGCCAGCGCGCCCGCGTGCCGGCATGCGCATGCCAGATGCAATCCGACGCCCACGGCACCACCTCATTCACCGGCGTGGTGGCAAAATTGTCGTCGCTGCCCTGCAGACGGATCACAGCATCGCTGGGGATTGAGTGCCCGCCAATCATCACGCCGGTGATCGCGCTCGGCGCGATCGGCGTAACGTCAATCACGGTGGAGCCCGTCCACGCACAGCGCGCATCGGTCGGCTGGCGAAGTTGCTCCGCGCCACTGGTGGCCTCGGCGGTGAAGCTCCACGTGTCGCCCGTCACCCAGGATGGCGCAACGCCGCCGGTAAAAGTCAGCGAAAGCCCTTCGTCATCGCCGGCGCCCGGGCTAGACTCCAGCAGCAGCGTGCCGATGTCCTTGGATGCCGACCACGCGCCGCCGTTCTTTCGCCAGCGGAAATGGCCGCCCTCCACATTGAAGGTGAACCGATCGCCCAGGGCAAAGTCGATGCCGCCTGGCGTAATCGCAAAGCCCAGGTCGATGTCTGCAAGCGTGCACGTCCAGGTTACGGTGCCGTCGACCACCGTGGCGTCGAGTGTGGTCGGCCATGTTGGCTCAGTCGCGCCACTGGTGCCGGCGCTGGCGGTGTAGCGGAAACCGTTGCGGGTCGTCGGCCGACGCTGAACGCCAGCGGCATAGGCAGTGATCGCCGCCCATGCCGGCGCGGTGGCCGAGTATGGCGCAAGCGCAGTGGTGATCAGCGGATAGTCGGCCAACCGCCCATCCACAGACCCGCGCACGGAAAAGGTGATGGTGTCGTCACCTGTCTGCCCGCCACCGAACGGCACCGGCACCGCGTTCTGCGCGCGCACGAAGAAGGTGTCGCCCTCCTGGTAGCCGCGGCCCGTCGACGAACCTTGAACATCGGTGATCATCAGGCGGAATATGTCGCCCTCGCGAAGCATCTCTGGACACCCAACCCGGATGGCGAAGCCAAACTCCTGCGTGCTCTGGATGTACGGCTCGCCGTCTTCGTCGAAGTACTGCCTCGATGAGTGGTAGTACAGGTTGTTGAATACCGGCATGTAGCCATCCTCGCTCTGCCAGTAGAACGCATCTTCGGAATCCTGCCAGCAGCCATCTCCCTCGGTGCTGGCAAAATTAAAACTTGGGTCGATTCCTGCTGCGGCGAGCACATCGTTTCCGGCGGCGCGATACCGCTCGAAAAACGTGTCGTCTGGTGCCGCGGCCAGGTCATAACTGGCCACCTCGGTCCATACGGCCGTGCCGTCACTCACCGTGCCGCCGCTGGTGGTTGGCCAAGTTGGCTCCGTGGTGCCCGCAATGCCCGCCGTGGTAACCCGGTACACACGGCCATTGCCTGGCTGCGCAACCGCCCCCACAGCCAGATTCTGGCGAGCCATCCAGTAGCGGTAGGCAACGGCCCAGGTGGTCAATAGCGTACCGCCAGACCGCGTGACAACAATGCCGCGATTGAATGGCGTGCCGCCCAGATCGGTGTGCGTAAGTTGTAGCTGGAATTCCCCGTGCGTTGCGTTCTGCGTAGCGGCGCCGGTGTCATCCACCGAGCTTTCGGCAAAGTACACCAGGCCGTTGCGCGTGGTTGTCACCAGGTAATCGCCAACAACCGCGGCATTGTTGCTGCTCCATTCCTCCGCGTTGATCGCCCGAGGACTGGTCAGCATGGCAACCTCGTTGCTCCATGTCGCAAACATGGCGTCCCACATGCCATACGGTGACTTGCCAATGTTGGTCCAGACCACCGAGCCATCGCTCACCGTGCCCCCGATGGTGGTGGTCCATGAGCCAGGCTCACTGGCGCCGCTGGTGCCCGCCGTGGTCACGGCGTAGCGGTAGCCGTTGGCTGCCGTTGGCTCGCGCACGTCGTCGGTGGCGTATGCCGTGCTAGCCTCCCACTCCGGGTTCGCCAGCGTCCCCGCCTGCATCCGCGTGAGCACGTCACGCAGGATACTGGCGCCCTTTTTGATTGCAGTCACGTCCGTGACCGAGACTTCACCCGTGGCGCCGGTGTTGGCGTCAACGTGCGTTCGCACTGCGGCTGTCAGCCGCTGCAATCGGATGATCCGTGATGCATCCGACACGATTGTATCCTCCGGTGGATTGATGCCCAAACATTCCTCGCGCGGACCGCCGCGCACCTCGCCAACCTGCGTGCAGTCTTCCTTGGGTCGGCGCGCATAGACAAACTCGAACACGCCATTTCTTGCCGCCGCTCCCAGCGCCGGACGAAAAATTCCCACATTGGGGTATTGACGACCATCCGCCGCAACGGGCTCATACTCGAACCCGATGTTCCCAGTGGTATTGCCCGGCGTGGAGTCCACCACCTCCGGCAGCGGAATGGTGAAGCTGTACGGCCCGCTGGAATACAACGCATTGGTGATGGCATCGGCCAGGCGCAGCGATGCATCGCCGCGCACTTCCCATTTTTCCGCGCCTGTTGAGGCTGCCGAAACGCAGCGCACCTCGAGCGTTTCCGTCGGCGCCGTGGTGGCAGCAGTTACGGTGAGCTCGGCATGCTTGATCGCATCGCTGCCCGAGGTATCCACGCCAATCACGTAGCTGGCCGTCCACACGCTCAAGTCGACGGCGCCCTGGCCGCCCGGCAACGTGTCGTTCACGATGGCCGCATCGGGCACAATGAGTGTCGACTGGTCGCGGATTTTCGAGAGCGCGTCGTACAGCGTCACCACGCCACTGATGGTTTCCGTGGTCACGCCGTTGCTGATGGTGATCGTTCGGCTGCCGCTCACCGAATGCACGCGCGAGCCCTTGGCCGCATCGCGCACCGGTGCCGGGCTGAAGCCGTACACATAGCGCCCGTCCTTGTACCTTCGCCATGCGCGGTACACCTGTGGATCTTCGCCAAACACGATGCGCGGCGCATCGGCCGGGATCTTGCCATCGGCCGTCAACGTGGCCGCGCCAAAGTTCCACTGCTCGCCGGCGTACTCGTTGGACCCCTCCACGATGTCGCCTTGCAGCGAGAAATCCGTGTCGCCCAACACCAGCGCGGCATGGCTCACCGACACCGTGATTGCGTTTCCGCCAGCGCCCGATGCACGGGCCACCAGGTTCACGCCCTGAAACGGCGCGTAGGCCGACCGGGTCTGCGTGCCGAGGTCTTCCACCGTCACCGTGAACGCCTGCGCATCCACGTCGTTTGCCGACAACGCAGTGAGCGTACCGTTTCCGATGCCGGTGAAAACCGGCTGCGACACCTGCGATGAGTCGCCAACGGAATCCAGAATTTCCACATCAATCGTTGCGTCGGCCTGGCCCTCGTAGGGCCCGGCCAGGTTCACGCGGCCACCGCCCACCTTGGGCGTGGTATCGCTACGGAAGATCGCAGCACTCGGCACGATGTTGCTTGCCGAGAGCGTGGCATTGCGGACAATGTTGCGATCGTTGCCGAGGTATCTCATTGCGTGCGCCTGATGATGTCGCGCAGACGGCGCTCGAGCTCACGTACGAACTCATCCATCTGCTGCGGTGATGTCACGTTCGAAACATTCACGTTGACCACGGCCGAGCCCACGCTGCCGCCAGGGCGCGAACCGGAGCCGGAGCCAGAGCCCGAATCCGGGCGCGATTGACTGCTGCCCGATGATCCGCCGCCAGAGCCAGAGCCGCCGCCGCCACCGGACCCGCTGCCCTCGTCGCGGCGCGAATCCTCGCGTCGCGCTTCCTCGCGGGCACGCTTTTCCTCGGCCAGGTTGCGCAGGTTCAGCTCATGCACAGCCTTGGCGCGGGCGATGGCAGCGTTGTACTCGGCGCTGTTCAGCGTTCCGCTTTCCTCGGCCAGCTTGCGGATGTCTTCCAGTTGTTTTTCATAGCGTCGGTTTTCGATGTCTGCGTTGCGGCCGGCGGCCCGGTCAAGCTCATCCTGCAGTGAATCCGCGATGCCTTGCAGTTGCTCCTTTGCCGCCTTGGCCGCCTCGCCGATCGCGCGCACCCGCTCCGCCACCGCATCCGCCGCCGA
>ERZ869921.781-NODE-781-length-15852-cov-6.792745_pt1 | contig 15852 bp, 22 predicted proteins | sample MGYA00579310_ERZ869921 | MGnify/ENA primary metagenome ERZ869921 (study PRJEB32216, sample SAMN09231816) | wastewater metagenome | place: USA: Maryland | collected 2016-06-21 | study: EMG produced TPA metagenomics assembly of the PRJNA472060 data set (Reclaimed...
TCATCGCGTGAGCCTTGCAATCCCGGAGTTCTTTGTAGGACGTGAACTGGTTGATCTGTTCGTAGAGCCCGCCCAGGTTTACCGGGGTGCCAGTGAAGCCATGCACAAACGACCCCTGGGCTAGCCACCCGTCGAACGACAAGCCACCACCCACAGCCCCGAAGATAAGTGAGCGGGCCACGTCGGATCGGTTGGCGTGCGCCTCGTCCAACAGCACCAGTGACGACCGCGGCAGGTCCATCGACCCGGCCTTCACAGCACGGGAGTAGAGTGTGTGGATCGAAGCCAACTGCAACGGTTGGCTCAAGTCCAGTTCGTCGTTAGCGGTGATCAGTCCATGCGGGATGCCGGCAGCCACGAGTTGTTGGCGCATCTGCTCGAGCAGCAAGTTGCGGTGAACAGCGATGGTCACCGAGCCGCCGGCCAACAGTTCGTCGTTGGCATCCTGGAACATCATCCGAGACTTACCCGCGGCCGGCGGTGCCACCGACACAAGCGTTCGTACGCCGGCAGCCCGGTACTGTCTGGAAGCCTCACGGCCACGAGCCTGATGATCCCAGTTGGCCGAAGCGTCGAGAACGTGGGGAGCTACCATGGCAAGCCTCGGCCGGACCCGGAGCGACGATCGATGATCACTTCACCACGATCCTGGCACGTGACCAAGGTGACCGTGCCCATGGTGATGACCGTGACATTCTCGAGACGACCACCACATCGCGGACAGGGAGACTTTGGGGTCACGATTTGCTTACCCCACACCTGCATGCCACAGTGAGAGCAAGCCACCGGCAAGCACAGCGGCTCGAGCGGTGGCTCGCGAAAGTTTGGGTCGTTCAGAAGATTAAACTGTTGAGCCGGATCCATCGTTAGAGTCCTCTAAGCCAGGGAGTGTGTCCATCCCCTTGGCTTCGGACGGACCAGCATCCGGGCGCCCGTTGGTCATAGCAGCATCCTGCAGATCGACAACTGCCGCCACCTGCTGCGACAGCGAGTTCAGCGTTCCGGCCACCTGATGGTCCATCGCCTCCTGGTGCGCCACCGCTGACTTCAGCCGTAGGTCCAGGTCGTCGATCAGCCGGACCGCAGCCTCGAGCCGAGTCGACAGAGCCTCGACCACCGCGGTCAGGTGCGCCACCGCGCCACCACCACCGATCACAACCTTCGCAGCGAGCGACGGTGATGCCTCGAGGATGTCCTGCAGCACCGCGCCAGTGAGCTTGATGCCCAGCGCGTCGCTTACCTCCTTCGCAGCTGCGACCATGGTCTCCGCCTCGATCGGCTTGGGCCGCGTCGCCAGCCATTCGACCGCGCGTACCTTCTCGGCAGCCGCCAGCCGCGTGCCGCCCTTTTCCTTTTCAACCGTGCTCATTTGGTCTCCCCTTCGTGAGCGTCCTTAGTTTCGGCAGCCAACGTCGGCAGCCCGTGAATCAAGTCGTTCAGGTCATCAGCGTGCCCGCGGAAGTATGTCAGCGGAACACCAGCGATGACAACAGCGTCGATCGATCGGACCAGCCGACCGAAGTTAGTTAGCAAAGTCTTCTTGAGCTTCTCGTGAACCGGCGGGATGGTTACCAGCCCAGTCGTGAGAGTCTCGGTCACGATCGGAACCGGATCCGGGTACGGGTCCATGCAAGCCGAGCAGAGCGTGCCGTCTTTAGTTTCCACCCAGTCATTGGCGCCACACTTGCAGGTCTTCTCCAGAGCCCCGCTAAAGGCCAGCGGTGGCGTTTCCTCGTCGGTTGGTGTTTTCGGTCGCGGAGCCGGTACCGGAGTCGGTGGTGGGGCTGGTGGGGCCTCCGGAGCCGGAGCGACCACCGTTCCGTTCTTAGCCCCAGGCTTCGTGCTGGGGTACTCCTTACCATCCGCACCAGTGATCTTGTCCGGAACCGGGCCGCGGGACTTCCGCACGGTCGACACGAACGCTCGAGACACCAAGCAAGCCTCCGAGATCTGGGCCAGCGACAGCGACTGCATCTCCGTGAGAGCAATCTCAACAGCCCGCCGCTTGTCAGCGTTAGTGCGCCGTTGTCCCTGCTTGGCGTTCGCAGCGCAGGCCTTACGGACCGCGGTCTCCCAGGTGCCCTTGATCACATTGACCGACACGATCCTCCGACCAACTGCGTGCGCAGCGTTCCCACGAGTGAACCCGTTGGTAACGTACCGAATCACACCGTCGCCGGTCTTGATCTCGACGGCCTCCATCGGTTCAGCGAACGGCCAGTCCGACGGCTTCGCATCCCGGAGTATGTCGGCATACTCGTCGATGACCTCCTGGTCCATGGCAGCCCGCATTTGGAGCCGCGGGTCGAACGTAAGGTCACTAAGCGCTAGCTTGATTATCGGCATCGTTTGTAGCCTCCGGTGCTGGTGCTGGTTTGGTTTGATCCGCTTGCAGTTTGGCTAGACCCCTTTGCAGGATCGCAACCTGATCTTCGGATAGCATTTTGCGTCCGCTGTAGTTCTTGATCCGAGTCTCGACACCACTGGCAAGAGCACCCAGGGAGATGAACTGAGACAGGATGCCGAACACCAACTGGCTCCACACCGTCTGGTCGATGCGACCAGCCATGCCGGCCTTGTTAACGTCCTTCTCGATTTCAGCAATGACCTCCTTGGTGGTGGCCGCAGCGATCGCAGCACGAACAGCGACCGCATCGTACGGTGGGACTGTGTCGGTCGGCGGTCGATCAACAACCTTACCCCGGCCATCTCGCCCGCGCTCCGGTTGGGTCTTACCACGAGCCCGAGCCGTGTTCGTTTCGTTCCGAGGATGAACCGGAGACTCCGGTGACTCAGCGTCTGGGTCGATCAGGTCCTCGGTCGGAATACAAAACGTCTGGAAGCACGCGTACTTGTAAGCGATCGACATCGCTTTGTTCGTCGACTTGTCGCCCATGTCCTGGGCTTCGCCGATAGCTTCTGTTTCAACAAACGAGCCGTCCAGAGCCAGGAACTTGTATCGCATGTGCATGATCGTGTAGATCTGCAGTTTGCCGTCCTTCGTCTCGCGCTCGATCTGGTCATGCTCCAGCACGGTCGCTACCGGGAACACCGCGTTCGCACCGAGCAGCGGATGCAACGCGTTATAGACATCGTCGATGCCACGGAAGTTGTAACTGAACTGACCGCTGGCTTTCCGGTTTTTAGCGATGGCAGTGAAGCCTCGCAGAATGCCCACCATCGCAGCATAGATGCCTTGGCCGGGCAGTGGCTCAGGAATCTTCACAGACACCAACGGCGGTTCGGGCGCCACCGGAGTCTCGACCGGAGCCTCATCACCTGCGGCATCGGCCGCGTCCTTCTTGTTTGCCATTCGTAACTCCCCTCAAATGAAATGATAACTGGACCTATGGCCTCATGCGCTCGCTGATCCGGGCGCTCAACAGCCACCAAATATGGGTGTCGACCCATCGCTCACGAGCCCTGCGTTCCGAGAGCAGAGCAGACATCGCAGCCGGTGGGCTTGCTACGTCGATCGCCTCCGCTTCCCAGGCCGGCCAGAGCATCGGTGTCTCCGGGTACTCGCCGGCCGCCAGCGACCGCAGCCACGATGGATAGCGTAGGAGTGCGTCCCGACGTCGACAGTTCCGCCACACCTCGTGAGCATGCCACCGCACGTTCCACAGACACAGCCCATCGATCGCCTCAGCGAGTGTGCGCAGCGACCTAAACCCAAGAGTGCGCCGGGCTTCGCGCAGAGCATCCAAGCCAAAATTACCCTCAGTCGCCGCCCGCCAGATCTCCTTGGTTTCCTGGTCCTCGAACCATTCAACCGGTAAGCACGCGAACACCGGTGGCAGTTGCGACACCAGGATCGAAGCCACCAGCGACCACTCATGCGAGAGTCGCTCAGAACTGGAGCAGTTGACCACAGTACCCACGTACCCAGTTCCCTTCGTTCCGACGAACCAAGTAGTCCATGATCGCATGCTCGAGCTTCTGACGGCCCTCGTCGATCGTTCTCGGTTTTGCCTCCCACACGTCGCAGCGATAGGGCGGCTTCGTTTCGACAACCACGAAGTGAACATCGCGAGCCACTTGGTCCAGAAGCCCAGCCAACGTTTGATAGGCCGCAGCCTGCATGTCGTAGCCCAGATCCCGAAACCTGTACGGCAGCTGCTCGATGTCCGCTTCACCGGTCGACTTCAGATCCACCACCACCCTTGGCCGCAGATAGTCCAGCCGGCCGCGGAACGTCTCCGACAGGAACTCGCCATGGTGAGTCATCGACACGGTAGCGGTCAACGTCACTTCTGTGCGCACACGATAGAGCGAAGCCTTGCCATCACGATCGCCGAACAATAGATCCCGAGCTATGGGGTTCTGCTTGATGCCAGCGACGCAACCAGCGATGCGTTCGACGTCGCCACTCTTGAGAAGCAACCGACCGGGGTGCGCCGCCTTGAACGCGTCCCAGGCTTTACCGATCCGAGCCCCGTCTTCGCCAGCCTTCTTTGGCTTGGACAGAGCCTCGGGTGGAATGACGACCCACGATCGTTCGACCGCTTCGAGCAGCAAGTCCTCGTGCAGGGCCGAACCGAAGTCCATCGGGTCAGTGGCCTTTCGCACCAGCGTCCCCTGGTTGAACTCCATGTCGAACTCTTCCGGCGACTTAAGTAGTTTCTTGAGCCGCGACGTCGAGATACCGGGACGGGCGTGATACTCCTCGGCGCTCTCGAATTCGACCGACACGTCGCTCCATTGCAACTGACTATCCACGGGACCCCTCCACTGCGTCGTCTGCGCCGCCTTCGTTCAGTAAGATGGTGATCGACCGCGGAGCCACGTAACGGATCCGGCTCTTTCGACCTCGATGCTCACAGAGAACGACTTGGATCATTACGGGCTTTCCCTCCTGGTCCCAAGCCTGAATAGCCACCACATCCTCGGGCGCCTGCTCGATGACATAGCCCGGTTTCTTTTGGTCCCTTTGGTCCGGCATTAGAGCCCTCGGTTCGTGTTGAGCCATGCAAGTTCAGCATCGATCGCCTGCTGCCGGAGATCGAACGGCCCGAGCTTCGGACCGCCGGACGGACCCATGTCCGCATCCCATTTACCTTCGGCATTGGGCTCGACGTGACTCGCACGAGCAATGGATACCGCACCGACCGCGCGTAGGATCGATGCACCAGAATCAGAGTAAACAGCCTCCACATGAGCAGTGGGGCGAATAACAAGCTTGAACTTTTCAGTTGCCATAGGGCACCTCCTGTCCCCTTGGCTACCTACCACCCGACAGCCGGGCGCTAGAACTTCAGCCGTCGCGTTGTTTTTGTGGCTTCGACGGATGGCTGCGCTACCTTCGGGGATTCCTCCCTGACCTCGTGAGTGGGGGCCTCTGGCCACAGTGTCGGCGTCATGGCATGCCCCCAGCCACCCCAAGAGTTAATGACCCGCATCGATGGTGGAGCCATGGATCGCATGTGGGCCAGATTCTCCGCCTGAGCGCGACCATACCGCTCGGAGTCCTCTCGCAACCGGCGACCAACCTCTGCTATCCGATCGGTGGTTATCATCGCTTCATCGATGACAAACACCGTCCCGCTCGATGTCGTAGCGGACGCAGGCCGCGGTGTCGGCCGCGTAGAGCGGTCCGGCAGGGCCATCATGTCAACAGCCTGTTCTTGCCAAAAGCCGTTCCGAGTGAAGTGAAACCGCTGTTCGGTCAGTTCACGCGACGTCGGGGAGTTCACCAGCCACTGAATGCAGATGGGAGCCATTCGATTTCGGTAAGCCACATACCGACGGGCGCTCGAGGGCTTCCAATACCGCAGTTCATCAGTCTGCCCAGCGACACGATGCACCCAGACAGGCGCAGCGCAGCGTTTCGTCTCGAGTCGCTCACCACCAAAGTTTAAACCGTATCCGGCCAGTTGCTTATTCACAGCAGCGAGAGCCGTGACGTAACTTTGAACCGCACTATGGTGACCCAAAGTGTCGTATCGCACCTGCAATTCCACAAGCATCTCACCGAGCAGGTCAACGTACCGGATCTGATCGCAAACGGTGGCCATTGTCGGATCGGTCATAAGTCCAGCTTTCGCTTTGTTTTGGTCGGCTCGACGGGCGGAAGCGTTCGCTTCTGGCTCGGCCTCCGGGCTCGCCCTTGCTGTTGTTGACGGCGACCGGCCTCCTCGCGTTCATTGCTCAGAAGCGAACTGACTAGGTTCCGTACCCGCGTGAGCACCACGACATCGCTGCACTCTCGCAAGTTGACACCTGGGACCTGGGAAGCGACAAGCCGAACGAACGCTGCCTGCCCAGCCTTAGACAGTTGTGTGACGGACGTCGCGATCAGTTCTCGCAGCGCGATAGCCTCGGCATCCAACCACAGCCTAGTGATAAAGCCAATCGCTAAGCCGGCCTCTTCAGCCGTCATGAACCCTGGCCCTTCGATGTCATTCTCAGCGAACCAAGCAAGCACCTGATCCGCTTCATCGTTCTGGAGCCGCAGATAAGCCTCCGAGAAGTCGTGGCGGGCCTTCCGCGTTCGTGCGTCGGCCGGAGTGGCTGATTGCCGACCCCACCAAGCCACAGAGCACCCACGAACCGGACACTCATGCCGCACGCCGAACCGTTTAGTTTGCTTGGGCACGAGTTCGATCTGGTGCTCCGGGCACACTGCCTTGATGATGTCCGTCACGATCGCCTCCGGCTAGTGACCTGTGACGTTCTCGTGCGACACCGACTCGTACATCTCTTCCGTTGGCTGGTCGGATACAACAGCACCCAGCGCGGCCTCCATGCCAGCCGTGACCGATCGGCAGCGATCGCCCGTGACACCTTCCGCTGAGACTTTCACATCGCCTGTCGGCCGGATCGTTACCTTGAGCTTTTCCACGTTTGCAACCTTCAAATTAGGACCGAACACCAAACACCATTGCACGAATTTTGACCAGTGGTCGGGCACTATCGGCAGCCAACCAGTTCGACAGTACCGTCCTGCAGTTCGGTGCGCTCGACCATCCAGCCTTCCGACTGGAACTGAGCCAGAGCAGCCTCCTCTTCGTAGTAGGTGATCAAACGATTGAGCGGGCCGTGCTGGTTCTGGGTGTGGCGGATTAGACCATTGCCACCACCATACGAATCGTAAAGCAGTTCGTACTCCGTTCCGCCGTCCGCCTGCTTGGCCTTAACACCGATCTCCCAGGCGTTGACATCACCGACCACTCGCATCGCGTGGTCGCATGGGGTTTGACGGTTGGAGTAATTGCGGAACGTCCGCTGGCCTTCGACCAGTTCGAGCCCGCAACGGTTGGCAGCCACACCGAGGGCCACCAGCGACAGGAATCGATGCTTGACACTAGCGATATGTGACACGAGATGACCTCCGAGAAAAACAGACGGGGCCCGAAGTGAGCCCCTCAACAGTGTAGAGAACAAAAGCGCCCGCATCCGGGCGCCACATTTTAGGCCGTCAGATCGATTTTAAGCTTGCGCTTCGGCTTCGCTTCGACATATGCGTCCAGAGCCTTTGAGATGGCCTCGAATTGATTATTGAGCCCCTCCCGGTTCCCAGCGTTCACCGCGCGAACGTCGACCCCTTCCGCCAGTTTAGCCGCTTGGTTGATGATGGCCTTGATCTGATCGGGGGAGCCTACCGACAGTTCGCCGAAGTGTTCCCCGAACTCCACGATCGCATCAACAGCCCGCTGGTTCAACTTTTTCTTTTTGTCGCCTTCGTTGGTCGGCGCCAGCTTAACGAGCAGACGGTCAAGTACCTTCCGCATCTTCTCGAGGAGCGCCGCTTCGGCCGCGTCCGCAGCTGCCTCAAACCGAGCCTGCACCTTCGCGCGCTCCGCTTCGTACAGTTCGGGGGACAATTCCTTGAGGGCCTTGTCCGGCTCGATCGCTGGGAACGATATGAAAATGGCGAAAGCGTCGTCCAGTTCGACGTCGTAGTCGCCCTCCTCGAACAGATCGACAAGCCGATCCCGAGCGTCCTGGATGATCGATTGCCACCCAGCGACCAGAGCACCGACCGCCGTCTCAAGTTCGACCTTGCACTTGGCCACTTCTTCACGCATCCAAGGGATACGCTTTTTGCGGACCAGCCGAACACCGTCCTCGAACTTGATCGTGTTGTCAGACCAGATGCGCTTGGCCCGGCGGATCGGCTTTTTGACAGCCATGACGAGCGGGTGGCTTCGCAGCACGATCTCCCGGGTACTGCGGACCGAATCCTCGTTTGCCGAAAACAGATCAGCTATGCGCTTTTGCTGCTCTTCGGTAACCACCCGAGAACAGCCCAGGAACTGAGACTTGAGCACACAGCCAACGAACTCTTTTTGTAGATCAACTGCCACGATTGCACTTTCCCCTGGGAATTTGATAGGTCAGGATGGCGCCGTGACATCCTGACGTCCCAATGGCTCCAGTTGTGCCGGTTGTGTGGCGCTAGATCGTTTCGTATTGTCTCGGCTTTTGGTAGACACAGCCCGGAAGCGCATCGTGCACCTTGCCGTCGAGTTCCCTGCCGGCCGCAGCCTTGCCAACGTACACGAAGCCCTCCATTGGCCCGTACGCGTTCGGCGGACGGAACGGCATGTAATCGACAATCGAGCCCATCATCGTCGCGTAGCGGGCCGCCGGCGAGTTGTGGGGCCGTTCTATGCCGAGCGACAGCGGAGCCCACTCGCCCCATTGTTTGAAGTGGAATGGCACCCCACCGTACTCCTGGCATTGATCGCGGAGCATCCTGAACCAGTTCGTCTGAGCCGGACGTGCGTCGTTTCCCGACTCGCCACCCGTGATAACCCAGTCCAGTTGCTGCGGGTACTGCCCGTCGAGCCCCAGGTCGACCGGGCCGACCAGCGGTTCGCACGAGACGAACAGCCCGGATCCGCAACGAACACGAGCAGCGTGCAGGTGCGGAAGCCGCTCAGCAGCCCAATGCTGGTCTTCGATCGACGTGCCGAACATTACGTTCGGGAAGTACCGGCCTTCGGTCATCGACAGGATATTCTCGGGCCGCTTGGTCAGCACGAGAAAAATCAGGTTCGGACACTTCTCGATGTGATCCCACAGCCGAGCCCGAACGTCGTCGTAGGTAATGGCGCGAGTGCCCGTGATCTTTTCGGCAAGCGACTGCTCCAGGACTGTCTCCCACCGACCTTCCTGCTGAAACCACAGCGGGGTGTCGTCAGGGAATAGCTTTCGGTTTCGCCCGTAGATTGGGCCATCCCAGGCTTCAAACACGTCCGCCAGCGAAGCGACGAACACCGTCTGCCTGCGATCGACACGACCGGAGCCGCCACACGTGTCACACTCACCCGAGCCCTTCGGATATCGCAAGCATCCCAGGCACGCCCCGTTCCTGGCCATCTTGTTCCATTTGGCAAGGTGCCCCCAGTTCGATGCCGACGTCATGACTCGAGAGCCGTCTGGCCCCCACTCCACGAAGCCCTTGCGACGATCGAAGTCCCGCTCGGCATAACAATTCTTGCAACCAGCACTAACCTTTGTGCACCCAATAATTGGATTCCAAGTTGAGTCAGCCCAGCTGATACCGGTACCTGCGCCCATCGTTACCTCCGTACAAAAAATAAGCCGACAGGATCGCTGCCGGCGCCGATGACCAGAATGGTCTAGTTGTTTTCGCCACCGAGCCGACGTCGACTCTTACCGCTCACATCGCCGGGAGCATACACCCCAGGCTTGGAAGCCGAGAGATATCGACCGGTCGCCTGCTGGCGAATCTTGTCGATCTCCTCTTTGCATGACACAGCGACCGGAACGACGTAGTTAGCCGCGTCATCCAGAGAGCAGCCAATGCGCCACGCAACGTCGCAGCAAGCCTCGATCTCCGCACCCGTCCACTCACGATTGGCCAGTGACGCCCAGGCCGCATCGGACAGGTCGTACCGCTTGGCGTACAGTTTCCAGATCGCTTCACGTTCCTCACGGTTCGGTAGATCAAAAAACCACACACCGAGTTTGAACCGACGTCGCAGTTCTGGCGGAAGCGAGCCCATCGAATTACACGTCGCCACCCACAGCGTGTTACCACCACTGATCGCCTGGATGACCTGCAGAGCCTCGCGAATTCGACCTTCGGAGTTTCCTACGAACTTCTCCTTCAGCGCGCCCAGGTCCAACTGGATCGTTGGAATATCCCCAGCGGAGCCGGCCGCACGAGCGAAAGCCGATTTGCCCGAGCCCGTGGGGCCATTGGCGATGATGCCGGTAGCGTTGTTTTCCTGCATCCAAGTGAGCCACGTGCCGAACTGGTCCTGCGTAACACCACTGGAATCGTTCGAGACACCAGCCCAAGCCTTCTCGATTTCGTCGACGTGCACGATGCATCGCGGGGCATTGTTCCCGTTCAGGATCCCTCGCATGAATCCCTTCGCCGACTCCAGGCCGCCCAGAGCATCGAAGCCTCCAGAGTTTGTGACGACTCGCAAGCCGGGGGTCTCGTCGATCTTCTTCCGCTTCGACTCCCACAGCGTGGATAGGTTCACCTTTCCGTCTGCCTCGAGCGCCATGGCGGTCAGGTTCTCAGCAGCAAACCGAGTGACACCGATCGTCGCCGCCGCGGCCTTTTCGATCGTCTCGTCGGTCACCTTCATGCCTTCGGTCAGTTCCCGAATCACCTGGGCCAGCTGCACTTGGCTGGGGAGCGGTTCGGACAGGGCGATGATGTCGTGTTGGAGTTCGGCCGGGGTGCGGAACGTCGAGCCGAGCATGATCAGCATCCGACTGTTCTCCTTGAACTTGTCCCGGAGGGCAGCGATCGCCTGAATGACCGCAGTGTCGCTGATGAACCGGTGCATGTTGTGCGCGATGAAAAGCGAGTCCTCTGGCGCCTTTGCGATCTTGCCCAGGAAATCTACCGGGCTTCGGACAGCATCAGCGGATTGGTTCGACGGGCCGACGATCGCAGCGATGACCTTATTTCCACGATCGTTCAAAGCGCGCAGCCCAGCCGCACAATCCCAGATCACCAAGCCCTGGGTGTCGCTGACAGGATCCCCGCCCGACGGTGCGAAAGTTTCTTTGATTTCGTGCACACAAGCCGCAGCGTCGGACGTTTCCAGGCTGACCAGTGGAACACCGACACGATAAGCCTTCACCAGTCGCTCGTAACAATTCATCGCTAAACTCCAGTCGTTGGATAGTAAACCGGGCAAAAGAAAAGCCCGCCTGAAGCATTGGCTCCGGCGGGCCCTAGATTCGGGCGCGTGCGTCAACACCCACCCTACCGACGTTTGGCCGAAGATAAAAGCCGCCACATCGGTCTCAGCACGTGGGCCCTGAGTGCAGGATGAAATGTTTCATCCTGGACGGGCTAACGACACCACGCAATCCGCCGGCGGGGCCGGTAGTAGATAGCCCCGCCGGGTCCTCAGACGATCTCTTCAGCCAGCGGATAGGACCACAAGCCGATGGTGACATCAGTTTCGGTTATGTGAATTTCGGTGACCGTACCCAGCCCGCTCACGATGTGAAGCCGACCCATAACCTGATAGCGTTTCCCGCTCAGCATAACGTAGTCGTTCCGTTTGCAGTCGAACACCGGCGGTGCATCGATGCGAGAGCCATCTTGGAACACAAACACAGATTGCGACATTGATCAGTACTCCGGTCCATTGATGATGAGAACTTCTGGTGCTAGCTTCTTTCGGGCCCCGCGGCCGTTCTGTGCGTGCAGCTGCTTATTCATCGCACAGTCGACGAACGTCCAGCCTTGGTACAGTTCGCGAATTCGAGGACAGTCGTAATGGCTGACCACGATCCGAGCCGCCTTGTACCCCCTCAGCACTTCAGCCAGCTTTTGATGGTCATCCTTTTTAGCCGGCCCTTGCTCAAATAGGTCCGGAGCAGCGGCCGTGTGCGCGAACTCGTGCAGGTACCGAGCACCCGCCCCCGACTTGCCGGTGTCGCCACGCGTCTCGATCGTGTAAGGGGAGTCGACGTAGATCGCGGTCCCAGCGCAATCCTCGAACCTGTCCAGGATCTGGAAAGCGTCGCGCCGCAGGATCACCACGTTTCGGAGCCGCTGGTGCCACGCTGGGATGCTCTCGGTCGCATTGCGGAAGCGAACCGTAGGAGAGCCACCGCCCTTGGCCCAGCGGACAGCAATCTGGTAGTCCTGACGTTCGGTGCCGGCGGTCCCGTTTCGACCCATCCAGCAAGCTAGGAAATACCAGTAAGCACGAGCCACAGCCCAGGCAGGGATGCAACCATTCTTTGGTCCCTCGGTCAGGCCATCGAATGGCTGCTCGAGCTTCCTCGCTGCCTCGTCGCGTAGACCTTCAGCGAACAGCGTCCGCTGCAGCAAGTCGTAGAGCGTTTCGGCCGCGATTGTGTCCTGCAGCACGAATGCGAGATTGGTCAAATCCCCGTGTAGGTCCGACACCGTCTCCTTCTGGCTTGGGGCCTTTGCCAGCAGCACCGCCATCGAACCGCAGAACGGTTCAAAGTACTGGGTGTGCTTTCCAAGTTGTGTCACCACCCGCGGAGCCAGCGTGCGCTTCCCGCCGAACCAGGGTGATATCGCGCCTACCTTCATTTCTGTCACAGTTTGAACCTTCGTTTTCGTTTGGTTTGTTCGACGGGCCGGACGCCATTTTTCTTGATCGGAGCCGAGCAGCGAGCATTGGGGTGCATTGGGGGATCGGCACGAGACTCGACCGCGACGATCGTCGGCATGTGATGTGTTTCATTCATGGGAACTGTTAACGTTCGTTGGAGTACCCCCGTGCGACCACTCGACAATTGCACTCGCGTCCCACCGTCTATCCGCGATTGACCCACCACGATAGCTCGTACGACATGGCGGGCGCTCGCCGCATCCAGGAGCACGTCTGCCACGGTAATGAGCGACTGTGGAAGCCCGACAGGTCTCCCGTCCACGAAAGTCCGCGACAGCGCATCAAGGTTTATCGGGATGGTCACGATGGGCACGCTCACTCGTGTACGGTTGATCGCCTCAACAGTTTCGATGATCGGCATGCCCAGCGTGCGGTTTTGGAGAACCGATCGCATCGAGACAATCGGGCCCTCGAAAAGCAATCCGCTAGATCGAAAGGCTACCCGCTGCCCCGTTCGCAGCGAGTCCGATCCGTCCAAGAGCCGGCACACGATAATTTCGGTCGGCGATATTCTTACGTCGTAAACCCAGCACCGCTCCGGACCAGCGGTCACACGGACAACCTCGGTCACGAACGCCGGCTCCACAGCCAGCAATTCCGCCAGATCCCCGGTCAAGTCCTCTCGCATAACCACCACGCCACTGCGCAGCACTCCAGTGCCTACGTCGACCGTCGCTGTGTCACCGACCTGAACCGGGTAAGGGCAGAACGCCCGACGAGTTCGAGCCCGCTCGCTCAAGTGATACTCGACGGTCACCACCGACTGATCGCGCCCAGGCCGTGACCGATCGACCGGAGCCGTCGATGGCCTAGCATGTGGGCGGATGATCTCCACGATCGACTTCAGCGGTCCACGGTAGTTGGAATCAAGATCGATCCGTTGATTCCCCACCACACGAATCGCCGCAGCGATCACACCGCGGCCGGCGACATGAACCGACACGATGTCACCGACTGCGATGTCGAGATCAAACACGTTGGCGTACAAGTACTGCTGGTCCGGATTGGCCGGATACGACACCATGGCATACTTCCAGGCTGTCATGACTTCATCCTTAACTGAAGTGATCGTGTTTCATTGGGCCGATAGGTTCAGCGGGCGCGTAGCGTTTGCGAGTGACATGCGAGCCTTCGCTGCCCCAAGCACCGTAGTCGGCCGCCAGCGAATTCCAGATCCGGTTCAGCGACTCCTCGTACTCGACACCAGCGACGAGCCCCGCGGCCGGCTTGAACTTCTTGTAGTCGATCTCCATGATCGCCGCAGCCAGGACCAGCCCGAAAGCACCGCGCGTTGTGTAGAACCGACACTGGTAGTCCATGTGCGGTGTGAGTTCGATCCGGGACACCGGAACCCGGCCGGCGTGGTTGAACTTCTTGTGGAAGAACCGCCGACGGAACCGAGCCAACTGGTGCGGATCCCGACCCCGCACCTGCAGGTCCAACTGACCACCGCGCGTCAGCCGCTTGTTAGCCTCGGGCGGAACCGCGGCCGGCATAAGTAATCCATCGACGGTAAAAATCCACATAGCAACCTCAAGAGCGTTTAGGAGTGAAGCAAGAACACAGCGACCAGAGTCCATACTCGTCGTCAATGATGGCTCCGAGCCCATCGCAATGCGGGCACCGAGTCTTTGTCCCGAACCGGTAAGCCTGCTCGGCCTGCATGCGAGCCCGGACCTCCGGATCCTGATCGGGCACCGGCAGGTTCAAGTACCACTTGATATACCCGTAGTCCAGATCGCACCACCGCGTACCCTTGTGCTTCCCAAACATGATCGTTTCGGGAACCGCCAGGGCTTCAGACAGATGGGCCAGTGAAGCCCACGTGCGCGACGGTGGCGCGACGAACTGAGCGACCAGCCAGTCAAGTACACGAGCACAAGCCTGGACGTCTGCCAGGGCACCATGGGCCACGTTTCGATGCTCGAGCCCGAGACGTTGATCGACCCGGAGTAACATCGCCCCAAGCGTGTGCCCTTCGTCGTCCGGGCAGAATGCTCGAGACAAAGCCAGCGTGTCGATCACGAGCGGTGGCTCGACCTTGAGCACCTCGATGTCGAACCTCGCATTGTGGGCAATGAAGCACTCGACGTCATCAACGAAGCCACCAGCGATAGCGGACGGGTCGAACCCTTCGAGCAGCGCGGAGCTTAGGCCGTGCACAGATAAGGCTTTGAACGTCGACGGCTGGTCGGGAGTGAACCGACGGGAGGTCGCCTCGAGCGACGGGTCCCACATACCACACGCCCAGAACGGAACGTACACCTTGGAGCTTAATCGCCTGAGCAGCATTGCCAGTTCGATCACTTCACCGGGTGTGCGCCCGTTTGTTTCGGTATCAACAATAGCAACGATCACGAGAATCCCCTCAGAACAGACCGGCCTTGATCCTTTGGACAGTCCGCCGTGATCGCCGCCGGCGGAAAGTTAGAACGGTGAATCGTCCAGGACAGTACCGTCGGACAGAGTAACGGAAGCCTCGGCCGGAGTCACATCGGGAGCCGGCGCCGCTTCGACCACGGGAGCCTGATCTGGCATGTAGTCGATCTGGATCCGCAGACCTTCGATGATGTAGTCGCGCTCCCACGTTTCGCAATCAGGCCGATACCAGCGACTCCACCTGATTTCTGCAGTTCCGCAATCCGTTGGTGCAAAGCCAAGAGACGCCTCGACCTTGGGACGGCCCGAGTCGTTTACACAGAGAACGGCCGACGTGCTGTAGATCGTTAGATAGAACACGTCCTCGTCGTCCAGCACAATGCCGCGAATCGCGAGAGCGTCCAGGACTTCAAAAGTCCGATCGGTTAGCGTTTTCATTCGTTGAAAGCCTTCAAAAGAGAGATGGGAAAAACGGCCGGGGCTGCCTGCATCTTGAGTTAAGCCTTGCGACCACTGCGTGAGCATGAACCCCGGCCGAACAGTTGGCTACAGAAAAGCCGACCTCCGGGCGCGAGCCCGGGAGTACTGTCTCCAGTTCGTGACCAGTGAACTGCCGGACCGACAGATCCTCAGCGTACACCACATCGACCTGCGGACACTGAACCGAACGATAACACCAGCCTCGATCGGCACGTTTGGCGTTTTGGGAGCAGTAGAACCTACCACCACACCCCCGCACGTAGAATGCTCTCCCAAGCCGACTCGATCGACCGCTTCGCGACATTCATCAAGCGTCGCATAACGATAAGGACGGGTGCCGCTTTCATCGTCTAGAGCCCGCCCATCTCCACGTGACAGCAAAGCCCACGGACCAGAA
>ERZ869921.782-NODE-782-length-15836-cov-28.065142_pt1 | contig 15836 bp, 15 predicted proteins | sample MGYA00579310_ERZ869921 | MGnify/ENA primary metagenome ERZ869921 (study PRJEB32216, sample SAMN09231816) | wastewater metagenome | place: USA: Maryland | collected 2016-06-21 | study: EMG produced TPA metagenomics assembly of the PRJNA472060 data set (Reclaimed...
AGTCGTACCCAAGGATTATGTAGAAGAAGCAGTACATTTCATGGGTAAGATTATGATGCAGACACCATCATGGTGTAGTGATCTCCCTGTATTCTTTGAAGCTGAGTCAGGAGATAGTTATGGGGATTGCAAATAGTTTGAAAAGTGTGTTACCATAGCAGAAACTGTTAAGGTATTTATGAAAGAGATTTGGAAACCGATTCCTGAATATGAGCACTTGTATATGGCTTCTAGTCTAGGGCAAATTAAGCGAATTGATAAAAATAAACTTATGACTCAGACCCCAGACAAAGATGGCTACTTAACTGTAAGGCTGTCTAAACAAAATAAAGCAAAAACATTTAGAGTCAGTAGAGTAGTTTTATCTGCTTTTTTGGGCTTACCTAAGCAGAAAGCAGAAGCCATGCATATAAATCATATACGTACCGATAACCGTATTAAAAACCTTCAGTGGGGGACTAGACAGGAAAATGAAAACCAAAAAATATCAGCAGGCAGGCAAAAACCTTGGACTAAACTTTCTAAAGCGCAAGTTGCCCAAATTAAAAAACTTAGAACTCAAGGTAAAACTTTAAAAGAAATAGGTGAAATTTTTAACACTCATTTTTCTAACGTCTCGCTAATTTGTAAAGGACTCACCCATAAATGAAACTCCCTCACGCATGGACATTCTCTGGCTTAGAAAAATACGAAACTTGCCCTAGGCAATACTACCATGTCAGGGTTAAACGAGATATAAAAGAGCCCCCTACCGAAGCAACAAAATGGGGTGAACGAGTGCATCAGGCATTAGAACTTAGAGTTACGCAAGGATTCAAGTTACCTGAAGGCATGGAGCAGTGGGAAGGTTTAGCGGCTAAGTTAGCTGAAGTACCCGGTAAGAAGTTAGCTGAGTACAAGCTAGCCGTGAATGACAGTTTTGAAGCCTGCGAGTGGACTGAGGCATGGAGCCGTGGTATCGCAGACTTGATAATTGTTGCAGGTAAAAAAGCAATTAACTTGGATTACAAAACAGGAAAGCGTAAACCAACCGAGCAGTTAGCGTTGTATGCAGGATATACGTTTGCCCACTTTCCTGAAGTAGAAGAAGTTGAGACGGGGTTTGTTTGGCTCAAGGACAAAAAGATTGATAAAGAAAAGTTCACACGAGAAGACATACCCAAGATATGGCAGGAGTTTTTACCACGGGTGATTAAATTAGAGTCAGCGTATGAGCGGGATTCTTGGCCTTGTAAGCCGTCAGGTTTATGCAAAGGCTGGTGTCCAGTAAAGACTTGCGATTATTACAAAGACAAGTGATACTATGGCACAGACCCCTGAAGGTAAAGTAAAAGACGCAATTAAGAAGGTCTTAGATACACACGGGTTTTGGCGGGCTGGAACTAAAAAGCCTGACCAAGTAGAGGGATGGTATTACATGCCAGTATCCAACGGTATGGGAGTTCATGGTATTCCGGACTTTGTATGTTGTTGGAGAGGTAAGTTCTTCTGCATTGAGGCAAAAGCTTCGGGAGGCAAAACAACGGCAAATCAAGACGCAAGGCATGACGAAATTCGTGCGGCTAAAGGATGGGTGTTAGTTGTTGATAATAAAGAAGTATTAGAGGAGTTTTTAGAAGATGCCCGACATAGTAGATAAAGCAAACGACTTAGTATCGCTAAGCGAAGAACTTGCCTTGCGAGAGATTCGTTCCATGAAACCCGAAGCCGTATATACAGGCGAATGCTTGTTGTGCGGTGAGGAACTTGAGCCACCAAAAAGATGGTGCGATGCGGATCATCGTGACCGTTGGGAACTTGAAAGGAAACGCAAATGAACAAAGGCGGACCGACAAAAGCTCGTTATGACAAAATGTACAATGCAAGGCCTGATCAAGTAGCCAAGCGTGTAAAGCGCAATGCCGCCCGTCGTGAAATGATGGCAGACGGTAAAGTAAGTAAAGGCGATGGTAAAGATGTAGACCACAAGAAGCCACTCAAAAACGGAGGCACAAACGCTAAGAGTAACTTAAAAGTTACCAGCCAAACTGCTAACCGTGGATGGAGAAAAGGCAAAAGTGGCTATTCGGTTGAGTAAAAGAATAAACACAACATACTTAGCAAGAATATTAGGTGTTGATTGTGTAGAAGAAACGTATTACCCATGTGAATTACAAGTGCAGTATGTATGCATCACAGAAGGTAAAGAATTGTGCAGTATGAAGTTTGACGACGATACACCATTAGAAGACCGGATAACGGCGATGTTGGTGTCAATAAGGATAGAACATGGCAACGATAGTGAAGGAAAAGGAGGCTGTACTCCTTAGGCTACGCAACCCCGCAAGGGTTACAACGGTCATCCCGACCGCCAAGAAAATAAAGCATAAGGGTGTGGAATTAGTAGCCGTTCCACATCGGCCTGACGAGGCTCGCATTCTCAAGCAGTTAGGTTACGAAACACCTGACCCAATGAAGTTGCACTACGAATGGCCTAAAGCCGGGGGTAGATTCGCACCTTTTGCCGCCCAGGTAGAGACTGCCAACTTCGTTACTATGCATAGCAGATGCTTCATTCTTAATAGCATGGGTACAGGCAAGACAGTAAGTTCATTATGGGCTTATGACTATATGCGTAGCCGCAAGCAGGTAAACAAAGCACTTATCGTATGTCCGCTTAGCACCATGGAACGCACATGGGCTGACGAAGTATTTAAGACATTCCCCCATCTTGACGCACAAGTGTTGTATGGGACTCGTGAACGTCGGCGCAAACTGCTGAAAGAAGACGCTCATTTGTACATCATCAATACAGACGGGCTAAAGACAATCGAAGATGATCTAAAGGGTAGGACTGACATAGACCTGTTAATCATCGATGAGGTAGCCATGTTCAGAAACGGTAGCACCAATCGTTGGAAGACTATGAACGCTATTGCAAACAAGCAGTGCTCTAGTCGGATATGGGCTTTGACCGGTATGCCAACACCAAATGCACCGACCGACTCATGGGCACAATGCAAACTTGTCAACCCGAATAATACGGTAGTTCCTAGTTATTTCACTAAGGCTAGGGATGCACTCATGCGACAGATTAGTCCGTTCAAGTGGGTTCCACGAGATAACGCTAACGACGTTGTAAAAGAGTGGATGCAACCAGCCATTCGATTTAGCCTAGATGACTGTACGGATTTGCCCGAGCAGATTCATATGTCACGGCAAGTTGAGATGTCCGAAGAACAGAAAAAAGCCTACAAAGAAATGCTGAGTAAACTAACTGCAGAAGTTGTTTCCGAACGTATGGAAAAAGGAACTATTACAGCGGTAAACGAAGCAGTTAAAGCCAACAAGCTCGTACAGATTGCCTGCGGTGTGGCATATGGGTCAGGTGGCGAACCAATTATTCTGCCTGCGGCTCAACGACTAGACGTACTACAAGAAGTCATTGAGGAATCTGAGGGCAAAGTTATTGTGTTTGTCCCGCTAACCGCTGTGCTTGAGCACGTGGCTGAACACCTGAGTAAAACTTGGGAAGTTGCAATTGTCCATGGAGAAACATCAAAGTCAGACCGAGACGAGATATTTAGGGCATTTCAGCACTCCCCAAACCCACATGTGTTGGTGGCTAATCCAGGAACTATGAGCCACGGGTTAACCCTAACCCAAGCTACAACCATAGTCTGGTACGCACCAGTCCATTCGAACGACACTTATGAGCAGGCTTGTGCAAGGGTACGCAGGCCGGGTCAAACAAGAACAACAGTGATTGTGCATATCTCTGGTTCTGAAATCGAGCGTAGGATTTACGAACGGTTGAAGACAAAACAAAAAATGCAAGGTTTGCTTTTAGACATGATGAAAGAACTATAGGGAAAACCCCTATATAACATACACACGTTTAAGAGTATAGTTGTAAACACAGGAGGTAGTATGAAACTTAGTGACTTAGTAGCAAAGTACATCGAGCTTCGAGACAAAAAATATGAATTGAAGCATCAGTACGAATTCAAAGCAGGAAAAATAGACGAAGTATTAGACAAGATAGAAGCAAAGCTTTTGGAAACATTTGACACCGCAGGTATGGACTCATGTAAGACCGAGTTTGGAACTGCGTATGCTTCCACAAGAAGTACTGCTAGCGTGGCTGATCCCGAGGCTTTTATGAAGCACGTGATTGAAAACGAAGAGTGGTCGTTGCTTGAAAAGCGTGTAGCTAAAGGCGCAGTAGAGCAATATAAAGAAGCAAATGGCGATATTCCCCCCGGTGTAAATTATCGTGAGGAACGTGTTGTCAATATTCGCAGATCGTAGTAACCTAGTAACCCAACAGGAGAGTATTAAAAATGACTAATATAGTCCCATTTGAGTCGGGTAATTTACCCGCTTACATTAAAGCAGCAAATGTTTCTGAACTAAATCAAGACCTTACATCACATGCAAGTAGTGGCTTCCCCATTATGAGCATTAAAGGTAAATTATTTACCGTGGTTCGTGGCGATGAGCGCAAGGTGTTACCAAATCCAAAAGATCCTGATAGCCCTGCAACAGCCATCGACGTGATTATTGTTAAAGCAAATAAAGGCACATCAAAAGTATTCTATGCAAACGGTTATTCCGAAGGCGGCGAAGCTAAGAAGCCTGATTGCTTTTCAAATCACGGTGATAAACCTGATCCAAGTTCTAAAGCACCTCAAGCCAAGTCTTGTGCAGTATGCCCACACAATCAGTGGGGTTCTAAGATTGGCGATAATGGTGGTAAAGGTAAGGCATGCCAAGATTCAGTCCGTATTGCGATTGCATCCCCAAGCCTAATTAACGACCCAATGTTGTTGCGTGTTCCACCTGCGTCTATTCGTGCCCTTGGCGAACTAGGTCAAGCATGTGCTAAGCGTGGTGTATCGTACAACATGGTGGTTACAAAGATTGCGTTTGAGTTAGAGTCACCAACACCTAAGCTAACCTTTAAGCCGGTAGGTTTACTGTCGGAAGAAGCGTTTGCCCAAGTTGCTCAGGTAGCGAACAGCGATGTTGTTAAGAACATCTTAGGCCCGGGATTTACTGCTGAGCCTGCTGAGCCTGCCGAGAAAGCGATTGCTCAAGCAAAAGAAAGTAGTAAGGAAGCCTATCCAGCAATCAAGCCGAAAGCTGAACAAATGGCGCCAGTAGAGGAAAAGCCTGCGAAAGCCAAAGCAAAGGTTGCTGAAGTCGATATTAGTGGTCTTAACTTAGACGACTTAAACTTCGACGATTAATATAGCAACCTATGGCAGATGGGTGGGGCGCAGCAGCCCCAAATTGTCCTCCATCCTTCACGGGATACTAGCCTTAACGTCAGAGGTAATCTGCTAAAGACGTGACATTCGGGAGAGACCGAAACTAACTAGGAGCTATAAATGAATGTACCAATAGAACAAAGAAAAGTTGCTGGAGTAGTTATTGAAGCCAGCCGCATACTAGCAGATAAAGGATTTAACAGAGGTGAAATTATCCTAGGATTATCGGAATTAATTGGCAGATTAATTGTTGATTCAGTTGAGAACACAATTCAAGCGGAAGAATTAACAAAAATCGTAGGCGGACATATTGCTAAAACAATTGAAATCGGAGTCCAAGCAACCCAAAAGCGTATCGTAACTCCCGGAGGTTAAATGAGCACCCTTGAGTTTTTCAAGGCGATATTGCCCGCCGAGGGGGTTTACTTCCTTGCAATATTTAAGCCAAGTTCTAAGGCACCTACTCACAAGGCTTTTACTAGTCTTGAGGAGATGGCTCATGCCGTGGCTGAGATTGAGCAGAAGAATCCCACTTGGACTATTTATCATGCTTGCAGTGCATACAAAGAACCAAGCGTAGATGTAGACGGCAAGAAAAAATATCGTGTAAAAGAAAACTGGGATTCTGCTCAATCGTTTTGGTGCGACATCGACTGTGGTGAGGACAAAGCCGCAGAAGGTAAAGGCTATGCAACCAAGCGATTAGCGGCAGAAGCACTAGTTAATTTCTGTAACAATACCGGCTTTCCAAAGCCGATGTTCGTAGATTCAGGCAACGGCATCCACTGCTACTGGCCTTTGACTAAAGCCATTCCTGCATCAGCATGGCAGGCTATGGCTAGTGAAATCAAGGCTATCTTTGATGCACATGGACTTTTAGTTGACCCATCAAGAACTGCTGACTTTGCGTCTATTCTTAGACCAGTTGGTTCGTTCCATAAAAAGGGTCAAGCCAAAGAGGTTGTGTGCAAGAAGACTGTTGAAACAATTAAGCCTAGCGAACTGCTTGCCAAGATTAAAGAGTTATCTGTAACTCCTAAGAAAAAACCTGTCTATGCAGCAGATAATGACGATTTAATTAGCCATGCCCCAGTAAACCTACCGTCTAGTGCTATTGAGATTGCAAACAAATGTAATCAAGTTGCGCAGATGCGGGATACAAAAGGCAATGTAGATTATGAGCATTGGAGGGGTGTAATCGGTATCATCAAGCACTGTACTGAGGGTGTTGACTTGGCTCACGAGTGGAGTTCAGGTCATCCAGGCTACAACTACGACGACACACAGATTAAGTTTGATACTTGGAATACTGGGCCTACTCGTTGCGCACACTTTAGCCAAGTAAATCCAAAAGGTTGTGAAGGGTGTCCACATAGCGGCAAGATTAGCACTCCGATGGTTTTAGGACGTGTTGTCGAGCAACAGAAAGATTTAGTTGTTGAGGCCACAGTCGATGGCAAAACGATGGAGTTCCAAATACCTGAGTTCCCTGAGAACTTTAAGTATGAGAACGGTCAGATGGTTCGCTACATGCAGGATAAAGACGAGATTTGGCATGCCTTTCCATTTGCACCTAACTTGTTCTATCCAATCCACCGTATCAAAAAAGAAGACGGAACATTTAGCCTTGGGATTCGTTTGCACTTACCTGACAACAGAACTCGGGAATTTGCTATTGACACCAAGCTACTAGCGTCTTCTCAAAAGCTACTTGATGGGTTGGGCGACTACGAACTTTTTGCACTAACCACAAAAGACGCATCAAACCATATGACTGCTTATCTACGACACTACTTAGAAAAGTTAATGGCTGAAGCTGAAGAGCTAAATACCATGACTTCGTTTGGCTGGCGGGAGGACTTACAGTCTTTCTTAATCGGTGATCGTTTATATCATCGTGACGGAACGATTCGTAAAGTACTTACTGGCGGCTACGCTAAAGACAAGGAATCTTCATTTCCGCCACCAAGAGGTACGACTCAGGGCTATGCCAAGGCATTGAACTTTTTATATAACAGACCGGGCTTAGAGTATCGTCAATATACGATTGCTTCTGGTTTCGGTTCTATTCTGACACCATTTGGAGATTCGCTATATAAAGGTTTGCTATTTGCCATTACTGGTGCAGGTACATCAAGAGGTAAGACCACATTATGTCGAGCCGCTTTGTATGCGTTTGGTGATGCGGACAAGATGACAATTAAGACCGAGAAAGGTGCTACATTAAACGCACGTAATGCTCGAATGGGGACATACAATAACATCCCGTTCTTATTTGACGAGTTGACCCACATTGATGCAGAAGAGTTTTCCCAGCTTGCCTATACCGTATCGTTAGGTGAAGAAAAGGATCGCTTGACTGTAACCCGTGGCAATAGCGGAACCCGTATGGCGGCATCAAGTACATGGGCTATGAGTCCTTACGTTACTGCAAATACTGACCTACATTCGATTCTTGCAAGCCGAGGCGATAGCCAAGCAGAAGCAGTTCGTTTGATTCAGATTCGTATTGACCAGTATCAGATGAGCGACCTAAAAGGTAGCGAAGTCACCGCAGCCATGAAACAGATGGAACTGAATATGGGTGCAGCGGGCGAGGAGTACATTAAATACGTCGTGACTCATATTGAGGAAGTCCTTGAACTCATGGCGAAGTGGGGCAAGCGTATTGAAAAAGACATTCCTGACCTGAAGTATCGCTTCTATCGTGCTCATGCAGTATGTTCAATGGCTGCGATGGAGATAACTAATCAGCTTCATATCACCGAGTTTGACTTAGAAAAGCTCTATACATTTGCCGTTGAATTGTTCCATGAGTTAGCCGAGGTTGTTACCGAGAAAAACACCATCAGCCCTGAGGAAGCTCTCAACCGTATGGTCACAGATTTATCTCCACGGGTTATTACGACTGTGGAATACCGAGATGCACGTGACGGTCGAGGCCCTGAGGATGTAAGATACAACAGTAACCACGCTCCGGTCGGTCGCTACATCACAGGCAATGCTAATAGCAAAGACAATCCGTTAGCAGGTAAGTTGTTCTTATGCCGTAAGGATGTGCTCGAATGGTGCGACAAACAGCGTGTTGATTCAAAGAATATGCTGGCTTATGCGCATCAGGCAGGCTTACTGATTGAGTGGAAAGACAAATTCACTATCGGAAAAGGTACGAAGATAACCACAGGAAACACACGTTGTATCGTTCTTGACTACGATAAGATGCAATCTGTAAGTGCAGAAGCTCCAAAACTTACTGTACACACATTAAAACCAGTTCAGTCTGGCAACACAGCAGTAAATAATTAGGTTACTATATAGGGGCTGACACTGCCATGTTAGCTCTCCTGTGGTAAAAACCAAACCCCCGCCATAAAAGGTGGGGGTCTTTTTATGCTCAATATTCAATGAATATTCGGAGTATTCCTAGGTCAAACACTATGTTTCTACCATAGTCTTCTGTATCGACCATCTCAAAACCAATCATAAAACCTTTGATGAAGTACAAATTAATGGACATTATTTTCTCCGTTATAGGGCTTCTGCGGCTTCAAGGGCTACAATCTTAGCCCGTAATTTTTCAATCTCAGCATCACGCTCTTCTAGTTTTTTAATCAAACTAGTATTCATATCTGCCCACATCTGCAAACCTTCCATACGCTCTTTGTGATCTTCAAACATCACTTTAAACATACGCTCAGACGCTTTAACCTGCTGTTCGATAAAGTCAATCATTTTTTGGCCGCCTTCATGTTATCTACTAAATTGGGGTAGGGTCTACCTGCTTTTTTAGCTGCTGCTTTAGCAGATGCTTTTTGCGCAGGAGTTAGCTTCTGTGGTTTGCCCGCAGACTTAGGCCGTGGTTTATCCCATACAGGTGTATTTTTCATTAGCAGTTCCAAGCTTTTAAAGATTTATTGATACGGCTATTTGGGTCTTTAGCTGTCTTGGCGCTAGTCAATTTCTTCTTCATGCCTTCCATGCGAGCACAAAAGCTCTTGCGACGGTTGGCGTCTTTCTCATTTTTTGGATTTGGCGCAGGCGCTTTGAGCCCTGGCTTGCCTGGATTAGCAGCGTTATAGCTTGCTCTACCTTTGGCGTTCAGTCCGCCTTCAGGGTTCTTTCCTTCTTTACGAGTCCAGGCTGGTGTTTTAGCCATTATTTTCTCCTTGTTGGTCGCTTCTTGGCTACTACTAAAAGTTTACTAGGCTCAGCAGGCTTCTTCTTTGCCTTGGCAGTTATGTACTTAATCAAATCTGGATTATCCGACAAAAGTGCATACAATGCGGTACCCATCCCGTTGACCTGTTTCTCAGACATATTTAACTGCATACAATAGTCAATCGCATGGATGGCTTCGTGCAGTAAGGTATCTCGTTCTAAGTCATGAGCCAAACCCTCGGCAACTTTGATAGTCTGGGTTGTGTCCATACATTCTCCGCAATCATCTTTTAACTCCATGCGGACAACAGAATAATTCTTTCCTACAATCCGTAAAACTTTTGGTAATGTCATGTCATAGCTCCGATGTTTGGCGAACAAAGCCACGATTAGCTCTGTTGGTTGTTACTCCGCCAACTACACCTCTTTCGCGTTTAGCCTGTTCTTGTGGAGCTTTTAACAATGTCGACAACGGTTGTCTTGTATAACCATTCCGAGTACGGGATTGTTGCAACTTTTCCCAATCTTGTCTTGCCTCTGACAGGGCTGCTCCATCACCTTTTCTATACGCCCGTGCATACGCACGTTTGATTTCGCTGGCCTTATCATTATAAAACTGATCGTACTCAAACTTGGCACTTTGTAAAAATTGTTTGTCAGTAAACTGTTTGGTCGGTAGACCTAGAGCCACCATAAAGGCCTCTAAAGTACTAACTTCGTCTGGGTTAATAAGTACATCGTCTGTACGTGATGTAACACCCTCAGTGGCAAACCTATAGCCTTTCATAGTTTGAGATAAAAGGCTTGGTAGCATTTGTTCTAATCCTTTGTAATAGCTTCCCTGACCCATAAGAGATAGGCCGTCGGCTGCTTTTAGGGTTAGACCACCAAATGGGCCGGTCATTAGGGCATACCCTGCCTGAGCCACACCTGCCTTGCTGAAGTCGATGTCTGTATATGGCAGGATTGAGAGCATCTGACCCATACCAATCTTACCCGACACATCCACACCCATAGCCGCAGGCATACCCTTGACCAGCAAATCAGCCAAGAAGTCATCGCCAATCGCTCGGCGCATCGCAAGTTCTGGATTATCTGGCTCATCTTCATCTCCAAAGACCAAGCCGTATAGGAACGATAGAGCCGCAAACCCAGGTAATCCCATTACACCGCCCATAGCTGCGGTATGTCCGACTGTGAACATCAGGGCGCGGCGACCGATCTGACGGGTCTGCTCATCTTGTCCGGCAAACGCATCATTAAACAAACGAGCCATCAGGCTTAGTTGAATTAGTTGGAACTTACGGAACTGAGTAGCCAAACGACCTAAGCCCTTACGACTAATACGAGGGGCATTACCTACGCTATAGTCACCGTGGGTTGTATAAATAACCTTGTCAGCATAATCAATAGCATTGTTTTTATTAACCCGAGCCTCTAAACGGTAGGCTGCTACAGCGGTTGCCACACGGTTAATGGATTCAATGTCTTGGGCGATACCACGCAGATACTCTGTAGCACGACCGAACTTGGCTAACTTAGAGTCCTCTGTGGATCTCCAACGGCCTAAATCCTGCTCAAGGCTAATGTCAATCCGGCCACGGTTAACGAGCTCTTCCACAACATTTCGAACGTCTGCTGGTAGTTTGCTATAGCTATCTTCATCAAGACCATGCTTACGAACAACATTAATAATCTCGAGATAGGCATTCGTAAACTCTTTCCATGAACGATTGTATCCGTGTTTTGCGCCAATGACCGGCAACGACATCATGAACGGCTGGGTTAAGTTTTGTAAGTAGTAAGCAGGGTTGGTCAAAAGCATCCAGACAGAGGTTGTGTTCAGTGCTTTATCAATAAACGGCGATGGCTCATAGTCTAGGCTCATCACATGCCGCTTCATAAACTCGTTGTAATACCGACGGCGCTCAGCGCGACCAGGAGTACGGGCATCGGCTTCTGCCTTCATCTGACGCAGGCTATCGTAAATCTCATCAGAGTTCTCTAATGAGGAAATAAAGTGTGCAGTAGCACGACCTTGGGTAGCAAATGCCCGCATCATGTCTTTCTCGGCACCAGCAATCTTACGACGGCGACGCTCAGACTGGCGAGCAGACTGCTCAGACAGCATTGTTAAATGAAGATCGGATAATAAGCGGTTAATCGCTCGTTGAGATTTGTCAGCAGTACTATCGTCCTGGGTCTCTTCGACCATATTACGTAGGCGATAGAAAAGTCCTTGTACATCTGCTCCACCGTAGAGGGCGGTACGGGCTGTATCTTTTTCGAACGGCTCGACGAGCGCATAGTTTGTCTCCTCATCACGAGCAATAGCCTTAGCTTCGCCCATTGTTTCTGCAAACTGAACAAAGTAGTGATCTTGGTTCTTCTCCATTTCCCGCAGCTTGCTATTTGCTTCAGCCACTTGGTCAGGAGATGACTTGGGGTTATCCCTAATATTTTCTTGGTCTAAGTATGCTTGTGAACGACCTACAACTACATAGTTACCAAAACGCTTGAGAGGCGCATATGGAGCCTTGCTGTTTACCCGCATTAAGGTACGGTATTCAGACAGCGAATTAGCTTTCTTCTTGGTCAGGTCTGCTACTTCTTGGGCATCACCAGCTTTTTGCGCTGCAGCAATTAAGGCATCATACTCAGTATTAATGTTGTTAATCACTGCATCTTGCATTGCCTTTAATACCTGTTGTCCGTGATTAAAGACTTCTTTAATTAGACTTTGTGCTTCTAAAGGGAACGCATCAAAACGAGCCTTTAGTTCAGGGTCAATCTTGACACCCTTGATGTTAGGGTCGTATGCCCACTCGCCCTTCATCGTCATATCTTTGATGAACTGGTTGACGCTATTCTCACCAACACCCTTAACTTGGTCTGGTAGGGCATCGTACTTCTGTAGAATCTGGTCTACCCGACGTTCAAAGCGGGTCTTAACGGCTTGCTGCTCTTTTACTAGCTGGACATACTTCTTAGCAGAAGGGATAAACTTAGCAGCCAGGTCAGCAAGATCTTCGGTAAATGCAAAATACGGTAAACCCTTCTTAGCAAAGTCAACGATGTTATCCGTGATCTGTTGTAATGGGCCACGAATTGGCTTAGGTAGCTTGGCTACCTGCTGGGCTGCTGCTTGGCGAGCTTGGTTTATACGAGCTTTAGAAAACTGAATCTTTTCACGTTCTGCACCAACCAATGAAGCAACACGGAAAATATCTTGGTCGTTGAACATTACTATGTTTCTAGTAACTTCAGCCTCAGGTGTGTCTTTACGAGATTTAGCGTCGGCAAACTGGTTGCCTTTTATACCTTGCTCATATAAAAACTGGGACACTACTCGTTGGGCTTGTTCCCCCGTAGCTATTGCTTCTTTATCTTTTACAGCTTTAACTAACCACTGTGGATCACCTAATGCAAGCGCTTTTATACCGAAATAAAGGTCATGTCCTGTGGCTTCGTCTAACAATACTCCAGCATTACCTAAAGCCGCTTCAATAACCAGGTCTTGATCATTAGGAAGATTTTTTAAAATGTTGTAAATGTACGGCTGATCTTTAATCTTTTTATCGAGATCAAGAAGTTCTTCTGAACGAGCGTTAATATCCACGCGCATTAAATTACCAGGGACTTTCTCAGTCTCCATAGAAAAGTCGGTTGGGTTTAATTTATTGAGCGCATCAATAAAACGCTGGTTCATACCACTAGTAGTACCAATTTCGTTGTTATCAATACGTTTTTGCCATTCAGCAATTTCGGCTTTAATAGCTTGTAAAGGAGTTAAGTTTTTTACAGATAAGCCCATCATGGCAGATACAGGTTTGTTCATGCGTCTAATAACATCAAGAACAACTCTATTTGTAATATCTCTTCCAAGATTCTGCATTTCTATACGACGCAGCTCTTTTACAGATTTGCCTTTGTATCGATAACCTACATCTTTAGTCTTATTCTTTACATCAGTTTTCCAGTACTGGTAAGCAATTCCAGCACGCTGGGCAAGATATGTACCCCAGCCAAACGCTTGAGCACCTTCTCCAGTACCCATGAATCTTTGGTCAAACCTACGGAACGAAGCTGCAGTACCATGCCATGTACCAGCAATCTCTAAACGAGCGGCACCATAAGCAAGGTTAACAACATCTATAGCAGATAGTTTGTCAGGATCAAATAAATTTAAACGACGAAGAGCAGTCTTAAACGCAGCCCATAGAGTACGGAACCAGCGGCCTATTGGTGTGCTCATATTAGTAGCAGTAGGATCAACCCCTGCTAAAACAGCTTCTTCAATAAAATATGCGATTAGTTCTGTGTTTGCTTGCTCATCAGATACACCTGCAGCACGCTCTAATGCTCTTACAGCTAGTCTGCTTTCGACAGAGTTATCATCTTTTGCTGCCCATGCGGTAACTGTATCTACTAAGTTATCAAATTGTTTCTCAGTTAGCATCTGCTGTAAGCCTAAATGAGAACCAACTTCGTGCATAAATACTGCTCGCCCTGCGCCCTCTGGGATATTGTCTGCAATTAAATACGCTTTACCACGAAGAACAAAGCCCTGATCTCCAGTAGTAGGGTTAACAATAGCTCGAATATTTACAGGAATATCGTTAATACTTTGGAAAATCTCTAAGCGCCGTAGGTTTTCTGCCCCAATAAAGTCTTTTAGCTCAGTCCGTAATGTCTCTGCACTAGAACCTTTGCCACGCTCAGCGGCTTTAGAAAACTCTGGTTGATTGCGCTCGTAAACAATATTCATGTCAGCGAGCTTGGTATTTCCAGTCTCAACTGACGCTTGCCAATCGTCTTGAATCTCAGGGCTTAGCTCATCATACTTTGGCAATCCATACTGCTCGGCACGACTATCCCATGAATCACGAGCTTGTTCTTCTAGCGTCCTCGCGCTGACTTCTTCATCGGTTTGTTCAGCTTCTGCGGCAGCTTCATCCCTTTCGGTGTCTTCGCTTGGAACTCTTTTGCTAGCTTCGGTTTGTTTGCGTACAGAAACCCTTTTTGTGCTTCGCTTTTGAACGGCATTATCTTCTCCTTTAGCAACACGAACTTCTTGACGACGGTTGATTTCTTTAACAATAGCTTCTAATTCAGCATCAGTAGTGCGTTCATCAATAGCTAAGTTGTTAAGCTCAAAGTCTTTTAAGGCTTCTAAGCCTTGCTTCTTAAACTTCTGATAAGTTCTATTGGCAGACGAAGCATCTTCAAGTTCAGTGGCTCCACTTTCTTGTGGGTTAAATACCCTAAACCCAGATGCACCACCACCTTCTTTTTCACCAATTTCTTCACGACCAAGAGTTTGCTCACCCTCAGCAGCCATCGCAGCTTCTTCAGCCATCGTTGGGCCAGCCTCATCCGACACCGCAGCTTCACGAGCGGCGGCAGCTTCGAAGTCTAGGTCTTCTTCGGTTAGGTTTTCGGCTTCAGCCTGAGTTTCTGTTTCGGCAGTAGACTTAACCAATAGGTTATAAACATCGTCTTTTGTATAACCTAAGCGTTTAGCGGCTGCAAAGATTCGAGCGCCCCAAGTTTGTTGAGCTGTTGGTCCAGCGATTTGAGCAATACGAGCGTCTGATACACCGTACTCCTTAGCAATTTCAACAGAAGTCTTTTCTCCTGTCAGATACTCCATAACGATACCACCGTCACGAGTACCAAAAGCGGAGTTAACAATAGTTTTAACCCGCTTTAATGCTTCGATACGGTCATCAGGAATTACTTGCGCTTCTTGCTCTTGCCCAACACTGGGAACGGCATTACTGACCCGACCGGCACTGGGCTCAACCCGTGCTCGTACACTTCCTTGTCCGACATTTTGGACTGCACCCGGGAGTACAAGGTTGCTTCTTGCCCCGATGGGTCGAACTTCGTCGGATCGTACAGGCCCACTGACTCCAGGGCTTGCTTCTGCTGCTCTTCCTTGCTCTGATACTGTTCCCAGCCCGGTAGGACTCGGCACTCGCAGTTGTTGTCTTTCATTTGTTGCTCCTTTAGTTGTTTCGGATGCTAGTTGCTGAAGGGCTACAAAAGCTGGCGCATCCTTGCCAGTCAAAGCCTTATAAAAACTATTAAGCTGGTCAGCCTCTTTTAATGCTTTTGGACCTTCCAAACTTCCAATCAAAACATCTGCACGCTCGGCAGCATCTGCTTTATCCGCAGAACTATCGATACCCCACTCAGATAAAAACTTAACTGCTGCATTATTTACAGTTTTAGCGTTTGACTTTAGAGGTACTTTTACAGCGCCAGAATTAAGGGCTGCGCCGATAATCGATTTTTGCTCAGGGGTCTTGTCTTGATTTAGAGCATCAAGGTCAGCTAGGAATTTAGTAGCATCAGCCTGAGTAAATAAAGTCTTGCCTGCAACGGTATAGCGACCAGCTACTTGAGTAGGTTGAACTCCAT
>ERZ869921.783-NODE-783-length-15823-cov-4.311834_pt1 | contig 15823 bp, 19 predicted proteins | sample MGYA00579310_ERZ869921 | MGnify/ENA primary metagenome ERZ869921 (study PRJEB32216, sample SAMN09231816) | wastewater metagenome | place: USA: Maryland | collected 2016-06-21 | study: EMG produced TPA metagenomics assembly of the PRJNA472060 data set (Reclaimed...
CGCTTGAATGTACTTGCTGTACTTTGCACCGCTGCCAGGACTGTAAGGTATACGATCTGGCCGTACACCAAAATCCAGATACACGCCATATTTTTCATGGCTGATATCCATCTCCCAGCCGTCGGCATCTTCAACAACATCAGCATCAACGCTATTACTCAGCCTGCCTGTCAGGTTATGACCTTGGTCTTTCAGCTCATCTCTAAGCTCACCAACAAGCCAGCTGCTTAGCCCTGTAAGCCCAGCGATTGCAACCTTATCAGCGCTTAGCATGATTCACAGTAGTTAGGCGCAGGTGGCTGCGCGTAGGTGAAAGCAGCATCACTGCTGCAGTAATTGACATAAAAGCTGATGCGGGCAAATACACCTGATACATTGTCATTATGCACACTGCGTACGTACTGAAAATCAATCAGCGCATTAGTCATTAACGAGCTGGCCGGTTCGTGCTGTGTCATGTTTGACAATAGCGCTGCCTCGGCTTCGGTCAACAGATAGTGTTTGCCTGTGCTGTCAGTGTAATGGTAAAAAAATTCTACCTGCCGGAAAACGCGGGTAATGATTTTGAGCATATCACTCTGCTGCTGCTCAGCCGTTCGGTCTAGGCAGGCGATTGCTTTGCAGGTAGATGGATAAACATTCTGATCAAACAGCGCAAAGTTGAGTATCAGCTCGTCGTATTCGCTGTTTGTTGACATACGCACGCGGTTAGGCACGACACCAAGTAGTGGATAATCAAAGCCAATGTCTTTCCGGTTCTGCCCTGCCTGCTCAAATCTACGGTTGAAATAGTAGGGCTTGTTCTGATAGCCTGCTGCTTTGTTTAGGTTTGGCGTGTCAAGGTCGCTGATGCTGTCCATGACTGCAAATGTGTTCGGTCGCTGACATGGAAGCAGCGCACCACCTGTGTACTCGTAAGTGGGCGGGTATGCTCTGCATATCTTCGCAAACATCTCATATATCAAAAGCTCGGTTATCATTGCTAAAATTTTATTGGCTTAAATCAACTGACATGTGCTGCTGCTGTGCGTACCAAGTAAGCGCTTCGTATATGTTTGCCTCAGCCGCACTCTCCATTGGTGTCTTGCCTGTACGGTTAAACATACCACCCTCGGCTATGGCTACATAGATGCTGTACCATCCCCATGTTTGCCACTTCGGTTTGTTTGCCTGTACAGCTTTTCTTGCAGCTGGCGAACGAGCAAAGTTCTCGAACGCAATGCTGATAAGAGGGTGGCTTTTGATTGCTTCCTTAAATCTTTCAAAAAAAAAACTACGTCAAGCGCTTTGTCCATGCTGATGTCTTTAAACTGCTCAACGCGATCGTCAAGCCATTCTCTGCGCTCAACAAAATCAATGGGTGGTATCTCTATGCTGCCGTCTCGTTCGATGCGCCGGCAGAGTGCTGCTGTTATGTAGATGTCTTTGTGATAGCGCTGGTCTGGCATAAGCGGTTTGCCTTGGTCGTCAACAGCTGTTAGCGCATGCTCAATTTGCAGGGCATCAACAGCCTGCGCAACACTCATCTTGCCACCTACCAGCACAGCACCAAATGACTGTTTAACGTCTTCGGGTACCAGATACCTATACTTGCCATGCACAAAATACTCTCGCTGTTTAGGCTGATAAGCAAGGAGAGGCGCAACACAACCTGCATACATGGCAAGCAGGCTGTTCGATGCTGAAGTGCTGGCAGAGGCAGATTGTAGTACCTCTTCTGCCTCTGCTTCATTGTCGCTGAATATCGCTACAGCCTTAGCAGCAAATGCAAAGAACCGGAACCAATCTGCCTCGCTTGGATTTGCTTCTGTTTGCTCAAAGGTTGCCAGCAGTTCTTTGTGCTGCTCCCTGAGTTCGTGGTAGCGACACCATTGCAGTAGCGTTATCTCCTCAACAGCACTAGGCAGGTTGATTGTTTTTGTGACAGTCTCCTTGCTTACCTTGTCGGCACTCAGCTTTTGCAGCGTGTATTTTAGTTCAAATTGATTCACGCTGATAGCTTGTGCTTAATGGCTGCTGCAATGATTTTATCACTCATACGCTTTTGGATTTCAATCTGCATGCTTTGGGCAATGGCAATGAGCTGCTCTTTGCTGTACTTAGCTGTGATTTCTGCGACGGTTGACTTAATGAAGAAAGCTGCAATACTGCTATCCTCCTCAAAGCTAACCAGATCGCTGGCTTTAATCGTCTCGGCTGCGCTTGGCTGTACATCAACCTCCGCAACTACTGCATTTTTTTTTTCAACATCTTTGACCGCTTGCACTTGACCAGCAACAAGCGGATTACCTGCAATACCCTTTGGCGTGGTCGAAAACCTACCTTGCGTTGTGTTGACCATTGCCATTGCGCCGGATCCTGAAGCGATTGCTCGGGCGGTCTGGGCAGCATTAAAATCAACGCGGCTTAGTGCGGTAATCAATAGCTCGGAAATACCCAAGAATTTAGGGTCTTTGTTTGCTCTGCAGTAAGCTACTGCGGCGTGGAGGCTTTTAATCAATTCCTCGTTCGTTTCCATTTTTGCAAAATTTTTGCTAAAAATAATCATTTTTGAAATGGAAAAGCATTTTTATTGCAAGTTTTTGCAAAGAATGCAAAAGGTACCAAGTTTTTGCGGTAAAATTGTAGTGTAAAATATTAAGCGATGCCTAATCAAAAGCGCGGAAGCGTTGTAAATATAGCGAGCGACACTGCCAACATCTTCATCTTTGGTGAGATATCCGAGTGGTGGGGCTTTAGCAAGGATGAGGTTTTGCCGATACTGCGGAGCAATCGGTACAATAATATCAACCTGTACATCAGCTCTCCGGGTGGAGACCTGGGGGAGGCTTTTGTTATTCATGACATGCTCGCAAGCAACCGGGCTGTTGTGAACGCGTATCTGCTTGGTCAGTGTGCCAGCGCTGCTACGGTGATTGCATCGGCTGCAAATACTGTGACGATCAGCAGGCAGTGTATTTACATGATCCACAAAGCATCGTTTGGCTGGCTCTCTGGTGTCAACAGCGACGATTTGCAGCGCTTTGCGGATATACTTGACATTTATGACAGCTCACTGGCTACAATTTATGCACGCAAGACGGGCATGAGCGAGCAGGAGATTATCGACATGATGTCTGTTGAGACGTGGATGGATGCACCAACTGCGACCGAATTGGGATTTGCTGATGTGCTGGTTGATAGCATTGAGGTAGACTGGGCGGCTGACAACTACGGCAGCGTTGACGATGAGGACTACGCAGATGATGAGGTGAACGGCATCCGCAATCCTCGCAAGAAGATGAAGTATGTGTATGATCAGGATAGCGTCTACAAGGGTGCTGTTCTCAATTTAATAACGAAAGGCATCCCGGCCAACAAGGTACCGGCGAGTGCTTCAAAAAAGATTACGATGAACGGATTTTTTAAATCGATTGTCAATGCGCTGACCTCTGCAGGTCTGATTGCATCTGACAAGTCAGGCGAGGCAACGGCTGCACTTGAGCAGCTGGATGTCATTGCCAGCGTGCGTGAGGCACTGCCGAGTGTCAGCAAGGCACAGGTAATTGAGGCACTGCGCAGCCTGACGGCTGACGAACGCAATGAGCTGTTTGGTGTGCCTGTTGCTGCTGTTGTGACCAGCGAGGGCGAAGACAACGCAGCCGAACTGCGCAGCCAGATTGAGCAGCTGCAGGCACAGCTCGCAGACGTGAGCAAGGTGGTGGCAAGCAATGCAGGTAAGATGAATGTACCTGCTGCCAGCAATGGCGCTGTACCTGCTCCTGCTGCTGATGCGACGGGCGCAAAGAAAATCAGTGCTGCTCAGCGGCAAATGATTGAGGAGGGTTACCGCAATGGCCTGATGCCAAAGAGTGTGTACGAATCCCTGTTGAACTAATTTTTTTTCAATTCAAAAAATAAAGAAATGCCAGTAAGTACAGGAGCTGAGTTGGTTCTTTTGGATCTGCCAGTTCACGACAGTATAGATTTGCTGCTTGACCCTATGGTCAGGTACGACAATCCGGTGCAGTCAACACTGCCTGTTTATGACTTCATGTTCGGGCAGAACAAGCGCAAGATGCTGCATCTGACGAGCAGCAAGTACAATTTGGGGCCAAAAACCAACTGTGACACATGGAATCCTGCTCCGCGCATGGGTTTCCGACCAGAGGAAATTTTGGCTTGTGATTTTGAGCTGAACGGCGAGCAGTGCCGCGATGAGTTCGATGCAGCTTGTCTGCGCAACCTGCGGCCAGAGGGTGGCCAGAATCCTGCAACGGCTGCATCAGCTACGTTGACAGCTATTGAGGCTGCAATGATTACGGTGCTGCGTCAGGATCTTGCTGACGATATTTTTAGGATTGCCCATTTTGGCGATCCGAATACACAGGAGCTGGTCAACGATGGCGTTATCAGCTTGGCTGGTATGTCAGCACTGGAGCAGGAGCGCTTCATTCGTCAACAGTCTACTTGTAGCGGCTGGTGGGCTGAGCTGGTTGCTCGCACGCAGACGCAGAACGCTGCCGCTAAGGTAAACTACGTGGACAGCAACGACGGCACGCTTGCCGGCAATGCAACGCTGCCTGCCAATGTCACCGACTTCCTCGACCAGATGAAGTACAGCTCCAACCAAGTGCTGAAGAATTGGCAGTACAACCGGGGCATGAATCAGCGTGCTAAGTTCCTTGTACAGTCCGGTATCTTCCGGGCACTGAAGCAGTATTACCGCTCCCTTGGCACTGAGCTTGCTCACCAGTTCATCATAGCGGGTGAGGCAGTTCCGGGTGTTCTGGAGTATGATGGCAACCTTGTTATCGAGATCCCGGAATGGGATATGTACGATAACGAAACGGGCAACATCCAGCCTAACGGTTTGTCATACATCCAACGTGCTTTGTTCATCGCTGACGGTAATCTGTCCGGTCTGATTAACATGCGCGAGCTTGCTGGCTTTCCGGGTAGCGGCCTGATCATCCAGGTATCGCCTGTGCTGCGCGACAAAGGCAAGCGTTACATCTACGCTGACTTTGCGCTTGGCTTTGGCATCGCACAGCCTGCGCTGGTAACTGCTGCTTACAACAGCAGCCGGACTTACACAACTTCCTAACCCACAAAATTTGTAAACAATGGCAGTATGCACTTTAGCAACGATTGCTCGGTCGATCTGTCCTAGTGGCAGGGCGGGCATTGCTGCGCTGTGGGTGGCTTCAGCTGACAGCGTGTCTGCGCTGACGTTCGGCAGTGACAATGAGGTGACGGCAATCACAATGGTATCCACCGAGAAGTTTTACAAGGTGGATTTTGAGAAAAACACAGGGTTTTTCAACCAGACAGTGAGCCGGATTAAGTCCAACATCAATGTTGCTCAGCAGATCAGCTTTGTGTTGCCTGTCATGGACAAGGCGACGCACAAGAATCTGCGCAGCATCTTTGAGTGCGCTTGCGGATTGATTGCGATTGTCAAGGACAACACAGGCAAATTCCACATGGCTGGCATCTCAACGTATCCGGGCAGCCCGGTGACGTTTGAAGCTGAGCAGATGCGCACAGGCGAATCAACAGCCAACACTGGCGCAGATCCAACTGCTGACAGCAACGAGTATGTTGTTGTGCTGGAAGCAAACACGAACTGGCTGGCACCGTTCAGTACGGTTGCACAAGGCTCAATTCCTGTATAATGAGCAAGAAATTTGCCACATCCGAGCTGCCTGCTGTTGACAACGACAGCAGGCAGCCAACGGCTGCAACGACAACGACTGCGGGCTTTGCTGTTAAAGAATATCAGCAGGGCTTGCTTTACACGACTGACAAGCAAGGCAACAAGCTTGTTGTGAACATGACTGCACAGGCAATTGAAGCTGGTGAGCAGACTTATGAGCCGGCTGGCAGTGCTGAGTTGCAAGCACTGTACGATCTTGGCGAGCAATACGCGCATTTAATCACAGCGCCTCCGGGCTACACACCTCCTTGGGAGCCGACCGAGCAAGTTGCAGGCGGCTGTCAATCCTGCTAAAAACTAAAAAGAGATATGGCACAGTGTACAGATTGCGGACAAGACAGTACGTACAATCCTAAAAGGGTTAGTGCGTACAACTTTCGTTATTCGGATACATTCGGCGGGCTGGTTAGCCCGGTGGCCGAGGAGCTGAAAGACTACGAGCGTCTGCCGTATATCTTTGGTATACTGCCTGTTATACCTTTTTTTGATGACAGCGACGCAACACTGCGCGTGCTGCGGATGCTGGCAAGTCTGTCACCAACACGAGGTGCGTGCATTGAGAGCATGGGTGATTATGTGCTGGGTGCTGGGATTAAAGCAACGAGATACCGCAAGCCGGGCGTGTCGGTCGTTGGTGTTGAGCGCCTGCCTGAGCAGGAAGAAGCTGCTGTGTTTTCTTTTATTGAAAGCTGGTTCACAGGTAGCAGCATGCACTACATGCAAGAGCAGATCAGTAACGTGTACGAGAACCTTGCGACCTATGGCAACGCTGGCCTGATGATAACCATGACGGCAGCCGGGGGCGCAAGGGCTGTAACTTATACGGCTGTTGACGCTGAGAAGTTCAGGTATCTGGCACCAATGTACGAGTACACGAATCGCAAGGTAGTTGCTATCAGCCAGCTATGGACAAGCGACTATATTACGAGGTATCCACCTAAAATGGTCAGCGTGTACCCAGAGCTGGACACTTTTGAAGATGGCACGGTACAGACGTTTATACATCTCAAGAACAAGAAAGCAAACAGGGATTGGTACGGTCTACCTCAAGCCTATCCAAGTCTTTACTATCAGTTCATTGAGTACCAACTTGGCGACTACACAACAAAAGGGTATGGCCAAGACTGGACAGGTAAGGTGATGATTGAGACGGCTGGCGATGTGGCAGAGCCGGGCATGGATGAGGATGAAATAAAAGCGTTTCGCGACAGCCTGCAGGAGACGTTTACGCGGTCTGGCAAAAGCAAGCGTATTATACACAGGCATCGACTGAGCAGTGATGAAAAGACGATGATACACGAGTTCAAGGATGACACTTCGCACGAGTTCCACACAGGCATGGCAGAGATTGCGGAGCGGCAAATCATCAAGGCGCACAACTGGCACCCGGAATTGCTCGGCACACCGACACCCGGCAGGCTTGGCAATGCGACGTTCCAAGAGGTGTATATGATAAAGAAACGAACGGTAATCAATCCTCTGCAGGATTGGGTTATGCAGCCGTTCAATCAGCTGTTTGAGCTTGCAAAGGGCTGGCTTGGTTCAAATATTGAGGCTACCATATCACTTGATGACCTGTTTGTGTTCGAGCAGGAGCAGCAGGTTAACGCAGCAAATCAGGATAGGCAATGATAAACGATACACTGATAACAGCACAGGATGTTGTCGAGCTAAGCTTTTCAACCAACCACAGCTACATAGCAGATCGCTGCAACTTCATCGTTGGCATCGAGGAGGGCTTTTTTAATAGCTGCCTAGGTTGGGATTTTTATCAGGCACTGCTTAGTGACAAGTATGTGTATCGGCAAAATGCGAATGTTGGTGCGGGCGAGATAAACATTACGCACTTTGCGGAGGGTGGTAATTATTTGACTGGTGCGCATGTCGAATATGAGGGTACAATCTTTATGGCGCTTGTCAATATTACCGGAGCGAACAGCGTATACAATCAAGCACAGTGGGTAAAGGCCGACAAGTTCAAGACAGCTGCTAATCAATATTTGTGGGATCGGTATTTGGGCAAGATATTGGCTTTTTCAGTGACCTCTACAAGCGTCATGTACAGGCTTGTTAAAGATACGCCAAAGGGCTTGGTAAAGAATTTTGATGAGGGTAGCAGCAAGGCAGCAGATCTCAAAGAGGCGATGGCATTAAAGGCTGAGGCTAAGGTTGATATTGAGACATTGATAAAGGCAATGGAGGCGTATGTTGAGCGCAATGCTGCTGCCTATCCTCTTTATCGGGTGCCAGGATGTAAAGACAGTTGTGCAAAAAATTCGTTCACCAAAAAACTGGGTTTCAATGTCGGATAAAAAAACAGGAGCGCTTGACAGATTTGCGGGGCTGGTTGGGTCGGCGGTTGCAAAAAAGATTGCAGACGGGTTCAACATGGAGATGGTCAGTGACAGCGAGCAGAAGATGCGCATAGCTATTTGTGAGGCATGCCCGGAGTTTAGGAGTGACAGTCGCACGTGTGCAATTTGTTCGTGTCCAATGGACTATAAGACGCAGCTAAAATTTAATCCATATAAATTAATAACAGGCGACAGCAAGCAGGTTGTGAGCTGTCCTAAAAATCTTTGGTAATGATCTTAAAAAGGAAGAATCCAAATGCAAATCCGAACAACGCGCTGCAGATTGTGGCTGCGAACGGTATTTGTTGCGGAGATGAGACGCCTGTAATCGTTTGTGATTACGCGTTGACGTTCTCCAGCTCAGTACTTACGACTGTCAACCAAATTCAACTTGGCGGTGTAACCTATCCGTTTAGCCAATCAGTTGCGACTGGTACGGTTGCTGGGCGGGCTGCGCTGAAAACTGAAATCCGCAATGCGCTGGCGGCTGCTGGGTATACACAGGATGGCGTGACGGTGACGGCTAATGGTGTGAACGTGACGGTGACACTGAACAACAGCCAACTGGTTATTGGATGGCTGCAATCTGCGAGCTATCCGTTCGTCAAGTCTGGTTGTGTGCCTTACGGCTCGTTCAAGGGCGGCAATTGCAAGATTGTTGCGACTGGTCGTATTCAGGTTACGCCTGACGACTTCATTATCAGTATTGCGCACACGTCAACAGCTCCGACCAATGTCACTGTTGTTGAGGGTTCAACGACGCTGTATAATGGCCCGCTTGTGACTGGTCCCGGCAACGATTCAACGAACAACTGGTCAGGCAACAACAACGTCTATATTGACATCTCAGTCGCTGGTTACGACGATGTCACTAAGACGTTCACCATTACGCTGACGACTGCGGATTGTGGCACGCTGACTACGACGGTTACGCAGGTCTTCCCAAACGTATAAGACCAGAATGATCATCAGCATCAATTCAGCATGTGCGACAGGGCGAGCAGGTATAAGTAATTTGTACCTGCTGCCCTGTCGTGCATTGTCAGATTTGACAATTGTGAACGGGCAGATAAGCAGCATCAGCTTAGAGCCTGACGCTGACTGGGTGCAAATTGCATTTGAAAAGAACACTGCTTTTTTTGAGCAGCAGTTGGTTCGATCTGGCCGCAACACATACGTAAGCCAAACGATACAGTTTGTTGAGCCACAGATGTCACTAGCCAATATGCGTGCTGCGGTGGCGCTTGCTCGGCAGTGCTGCATGGTGGCAGTGGTGAGGGACAACAACAATGTTTACCACATGGCGGGCGTGAGCCTGTATGATGGCACTGACTATGAGACACGCGAGCTGCAGGTGCAGCAAATATCCGGGCAGACGGGTGCAGATGTTTCGTCTGACAGCAATGAATACACAATCATTATGCAGGCGCAGGTGAACACACTTGCTCCGCAGCTTACTGCATCTCCTTTGGTAATTTCTGGTGTTGTGGCGCTGGGACCTGTTGCGGGTGGTGATACAGCATTTGGCCCGGTGGCTGGTGGCGATACAGTTTACGGTTTCTAAAATTTGCAGATATGCCAATAACAATCAACAATGTAATAGTGCCAAGCGTGCAAACGCCTGTCACCGGAACCGGGGCGAGTGGATCACCTTTCACTATTTCGGACAATGCTATTACGTCTGCTAAGCTCCAAGACATTGCAGGGCTTACGCCTGGTGTTTATACCAACGCGACTGTTACTGTCAATGCCAAAGGTCAGGTAACAGCCATCAGCGCGGGGGCGGCAGGTGGAGCGATACAACGCGCAACATTGTCGGCTGCTGGTGAGACTTCCATGCGCCTGACGTACACAGGTGCATCAGCTCCGACGCTTACCAAAGATGCAACAGGCATTTACAGGCTAAATGTACCATCTGGCACAGAGGTGCTTAGTGCTAACTGGCAGGCAAACAACACGAACGTTGACATATCCGGGGCTATCACACTAATAGTTGACAGCGCAGCAGGTAATGAGCTGTTTGCTAACATTCAGTTTTATGGACTAGGCAACAACGACATTGCTAACCTGTTCACGCTTGGCATCATCATTGACCAGACAATTGCGGTTGCTGGAGAGGTCACTATAACCATGCCAAACGTCAATGGCTTTGGTGCTTCGGGCTTTCGTGCATTACTCAGATTCTAAAACTTGATTATGAAAAAGATACTATTCGCATTGCTGCTTATGACTGTTGCACTGGTGGGCAGGGCACAGTACAGCACGCTTGATGCTAAGTTCATACTAGCTGCCGAGTGGCAGACAGCCACACTGCTCACAGATTCGACTTGGTCGATTAACGTGGCATTTCCCGGAGACCAGACAGGCAACAACTATCTGCCTAGTCAGATACAGATTAATCACCTTTGTCTTGACGGCAATGGCAGGCGATACAGGATTAAGTCACTCAACAGCAGCACGTTTACAACTGCTAATGTGACGGTTGTGGAGCTGGAAAACATCAACCTTGCTCCTAGTGGCGTTGGTATTATCTATGCGCCGAACGCTGCTGACATAATCCATACGGTTGTGCATTCGGGTACGCAGATCAGCCCTGCGCTAATGAGTAAGATTTTCATCCACAATATGCTGGTGCTTGATTCGCTGACGCAGCTAACTGGTGGCAGTGGCGTAACCGACGGAGATAAGGGAGAGGTCATTGTGTCGGGCGGTGGCACAGTTTGGACACTTGACAGCCTTGCCAATGTGCGCTTCAATCGTACGGTTGACCTAGCTGCAACATCGGGCAGGCTGGAATGGGATGCGACAAAAGGCTCTTTGCAGGTAGGCATGGAAAACGGCGTTGAGGCTATCATAAACCAGATGCTGTACTATGCACCTGTGACAAATCAGACAGGCAGCCCGATTAATAAAGGTGTGCTGGTAATGGCTGACACTGTGCAGCTCGTGCAAGGTAACAGGCTACGCGTGAGGCCTGCCAACAGTAACACGTTCAATAACTCCGAGCTGATGCTTGGCATAACAGCCGAGAGTATTGCATCAGGCAGTAATGGATTTGTCATGTGGTTTGGCGATATAAGTAACATCACTCTGTCAACCGTGCAACCTGTTGGCGAAACATGGCTGGTGGGTGATATTCTTTACCCAAACCCAAACCTGCATGGAGGACTTACAAAGAACCTGCCTACTGGTGCTGCTATCAAAACGCCTGTTGCGATTGTGCAAAACATATCAGGCAGCAACCTGACACTAAAGGTGCGGATGAAAACAGGCGACAACCTTAACAGCCTAGGCAACATCTCGCTTACCTCACCAACCACAGGTCAGATACTTCAGTACAACGCAACTACGGGGCTTTGGAGTAATGCCACAATTGTCGGGGTCACTGACGGCGATAAGGGAGATATTACAGTCAGCAGCTCAGGCACTAACTGGCAAATAGATGCTGGTGCTGTTGGCGAGACCGAGCTAGCGAATGCGGCAGTAACTGAAAACAAAATTGGGGCGCTTGCGGTGACGGCTGCCAAAATTGGTACAGGCGCGGTCATTGAGGCGAAGATTGCCACAGATGCAGTGACTTCAGCCAAGATTGCAGCATTGGCGGTGACCGACGCCAAAATAGCTACGTCGGCAGTAACAGAGACCAAGATCGCAAACGATGCGGTAACAGCTGCTAAGATTGCAATCGACGCTGTTGGTGCTTCAGAAATTGCTCCCAGCGCGGTTGGTACTTCTGAACTGGCTGACAATTCAGTCAGCACAATCAAGATAATTGACAACCAGATCACCAATGCAAAAATTGCTTCTAATGCGGTGACATCAGACAAGATTGCAACCAATGCAGTTGGTGCTGATGAGCTTGACAACTCTGGTGTTACAGCAGGCAGCTACACAAATGCAAACATAACTGTTGATGTAGATGGCCGGGTTACAGCAGCAGCGAATGGGGCTGCGGGTGGTGGCATCACTGGTACAGGTGTTGCAAATCAAATTACAACTTGGTCGGGAACGTCTGCTGTAACGGGTAGTAGCTCACTTACTTGGGATGGTACAACCTTTGTAGCGAACGGAGCGGCGACTTTTAACGGCTCATCTGCTGACAGGGATTTTCAGATAAATAGCGACAATCAATCTAGCACATTTTTTCTGGATGCTTCGCAAGATGCTGTCGGGGTTGGCACAAATTTGATACATCCCTCTGCTGTTTTTCAGGCTTTTTCGAACACAAAAGGGATATTGATTCCTAGGCTTACCACCACACAGCGCAATGCGTTGACAAATTTAACCAGTGGGTTAATGATTTACAATACAACGCTAGAGCAGTTACAGTGGTACAACACAACAACATCGTCATGGGTAAGCGCAGGAGGCGGGGGCGGTGGTACACCTGCGGGCAGTACGGGCGAAATCCAATTCAACAACGCAGGCGCGTTCGGGGCAAACAGCAACCTGTTTTGGGATGCAGGTAATTCGCGGCTGGGCGTGGGCGTAAATACGTCGCTAATGGCGCGGGCGCACGTTCGGGGTAGCGGTACATCGAATACGTCAGTGGCGTTTGAGGTGGAGAATAATTCGCCGCGAAAGTTGTTGGAGGTGCGCGACAATGGGCTTGTGACGGTGGGTGAATTTTCGGGGTCTCCGAATCGTACTGTTGTGATTGCGGCAGATATTGATAAAGTACAGCCCGACACGAATATTAATCTAACGCTTACGCCGCGCGGTACAGGCGCGTTGATTGCGGGGTATTGGGGTACGTCGGCGACAGGTAGTATTGCGGGCGGTAATGCGCGGGGGGCGCGGGCGGTGGATTTGCAGCTCTCACGAACATCTGCGGCGCAGGTAGCGTCTGGGATAGGTTCGTCAATTGTGGGAGGTACTAGTAATACATCGTCTGGTCGCAATACGGTTGTATCAGGAGGAAACTCGAATAGCGCTTCTGGGTTTGAGGCCGGTGTGTTTGGCGGTCAAAATAATTCAGCATCAGGGGGTTCGTGTGTTGTTTTAGGCGGTAGTTTTAATTCAATTGTTTCAGACCTTTCAGCGGTAATAGGTGGCTACAATGTTGTTGCATATCTGTCTGGGCAAGTGGTAAATGGCTTGGCGTTCAGTCCTTACAATGCTGGTGATGCGCAAACCTCTCGTGTCAACGTGCAGGCGATTGTTACAGGTGACAGTACAGCTATAACGCAATTAAATTTGATTGGTGCAGGTACGCCGCTAACGCTGCGGGCAACTAACAGACTTTGGAACGCAAAAATTCAGTGCAGCGCCTTTGTGGCAACGGCAGGTACAGGCTCTACGGTTATTGCAGGTGATGCGCTTGTGCAGTCTTTTGAATTAGGCATTAAGCGGGTAGGTTCATCGACTTCGCTTGTCGGAAATGCAATCACAACGCTTGACCAACGGAATGCAAACATGACAGGTTCTGCGTTTTTGGTTGATGCAGACGACAGCGCTGCGGAGGCTTTGCGTATACGATTTAAACCAGCGGCAGGCGCATCTGCAACGACTGTAACGCGATGCAATTGCTCTGTATATTTGTCTGAAATTGCTTATTAACACATTAAAAAAAACAATAAACAATACAACAATGAAAAATATTTTAATCGTCTTTACAATCGCGCTCGGTCTTACCACCTATGCGCAGACCTTAACACCCGCGCAAATGGCGGCGCTTGCAGCAGCGCAGGGCGGCACGTATTTTGATAAGGCGCAGCTAAGCCGCAACGATACATTCCGCTTGCGCGTGGGGGCTGCGATGTATCAGGTGGCGACAGAGGCGTTTGCGGACAGCTTGCAGGCGCTTACGCACGAATACGCGGCGCGGGTGCTTCAGAATGCAAGCAGTGACCTTTATTTAGACCACTTTACACGGGCGGTCTTGTTATTCCCGATTACGAACAATAGCGCGGATTTGGAAATTTACGCGGTCGTAAAAAATCTGTGGCCTAACATCGTTCGGGCTTGGTTGATTGAAACGGGGCGTATACGGATGGATTATTCGGCGCTGAATCCGCAGCCGCCGGTGGTTGAGCCGGAGGTTGTAGAGCCTGCGGTCGAGGGAGGTGGGCAATGACACAACAACCAAACCAGCTGTTACAACCTGTAACAAAACTGTTACAGGTTGTAACAATCATTGTAACACTTGTAACACTCGGTTGTAACAAAAGTGTTACAGATGTTACAAGAGATGTTACAGGTAGTGTTACAAGTGTTACAGCTGTAACAAGTATTGATACAATCTACTTACCACCTGTAACAACTGTTGTAACAGACACTGTAAAATGTCCACCTAATCAGGCAGATACGTTGTTACAGGTTGTTACACGAGTTGTTACAATGCCTGTAGCACCTGTAACAATTGTGAGACACAAACGCGACACTGTAACACAGGTTGTAACAATGCCTGTTACAGCTGTAACACCTGCTGTAACAACTGTAACAAAAAAGTGTAACAACTGTAACAAGCGTTGTAACAAGTGGCGTTACATTGTAACAGGGTTTGCAATAGGGTTTGTTACAGCTGCTGCAATCGCATTTTTAATGTCAGTCAAACTTATTAATCATGGCAGATAATTTAAGGGGCGATCAGGGCAAAGAACCTGATAGTGGCATAGTCCAGGGGGGCGCTGATCTCTTTGTGACCGTCTCTAAGCCTGACACAATTGTGGGCATACCTTTGAGGACTGAAGAGCAAATCTCATTCATCATTCGCTACCAAGGACAGAAGCAACCGGATTTCAAATTCGTGATGCAGGTGGCTACTAAGCTTGCTGGTGGTAAGTGCAGAATGATTGCTGCAAGCATCCTGCCACAAGGCTGGATTAAGGACACCGATGCGCCTGTATTCGGATGGGCGGCAGGCGCTGAGACAATTTAACAACAATGAGCAACCAGCAAATGACAGTAGCAGAGATAACACCAATAGCCTTAGCGCTCCTCGGCGCTGCTGCCTCTGGCGCTGCTGGCAGCTGGTTGCTGATTGGCCGCAAACTGAAAGCAGAGAGAAGCCAGCTTACTAAAAATGAGTTCACAAATGTGAACGAAATGGTGGATGGCTTCATCATTAGTCTGCAGGATAAAGCAGAGCGCATACAGGCGCTTTATGACACTATCAACGAACTGCAGCGAAAGCTGTTGGAGGCAGAGAATGAATTAATCAAACTGAGAGGCAAGCATAATGACAAAAGAGACAACATTGTTAATTAAGCTTGCCCAAGTGCGCGAGGAACTGGATGAGCTTGCACGCAATACGGCTGCGCTGGAACAGTCAGTTGAGCAGTTGAAAATGTTGATGTGTCGGTACAAAGCAGCCACAACAGCAACCGAGCAACTTGCTATCCTTGCACTGATAAAACAGAATAATATTTTAACATCAAAAGCGAAAAAATGAAAAAGCCTTTTTTTATGAGTACCAACTTCCTGTTGGCAGTGGTGCTGTTTGTATCTGCTATCCTTGGCATCTCTGACGCAATTGCCAAGGAGACGATGGCGGCGATTATTGGTCTGGTGTCGGTGGGTGGATTGCTTCGGGAAGCAGTCAAGTCTGCTAAGTTTATTGGCTGGGCAAAGTTCTTTGATGCCAACACACTAAACTATCTGGTTGGTGTACTGGTGGCTGCCTTGCCTGCCTATGCTGTGCTGTTTGAACAGGGTACACCGCTGATTGCAAAGCTTGTTGAGGCAGTGATTGCCAAGGACTTTGGCGCTATTGCTACGGGTTTATTTAGCGTAGGTTCGTTTGTATTCTTCAACTTCATCAAGAAAGACA